>Ga0163161_10000654_pt1 | contig 27673 bp, 29 predicted proteins | sample S45metaG_FD_129847 | JGI IMG/M metagenome (GOLD analysis project Ga0163161, IMG submission 129847) | Switchgrass rhizosphere microbial communities from Kellogg Biological Station, Michigan, USA - S4-5 metaG | ecosystem: Host-associated > Plants > Roots > Rhizosphere > Soil | place: USA... | reverse complement strand
ATAAATATATGAAAATCAAGTCATTATATCAATGTCAAACCCAAATAAATCTTGTAAAAAAGAACCAGTAAAAACGCACCTAAACAAATAAGAGGCTGATCATGATTTATGATACAGCCTCATGTTTACGGTTTTATCTTTTTCAAAAAGTCCATAATCTGCCCTCTGATTTAATAATTTTCAATCCTTTGCAAAACCTAACCAGGTTGTTGTCAGGACTGTTTGGCAAGCATAATGCCTCCAGCCATAGTAGGCAGTATAGTTACGAAAACACTTGGGCAGTCCCCTCCCTTCACATCCGGCTGACTGGAATAACTCAGCCTCATGGTTCCGTTAGTATTGATAAAAAGAAAAGCCTGACCCGAATCATTGTAGCAGCTCCCGATAAAGTCGAGCCGGTAAAAATTGGTTCCGGAATTAAAATTGTCCCCGTGAAAGCCATTTGATTTTTCGGTTTTCCCTGTATCAGTGTAGATAAAACCACCGTTATCGTCTTTAACTGTAATCCATCCGATCAATATATCCCTGCTTACATCATCAGAAGGATCCATTTTGTATGCTGTCTTTTTTACAAATGTAAACTCATAGTAGCGGCTGTGGGAGGTAATCTTCCATACGCCCGCATATTGGTAAGCTCATTGCCAGTGTCCTGTATATAAGTGATGTCCTCACCATTATCGGTGGTATCTACGCCATTGCGGTAGTTGTTTTTCAATGTCTCAAAGTTCCTGGGCGATATAGTCCGTTGTGCCATACTCCTATTGTTCGAAAAAACAACACAGGCCACTATTACCATTACTGTTAAGATATATTTCATCTTTTCTGATATTTAATTTTTGCTGCGTCCCTGTCCCGATAGTCGTTGAGATGCGTTTGGGTATAACCTTTCGTGTTTGCCGTTGGCGCAGCACTAAGTGCATCGTTACCATCATTTGCTAGGGCACTGTATGTCCCATCCTTCAATTCCTCATAGCCATTTTCTTCCTTTAAGCCCGTTTTCCCTTTCAGCTCAGTGACTTTTTCCTTGTATAGGGGACTGTTCGTCTGTACATTACCCCGATGCAGTCGGAATTGGGGTTACCGCCATATCCTCCTCCACCACCACCACAAGTACCGAAACTGCTACCCGAACCGGCACCGCCGGTCGATGAAGACGGACAGGTATGGTATTCATAATAATATTCAACCGCAGTATAACATCCGTCACTATCGTGATGCTCTGTGTAACGGAAATAAATTGTTGCTCCTGCACAGAAAGTTGCAGGAAAGCTATAAAACTTTTCGGCAACCGGACCACACATCCCTTGAAAAGATCTATAATCTTGTGCTAGAATTGGACCACTTTCCAATAAGCCTTTTTCGGCTGCAGTTCACGATCAAACAACAAGGGGTAATTTTTGCGGCCCTTTACAGGAAAGTTATCCAGCCAGCTATATCTGTCAGACAGGTTCCAGAATGTGACCCCATTAAGCTTACCCCTCTTGTTACGGAATATACTGAAAAGTTTACCATACTGGTCGGCCTGGAGTTCCTGCAGCTCGCGGGTAAAACCGGGCTGGCCTGTTTTAGCAGAGTTCTTCCCTAAATCGCCATCAGGATAAACAGAAACATCAAGTTCGGTGACCTGTACTATGAGACCCAGGGATGCAAATCGATCTATTGAAGAAATCAACATTTCCTGTGATGGGTTTTTTATAGACCAGTGACCCTGTAACCCGACCCCATCCAGGGGCACCTTGGCATCTTTCAGCTTTTTAAGCAGCAGATAGACCCGCTCCCTTTTTTCAGGAGATTCAGTATTATAATCATTATAAAATAAAAGAGCCTTCGGATCGGCATCATGCGCAAACTCAAAAGCCTTAACAATGAAATCCTCACCACATATCTGATACCATAAAGAATTACGCAGAAACTCTTTTGGATTGTCGGAGATGGCTTCATTGACTACATCCCATGCATAGATTTTCCCTTTATAACGCCCGACTACCGCATAGATATGTTCTTTCAAACGTTCCAAAAGCATTTCTTTGGAGACGCGGCTGCCGTCCCTATTTTTAAACATCCAATCGGGCACCTGATTGTGCCAGCACAGGGTATGCCCCCGCACCCTTAGGTTGTTCTTCTGAGCAAAGGAAACGATAGCATCTGCCCCTGCCCAGTCGTAACGGTTTTCTTCCGGATGGACCGGCCCCATCTTCATCACATTTTCTGCTGTCAGGCTATTGAAATGTTTTAGGATTAGAGCACGTTGGGCAGGATCTTCAAGCTGGAAGGGTGTCACGGCCGCACCAATGGGAAAGAAACTTTTATAATAATCCTTTAGCCCTTTTTCCCTACCACCCTTCCCTTGTGCGAAAACACGGAACGTAACCAAGCTCAACAGGCAGAATGCGGTAAATCGGAGTTTGAAAAAATTTATTTTAAATGGATCCATTCTTTTTTAATTATGATTTAACCGAATCTGTACATCTGCCACAAGAGGCTGGGCCATCGACCAAAGGTAAAATTAAGTATTTTTCGATAGGATTACCTAAAAGAACAACCGCCCTGAGTTTTATACTAACTATCAGACTTTGGCGTGAAAACGTTGCTCATAAAATTATCTATATGAAATATTAATTACCCTATTGATCCTGATTTTTTCTGTCTTTTTGATCAGTTGCAAAAAGATTCAGAGAATTGCCCCAATGATGGCCTTTACCTTACCGGAAATCGCCGATGTTGAGCGGATCCGGGCCAGTTATTCCGATGGCATATTAAAACTGAGCCTTCCAAAGAAAGTGGAAGCCAAAGCTGTTTCAAGGCAGATTGAGATCAACTAATTTAAATTAAATGCCGCGCTAAGCGGCATTTTTAAATTATGGCAAAGACACTTACAAATAAGAACTGAGGCATGGAAGCATTATTTTCAATAACTGCGGCACTTCATCTAAAAAGCGACAAGATCACATATGGAAAATTTGTTCTGGGAACGCACCGGGGGACTGCTTTGGACACTTATGTCTGGACTTAACAATAAAAATATGGGATGGTTTTAGGATTCACTTTGTGCCAGGGAAAGTCAGGCCGTTCTCAGATTCCCAAAACTATTTTATTATATCCATAGTTAAATCTTTTCCCTTTTAAAATACAACATTATGAAAGATAAAGATGACTATAGGGGTTATGAAATAGGTGCTGTAGATCAGGACCTTGAAAGGTTTATCACCGAATAGGAACGTGATTACTTCACTGCACTAAACTTTAAACCTTAGATAAAGGAACCTCTACTGTTTGTCAATCTACTTTGGCGGAATTACTGATCCAGCGCGAAATATACGCCTGTACAATTATCATTTCAACCATTTACCCCTCAGGACATCTACCGGATTGGCCTTTTCTACTTTTACCGGTTAGATACTTACTGTCAGTAGTGCAATGATAACAGAAAGAACTGTGAACTGGACGCTGAACGTTTTGCCGCTGGCCTTAATGTTATTGTATACTACGTAACTCTTTTGGTAGTTGGGAAATTGCTTATCATAGTTGCACTTATTGTTTACATACAGCAACAAGACCATGCAGCTGACCAATCCGATAGCCAGGCCATCTACGTTAATCAGGGTGAAGCCTTTGTTTTTCCAAAGGTTACGCAGTGCAATAGTTAGGTTTAGTTTTAACATCTGATAGCTTTTAGGTTTATTTATGACTTAATATCCAGGGAATATGCCAAAACCATAAATACTTATAATTACCTAAAAATTAAATGATTACTATTAGAGTCCACAATATAATTACTCAGCCTGTTTAATACGTAAAAAAAGACCGGTAATATTTATCGGTATTATTCTGAAAGCCCATAGCTATTTCCCCATTTACCGGTACGCAGAGCCCCATGTAATCCACTCCGTTAAGCGTCCCTTTCCATCCACCGGGAATTTCATAAAAAGTTCCTGTTAGGTTTGGTACGCCACCATACAACCAGGTATCAACATTGAATTTTAGAATTACGTCTCCCTCTTTAAAAGTCTTATTCTTAACTGAGGGAATAGATGCCGTTTTTAACATAGCCGTCGAACCTTCCTGAATTCTGTAAGCAGGATTATTAATGTTATAAAATTTAATGTTCGCCACGCTTAATTCTCCTTTTTCATTTTTCGCTAATTTCAATGTATAAACCACGGCACCATCTCCGTTAAGGTCAAAAGTAAAGCCATCTTCTAAAAGATGAACCGGTTGAACCCTCCTGGAATCAACACCATCTAGGGTGGCTTTAATCGCGTTGCCATCTCTATTGAAATAAAGTATGCGTATATCTCGTTTAGCATCCGGATTAATTATAATCCACCTTATATTGTACGCCACCAAATCTTCAGCGGTTACCGCTGTATCTTGAGGTTCGTTTTTCTCTTTTTTGCAGGAAGTGCAGATGATTAAAAAGAGTGCTAAAATTCCTGTTTTAAATTTGAGTGTATTCATCGCAGTGTAGGTCTGTTTAATTTATTTTTTTCTCCCTTAAAAGGAGCTGCTTTTTTTCAGTTTTAACTGGTGTTTCGGGTTGATAATCAAAATGTATACAAAATATTGTTATTTCCTAAATTCCTGATCCAAAACTCCATAGGTGGCACCTGCATTCTGATTTTTATAAGTATTGATGACCACCAGTTGGTTTCCGTACAATACAAAAACCCGATGTGAGAGCAGCGATTTAACGCCACTTGGCCCATACCACTTATAACCGGCCATGTTGCCGAACAAGGTGTAATCATTAAAGGCCACTCCCCGCCTGTTCTCATCGGATACGCCAAATTTATCGGCGATAAAATGATATGTAGTGCGTACCGCTTCACCAGATTTCTGGTTATATAAAATGCCCGTGTAACGGTTACCTTTCAATAAATTGCCATTGTTCTTTTTAACAAGTAAGGCAGAAGTTGTTTTACTGCGGGGAGTAAGCTTATCACCATTGATCTGGAAGTTTTCCTCTCCTCCGCCAAAATCAAACCTGATATTGCCATTGGTAACTGTATACTTCCCCTGCCTTACTTTCCCTTCCACGTCCAAATGCTGGAAAGTATTGTTTTCGCCAAAGCTGTAAATAAAAGGAGTCTTAAAATTTGTATTTGCCGGGTTAGCATAAGCAACGATACAATAATCCTTCAGGTCGGTCCCCTGACTTTTTGCTTTAAAACAGGAGAACAAGATCAATAGAAACAAAGTGCCTGATCTTGAATAATTGACTATTTTTTTCATGAGTTCTAAATATGATAGGGAATGATTAGAAAGTATACTTTACACCGATCCCGCCGTTCTCGGCTGAGAAACCACTTCCAGGGCTAATAATATAGGCGGGCTGCCAATCGGCACTGATCGCCAAAGGAAGCTTTGAGAATTTATACTCTAATCCCAAAACACCCACGACACCATAACTTGCTACCCCATCTATATCGCTATCATCCCAGCTGAAGTAATTTACATGGCCACCGCCACCTACGTACCAACGCAGACCATTAACCCCTTTAATCGGCAAATGGTATTCGTATAATGCGCTAAAGGCAATATTACTGCCAAGGCCACCTGCGCCATTATATCTTAAAATGCCTTCCAATGCCGAATTCTCGCTGATAAAAAATTTTCCCGTAAGCGAAATGCCATAGATAAATTTTAAACCTACCGCCGCTTTGTAACGTGTATTACCGGCATTTGCTTTAGGCCGCGTAACCGGTCGGGTAGTGGATTTGACTACCGTTTTTTCCTCAGGCTCTACTGCTTGTTTTGCTGGCGCTACGGTTTTTTCGGGGGCAGTTTTAGTCGGTGTGGTTTTAGTGGTGGTAGTTTTCTTTTTAACTGTTTTTTTTGTTTGCGCCTTCGCGATGAAACCGATGCTTAATAAGCATAAGGCGATCATAATGATTTTTTTCATGTTGGATTTGTTTTTAGTTTGATTGAATATTTTATGGTCTAGAATCTTTTTCCTATTGAAATGCCAACTCTCGGGTAGAGATCAAGGCTTTTGTTGCGGAGGTTTTCGTTAACGTTGAGCTGCCGACCCACCCCGGCGAGACCTTCTGCCAAAAAGCCTCTCTTATTAATGATTTTTATGCCAATGGCTGCTCCCAGACCCATATATGGCTTAAATTTTTCCTGAGCTTTTGGCTCATCCGCAAGGTCTTTTTTCGCGGAGATTATTGAAGCATGTCCTTCCAGGAAAAATCCCCCGGCATATTTATCCCCTAAATAATACCTGTAATACGGAAGCACCACGTAGCGGTAACGGCTATGATAATCCCTGCTGTTTTTCAGCCCCATTCCCAGTGACAGACCGAGTCCCATTTCATCATTTAAAATCCGTTCATAGCTGATATCCGGTAAACCGGTAATCAAACCAAGCAAATTTACCTTCGCCTCGTTTTTAACATCCTGAGCAAAGGCAGAAATGAAAATGAATGCCAACAGCAAACTGGATAGCAATAGTTTTTTCATAGGTTATATACTTTATTGGCAGATCCGCTTCGCGGAATTCTTAATGGAGTTGACATCGTCTACTGCTATAACTTTACCTGCGCCTGCTAAACCGCTGTAAAGGCCATCATTGGTCATACTTAACTGATTATTGGCTCCAGGATTATTATTAAAACCCCACCACCAGGCGATATAACCAAATTCATTTTCCCTGCACAGCTTCATCAGCAACCTGTAATTAATGTTATAAACAAGCCCGTTCTGGATATCTGCCATAGCCAGTTCACCAATCACTACCGGTAAGTTCTTTTCCTTCATGGCGGCAAAATCTGCTGTAATTTTAGCATCAGAATAGTTACCGAACGGTCCGTTGGTCGGCCAGTAAGCATGTACACTAAATAATAAATTATGTAGAGGATCCGCATCCATTAATCCCTGCCCTTTGTACAAGAAAAACACATGGTCTTTACCCCAGCTCGGAGCGTCGATCATTATTGGGCAGGTGTAGCCCGCATCTCTTAATGCTTTAACTGCACTGGTGTTCGCCTCCGCATAACTTGCATCTGAAACGGAACCATTATCTGGTTCATTGGCAATATTGATGATAATCGATTTCTGATACTTTTGAAGCATAGCCTTTATTCCCTGACTGCTCCACCATTGTACAGCTTTAGGTAAATCTGCAACTACGTTTGCAGTTCCGGTAAAGTCGTGCAGTTCCAGAACCGGGATCATACCCTTACCTATACAGGAAGTAATAACAGGCTCTATTTTAGCTTCTGTCAAGGGGGTAAGTGCTCCACCGTTAGTCCAATCTTTGTACCCCCGCTCGAGTACGACCCTAACGGTATTGGCACCGGTTTTCTCAATTTCTTCAAGCTCTTTTAAACCGAAGTTTGCCGCGTACACGCTGCCCATATTTACCCCGCGCAATACCACTTTATTGCCGCATTTATCGACCAGGAATTTACCATCCTGCACGTGTAACCCTGATGCAATATCTCCATCTGGCCCACCACTGTCCTTTTTACAGCTTATCACCGCCAATGAAGCGAGCATTAGCATGAGTAGAAATTTTAATTTTTTCATGATGTATTGTTTTAGTTGATTTCTTATGTTATCCAAAGGAACAGGTATCCAACGGGATTTTTTTCCACAATGAGCAGGCGGGCAGTCTTAATGAGCGGGAACGGATATAGATCAGCGAAACCGCTTTTTGATTTACTATATTTCGCTCGTTTTTAAGCCTTGCTCAGTAGTCTTTCCCAAAGTATGGTAAATTAAAAGGTATATCAGTACCTGGTAAACTAGGGTTACCTGGCGTTTAACCGTTACAAAAATTAAAGTTATTGCCCTTCGGCCTTAACCAGCGTTTTACCTGTACGGGGTGGGATAGGTTGTGGATTGACTATAATTTTATCGATTATCAGTGGTTTCTTTGGGCCTAATTTCTGGTCAGGGATAGTTTGGATCCTTAAAGTACTTCTCTTAATTTCCGCGTTCCAGGAATTAGAGCGCTCCCCGTTGTATAGCTGATAGATAAACAGGCTATAGAAAGTCTTACCCGGAACCATTTTTTTGCCGGGTATAAGATATGGGGGTGCCTCAATGCTGATATTTTGCATCCTCCAACAGCCACCAGCCCGGATATTGGCGGACATTTTCTTTGTAGCACTGTATTTAGTTGCGTCTCCTTCCATGTAGTAAGACATGTATAATTCTGCCATAACATGGGCATTGGGGTTCCAAACGCTGGAAGGAATCTGAGAAAATGGTACACCTGTGATATCGAATGGAAAACTTACATTCATACTGGTTCCTGTCTGCGTGCCGGCAACTACCGGTGTACTTAATTTTTGGGCCATGCCCGAAAAGCTCACCATCATGAATATGATAGTGGTTAATATCTTTAAATTTTTCATGATTAGTGTTTTATGATTTAATGGATCCGATAAGCATTTCACTCCTTGCTAAAAGTGCCCCAAAAAGTGTTGGGACTGTTATGACCTACTCCCTCGAGTTTATTGTTCATCAGTATAAAAACCCTTGGGTTTGCCCCCTCTGCTTTTTTAACCGCGAGGTTATTGATCAGGGTATAATTAATTATGGATTGCTGGTTATTGGTGGTTTCGGTATACTGTGTTCCCGAAAACTTTAGCTCGCTCAGATAAGCTGAGTTGTTCCAGCTGCCTTTAAAGGTTTTACCATCTAATTGATTGGTTGCCGGTATTTTTACCAGCTCGTAGGTATTTATGATTACCGGTCCCTTATAGGATTTTATACTTCCGTTTTCGATAACGAAAGAGCAGATTACCTCATCAGTAAAATTTAAGCTTAATAATCCATCTATGAAGCTGTATTTGCCTGCGGCAGCACTGTAATGCGTTAGAACTGCTTTTTCACTGTCTAAGCTAATGATGTAAGGAATTCCACTGGAAAGCTTTCCTACGATACTAAATTTGGTAATATCGAAAGCGTCTGGCTCAAATTCTTTCTTTTTACAGCTCACCAGTATCATTAACAGTAATACGGTTAGCATTTTTAAACTATTTTTCATGATGATCATTTAAAGCTATTTCTTGGTGAATGTTCCTGTTACCCTGCTATTGCTATTGTAATATTTCCTATATCCCTCAAGTCTCCCTTCCGATAACAGCCAGAGGGTAGTTACTTTATCGGTGGCATTATATTTAAAGGCCGCTACATTTTTAAATAACTCATAGGTTTTATCCGGTAGGGGGAGATTAATGGAGGCCTCACTGTAATGGGTATCTGTAAACTGTATACTGGCGATGGTAGTCAATAAACTTCCTTGCGATTTCCATCCCCCAGCGTAGGTATTTCCCTTCAACGCATTATCAGCAGGCATCTTGATTAATTTAAACGAACTCCCTGCGACACCTACCGTGGCTGAGGTAATGGTGTTATTTTCGATTTTCAATTCATTTTTAAGCTGTAAGTCGTAAAACAACCTCAGAATTCCTTTATCATAGCTATAGGTAAAGCCATTATCGGGGATATCCCCGCCTTCACCAAAAATAATGCACTTACTTTGGGCCTCGAAACTCCGTAACTGGATATCCCTAACCCAACCCTCAGCGTTGGTCTGTCTTGTCACCAGAACAAATTGTTTGATATCAAAAGTTTCTTCTATCGGGTCAATTGCCTCTGGCGTAACGGCGTTATCTTTTTTACATGCCAGCAGGCTTAAAAACAATAAAAGCATAGACATTATTTTTAACGTTTTCATGGTTGTTCGTTTTTAGGTGAATTCGCTGAATTGCTTAAACAAACATATACACCGGCTATACATTATTTTACAGCAATGATTGGAGCAGGCATCTTAATGCGTAAAGGGTATTTTTAGCTGAGTAAACAACACTTATTAGCTCATGGAATTTTAGTAAATACACCGTAGGTGAAAATTTCCGAACCGGCTCCTATGAGATTTTTCTTATGACAGGTTACTTCCAATTTACCGTCAATCAGCACAATATCGTATTCCGCATAATTGTTGGCTGCAGCGTCTGGCGTATTACTTCTGGCTGCAATGTTTGCAATCAGCGTGTACTTGCCGGCAAAAGGATAGATTGCACCTGCTTTTTCATCATAGGTGTTCGGATGGAAGGTGAACACTGAAAATGTTCTGGCGATATTCCTCCAGTTACCCTGATATGAGTTACCGTTCAACTGATTTTTCGCTGGCTTTTTCTGCAGGCTGTAGCTGATAAATGGATAGCGTTTTATCACATCTTCATAGGTCGTAATTGTACCGTTCTCAAGTGTAAAAACCATAGATCCGTCAATTTTAATTTTGCCGTCCTTAAAACTAAATGTTTTGCCGCTTTCTCGTAATAATGATGCTTTTCCGTATTCATCAAAGTTAATAATATAAGGGATCTGCACGTTCTGACCATTCGAAAGCTGTGCTGGTTTCCGGCCTATGATATAATACTCGCTTAAATTAATGTCTTCGCCAGCTCTGTTTTCTCCTTCGAGTGTATCTTTCCTGCAAGAGGCAAATGTTACGATGCAGCAGACCATCCCATATCTTAGGGCACGTTTAAAATGTTTCATGACTTTGGTTTTAGGGTTATAATTTCCAGATTGGCGTTTATCAAAGGCACTGTTATTGAACCTTCAAGTTGGATTTGTTGAAATCAGTGCTAAAACAGTGAATGCTAGTTTGTCTGCCACAATACCTTTAAAGTATTCTTTTTAAAAAAATCACTGCTCGTGTATCCCTTTTCACCTTTTACACCGGCTATACCGCCAACCTTAAAAGTCACCTCAGGTTTGCAGCTATCATCATAATAAACTATTGATCGGGAACAGTCTTTACAATTGGCCAGTTTGGGATCTACCCGATGCTCGAAACCATACAATATTTTATCTTTGATACGGACCTGAGATATCCGCATTACACCTGCCCGCCTCAATGAATCTACATTGCTGATGCCCTTGAGGATACAATCCGGCATTGTACTTTTTCCACTCCCATACCTGATGTTAGGATAGTCAGCTTTGCCGAATTCCGAGGCGGTGTACCCATTTTCTACAAAGGCACTCGCTCCTCTTCCGATAAAGAAGTAAGCAACTACATTGCAACTGGCATCATAAAAAATAGTTCCATTTTCGCAATCCATGCAATGCGCCAGGCTCTTAACAGAAAACTGATAAACCTTTCTGTTCCGTTTAAGTTCAATCACCCGCTCAAACCTGGTGGTGGTAAGATTTGTTTTTTTGTCCAGCTTTTCCATGCATAAGGGTATATCCTGCGCGACGCTTCCCCAACATAGGATGGATAAAAGCAGAATAAAAATGACCTGATATTTCATAAGCTTAAAGTTTTACAGCTAACTGGGTAACCAGTTATGATTTGTTTAACCAAAATATGCACTTGCACCGTATCATTTTCGGCCGATGATTGAAATAGGCGAGATAATGAGTGAAGTGATCATTGCCATTAGCGAAGAAAAATTATAAAGGCCAATCATTAATTTTAAAAAAAACTGAATGCCAACACATTAACTACACAAAAAAACCTATGTATTGTGGTAAGAAAAAACCTAAATGATCAAAAAATATTGAAACTGGAAAACTAACCAAAGAGGAACAAAATGTAGGTATTTTTACGCTTAAAGAGTTAAGGAGGATTGACTATCTTGATGGATATGGAAGACAGCCATCCACAACTGGAATCAAGTTTAATTTATTAAATTTCAGCATGGTTTTCACTGTAAAAACTGGTCGTTGAGCGAAAAGCTAATTTTAACGCGTGAAACCATCATTCAGATTAGTTTGGCTTTATCCTTCTTATTTCAATAATACGCAACTTTGAACTGATGATGGAGTAACCTGATAAATCCTGATGCATCGATGTGATCTTCATTACAGCATTTTACCTGTTCTGATTTCATGGCTTTTGATGAAGACTGTTTATCTTAAACCTGAATCTACAATTTGACCGACTATGAAAGTGATAATAATCTTTTTTCTCCTTACCGCCATAATCCTCACTTGCTCAAATCCTGTTCTTGCTCAAGAACAGGGTTTGGAAGCCATTGATTCCATGAAAATCCTGTTAAAGGCAAGTCCAAAGGTCGATTCAAATCAGGTGCGGATAATATACCGGATATCAGAATCATACCTGAAGATCAATCCGGATTCCGCACTGCACTACGGTCAATTATGCCTGGAAAGGGCTGAAAAATCGAAATGGCAAAAGGGCATTGCGGGGGCATATGCCAACCTGGGAACGATAAGCAATAATAGTAGTGATTACACGAAAGCGATGCTGTACTACAACCGCTCACTGGCGATTCAAAAACGCATTAAAAACCGTAAGGGAGAGATTGCCAATTTAATTAATATTGGGGTTGTTTACCGCCGGCAGGATAAAAACGCACAAGCACTGGAATATACATTCAGCGCATTAAAAATTGCATTGGAAGCTAAGGACGAACCTTATAGAGCTTTAATCTATCAGAATATAGCCGATGTGTATAACGTTAATAAAAATTACAAAAAGTCGCTTGAGTATGGCTTGAAAGCTCATCAACAATATGAAACCTTACAAGATTTGCAGGGGATAGCCTCTTCTTCAAACCAGATCGGCACGGTTTATTATTCGCTGAATGATCTAAAAAATGCAGGGCAATATTTTAACGAAAGTTTGAAAGTCTATGAAGAACTTGGTGATAAAATGGGACAAGCTGGGATATTTGGCCATATCGCTTTATTACATGAAGACAATAAGGATGAAAAACTCAAATATCTATTTAGGGCCCGAAAGTTATATGATGAGCTATATCCATTATTTTCAGGTTCCATTACCAACCTGGGAAATATAGGTGGTACCTATGCAGAAATATTTATCTACCGGTTAAAGGAAAAGTACCCAACACGGAATTTTATCCCCGGCGACTATAAAGCAATCTCACAAAAAGCAGAAATTTATTTAACAAGGGCAGTTAGTGCAAGTAAGCAGGTCGGAGACCTTTTTAACCTGAGTTACTATTCTGCCGACCTGGCAGAATTACAGGAGGAGAATGGCCAATACAGAGAAGCCCTTAAGAATTTTAAAATAGCCAAACAGATTACAGATTCGATCTATTCACAGGAAAGTAAAAACAAAATAGCTACCCTTGAAGCTCAGTTTGCTTTTCAAAAGAAAGAAGAAGCCTATAAACAGCAGCAAGCTTTAGCGAAAGTTAAAAACCAACAGACCTACCTTTATGCGGGCTTAGTTATCTTCTTGATCAGTGCGGTGCTGATTTATTTTTTAAATAAATCGCGCATTCATCAGTTACGCTTAAAAAACCGGTTACAGCAGCAAAAATCTGAAGAAAGGACAAAAGAGTTATTACATCAGCACCAATTATCAGAAAGTGAATTAAAGGCTATACGGTCGCAAATGAATCCCCACTTTATCTTCAATGTGCTCAATTCTATCGAGGCCTACGTAATGGACAACGAAAAAAGGAAAGCCTCCCGGTTGATCCAAAAATTTGCCTCACTGACCAGACTCATCCTGGAAAACTCTACCAAGAGTTTGGTAACCGGCGTTAAAGAATGGAAATCCATAATGTTATATACCGAGTTGGAGGCCATACGTTATGATGGTATTTTTACTTATGCTTTCACCGTTGCAGATAATATCCAGCTAAAAAACCTATGCCTCCCCCCAATGCTGATCCAACCATTAATTGAAAATGCTATTTTACATGGGCTGATCATCGATCCAAAAATCGATGCCCATCTCTCTGTAACAATGGGGATGAAAGGGAACGGCATCTGTATCACCGTCGCAGACAATGGTATTGGCATCGAAAACAAAAGCGCTACAAATGTTAAAAACCCGGTAAAAGAACAGTCCTTAGGTCTGGCTTCTATTAAAGAAAGGATCGATATGATCAATATGCAGCAACCGGGCCAAACGGCTAGCTTCAAAATAAGTTCAGGTACAGATCAAAGAGGAACCATTGCAGTGATATGTTTGCCTTTCTTGCCCCGCGAGCACGAACCCAATGACAAATGCTAATTCATACACACTTCGGGCAAGGACTATTTCATTTGCCACCATCTTAACATGACTTGATGTGCCATCATTGCGGTCTGGAACAATGAAACCGGGATCAGAGGGAAAGTTGTCCTTAAGGTCTTTCAAGAAATCTGAATTAGAAAAAAGCGACTATCAGTATAAGAAACCATCAATGCGGTCCAACTAAGAACATTTAGCATGCTTTAAAAATACTAACACCAAAATAATCATCACGAAAGTGATTTTAAAAATGTATTTGGTTGGCAGATTGCAATCATTAAACATAAATTAAGATATAATTGACAACTTTGCCATGACGAACGGAGAAGCAAGACCATCGAAAAAGTGATCAAAAAGAAAGAAACCCAGTGTTTCAAATTAAGTTTTCGCATAGCTTCATCTTATCAAAATATTAACCTCAACAATCTGCATCAAAAAACATGAGCCATCATCTAAAAAATTTTCTCTTAAAATCCGTCATTGGTTAAAAAGTTCGGTAATGCAGACAACACAGGTTTTACCTGTTGCAATGTTACCGCAATTGAAAGCAGACCAAATTGCAAAATTCAATTTATTTAAGAGATCAGGACAATTCGGCGCTTTATGTAAACCTATACGTACCATCGGTTCTCGACTGGACAGAAAGAAAGATCAAGTGGAGTAGACCGCAGATTTTCCGAACGAGGACCAGACGAGGCTGAAAATAAGTGGCAGCGGAAGCTTCGAAGTCGATGTACGCGTGCCAGGATGGGCAGCCAATGGATTCTTTGTTAAAATTAACGGCAGCACAGAAAAACCCCGGGCAAAGCCAGGAAGCTACCTCAAAATCAGCCGCCAGTGGGAAGACGGGGATATTATTGATCTCAAAATGCCTTTCGGATTCCATCTGGACCCTGTAATGGACCAGCAAAACATCGCCAGTTTATTTTATGGCCCTGTGCTGCTGGCTGCGCAGGAGCCTTCTGCAAGAAAAGAATGGCGCAAAGTTAACCTGGAGGCGGGAGATATCGGAAAATCTATTTAAGGTGACCAAAGCTTGGAATTTACGATAAACGGAATACTTTATAAACCGTTCTATCAAACTTATGGAAAACACTCTGTCCACCTGGACGTTACCCTGAAATAAAAGAAAAACAGCGCAACCCATTAGTTATAAGACTGATGATTTTTTTTTTGGATAAATAAGGGACGCATTTTATATTAAAAAGAATAAAGGTAACTGAGATCATGTATAGCATTTTTCAGTACTGAATTAGTAGTGCCAAAAGAAGATCAAAAAATTTTAATTTAAGAGCAAAACTAATTATCCCTATTTTTCGTTTATGGCATTATATGAGCACATACACTATTCAGGAGCAGTTTAATCAATACCTAGATCTGCTTAATAAAATCCATAACCTTGGCCATGATATCGACGCGTCGATCAATGAAGTTGAAATAAAAGACATCGAGGCTAAAAGGGCCACTTTGAAACAACGCTTACAGATGGTTACCAAAAGCCTGGTGCTATCTCTCAAAGATATGAACAGTAAGTACCCGATCCATAATTACCTCGGAAACCAGACCACTTACCTTTTTGTCGAAGATAATAAGCTCGTGTTTGAATATCATTAAAATAAAAACCTTCTCTCATGCTTCTTTTCTAGTTGAAAATGCCACCGTTAATATAAAAGGTAAGCGTCACTGGTACCTAAAAAACATTATTACATAGCCGTAACAATTGATTTGATATTTGCAGTTAATTTCAAATGTTAAACAATATCAGATTATGGAAACCATATTGGCCGCAACCGATTACTCCAAGCTAGCAGAAAACGCAGTCCATTATGCTGCAGGGGCAGCCCGCATGAGCGGGTACCGCTTAATCCTGTTAAACGACTTTTCTGTTTCCTTGCATGCGGGGAATACCCGTCTCTCGGCTGAAACGTTCGAAGAGCTCATCGACGAAAACAGGCTACTGCTGGAATCAAAAGCATTATTACTTTCTGATCAATATGGGATCGAAGTAATAGCGGAGGCCACGTTTTCCTTTATTGACCATGCCATAAGGGAAGTGGTAGAAAGGTATCAGCCCAAAGCGATCGTGATGGGAATGGAAGAAAAATCTCTTGAACAGGAACTTTTAGGAAACACAACCACATTCATCATCAAAAAAATACAAACTCCCGTGCTGGCTGTCCCTGCCTGCGCGCACTTTAATGTGCCGAAAAAAGTCATTTTTGCATGCGATGTCCTTAACGGCGTTTCTGAACAGGTACTGGCCCAGATTAAAAATATAGCTGTGATTACCAAGGCTGAAATAGAAGTTTTGATCATCAACGAAACAGTGCAGGAACTGAAAGATTTAGGTGCAGGTACAAATGCATTAAACCGTATCGACGAGGGCCTGGAAGGTATCGATTATTATTACAAAAATGTGAGATCAGATTCCATTATAAAAGGGATTGCCAGCGAGGTAAAGATCTCAGGTGCCGACCTGCTGATCATGGTGCCGGAAAAACATGGGTTCTGGGGCTCAGTGGTACACCGCAGCAAAACACGCATTATGGCATCAGGCCTTCACATCCCCTTGCTTTCCATACCTATTTAATTTGTATCCGAACCATGGAGATGAATATCCCCGCTATTATAAAGCACTTTTATACTCACCCAGATACCTTAACCCGTTATATTCTTTTTTATTTGGTTTAGCTATAGCAATAGTGGAATCTGTGAGATAAAATGCAGCATTAATTGAGTGTATCCCCATTGTTTCACAAACCGCCAATACCTCAGCAATACTATCCTTATCTATCGGTATTTCCTTTTCAAGAAGCTCCTTAATGGGTGGCGGATTTTTAAATATGGGTAATATCCCAATAAAATCTTCATCATATTCTTCAGCAAGCCCTATATCTTTTGAGAACTGGCTGAGCTCATCTTCCTGATCAAAATACAGGTTATAAACCGCTTCATCTACAGCGGTTGTTCCTATCCATAAGTGGATTTTCTTCATTCTTTCGACTGGACTGATATACATCATTGTTTATTTATAGAGTGTATTTTTTATTTCGCTGGACGCAACCCATTTTTTTCTTTAGTGATTAAGTATGTACCCGGTTTGCGGATTGAGTTGATTAAACTGCTTTTACCAACATCATGATCTTATCGAACTCCTCCGCCGGAACCAGTGCCTTGGCCTTTATGCGCATTTTGTATACATATATCGTGTTGACAGAATATTCTAAAATGGTTGCAATTGCTTCGTTATCATTTATTCCTAGTCTGATCAGTGCAAATATCCGCAGGTCTGTATTTAACAGCTCTGGCGCTTTGGGCCATATCTGGTCTTCCTCCTTTAACAGGGAGTTGAAGACCGTTATAAAATTAGGGAAGATGCTCATGAATACCCTATCGAAAGTATTGAAAAGGATTTCACGCTCTCTTTTGATATCAATATCATTTAAGCCGGGAAGGATTTCTCCAAAACGTTTTGCAAGGATCTTGCGTTCCACATTTTTTTTCAACCGGTCCAATTTCAATATGTAACCTGAAATCACATCAAAAAAGTAGCCGATGTATTTTTCGTTCACGGTAGCAAATTCCCTCAGTTTATCATTGATATCCAAAAGCTGATCATTGATCTGATTCAACTCTTTGTTTTTCTCCTTGATCACCTGGTCCTGGATCTTAAGTTTACGGAGCTGGATAAAAATCATAAATAACACCAGTGCGATCACAACACTAACCAACGAAATAGAAATAAAATAGGTCAGAAATTTATTCTTCTCGCGTTGAGTAGCCATATTTACCTTTGCGGCGATATCAGGCAAAAGAGATTCAATTTTAAGCTTCCGCAAGCGGTTACCATAAAAACCGGCATCATCTCTGGACTGCTGGATAAAATGATAAGCATTATCCACGTCTCCATGCTTAAAAAGATCTTCGGCCAAAAGCAATGTGGCCAGTGTTTCTTTTGTGGACGACCGGATATCACTGATCGCTGATTCGGCAAGTAACCAGATTCTTTGCTCATTTTGATCATCACTTTGGTAAAAAGCCGCTAGACCTGTTAATAACCTTGCACGATTATGCTCCGAGAGCTTATGATTTTTTAAAAGTTCCAGAAAATATTTTGGCGGTTTGTCTGTTTCGCCAGCCACCACCTGCCGGTTGCCCATTGCAAAAAGCATATCGACAGAATTGGGCGCACAAAAGGCAATGGCAGAATCTATGTAGCTTATTGCCCGTTCATTATATGATTTGGTAAAGTTATCATCGCTGTTGTATATAGCAAGATTGGAGTAAGCACCAGACTTCAGCGCATAATATGCGTATTGAAATCCCCTATCAAGCAGCGTCGCATCTATTTCCCCGAGGTAATCAAAAGTTTCCTTAAACATACCTGCATGCAACAACAGGGAGGCGAGTTTAACCTTGCTTTCATTTTGCTTCACCCGGTTGCGGAGTTTAAGACTGAGATCGAGCATTTTCTTGCCGTAGAAATAGGCAGAATCGAATTTATAGTACTCATATTCATCAAACAGTTCCAGATAGGTATCGAACAACTCATTAGGTTTACGCGTTATATCTGCTCTAAGTTTCTGGATCCTTAAAAGTTTTCGTTCATCATATTCCTTCTTTTTCGATATTTCCGTTTTTAGCTTAGCCAGCACACTATCTTTCTTTGCCGAAGAATAGGTGTTAAGACTGAAAGTCAACAGGAATATGTTAAGTATAAAAAATTTCATTTTAGGGGAATAGCTTTTATTCAAAATTATAACAATTTATAATCCGAGAATCAAAAAATCGAATTATCCGTTCATCCGCTGAGCTTATAGTGCGCCTAAACATTGTGGAGACAAACCTAAAATAGCTGGCACAACGACTGTTTGGGTTCGTGATATCCCTTAAAAAAAACTGTTTAACCAGGATACTGAGCTAAAGTAAGTAAGATTGGAAGTAGGATGCTTAAAAACAACGCAAATCTGGATCTCATCATATTTACGCTGAGGTCGATTACGGTATAAAAAGGCCGATTCGGTTTATATTTTCGCTACGCACACATATTGAAAGGTATTTAATATCAAGCAATTACAAATAAAAAAAAGCTTTTTTTCTTATACATTTTACCGTATCCCCCTTCAGGCTATACACCCATGCAAGGCAATTGATAATTTAGTTCTTTCTACCTGGACCGGATAATCCGGTCCTGATCAGAACTATCATTTAACCAAATTAAATTCATTTCCTCCGGCCAGAGTGTATTCCGAAAGCTTGATCAGGCAGATCCTTTAAGCTTCGTGAGCTTACAATTAACCTTAAGGAAATGCATGATGCATTATGAGCAAGAACAAACCGCCTTAAGATCAACAAAGTATCCGCATGCCAGGTATGACACCACACCATTGAGCTTAACTTGATTACGATTTGTATTTGTAAAGGAGCATTGAGTGTCAACTTACCTGGTTTTTATAAGCCTACTTTACCCCAGGCTTTTTGAAAAACTAAACTAACAATAACCTATTTAACATTTGATTACATGTACAGGAAATTTTTACTGTTGCTTGGGGTATGCTCACTTTTGTGTGTACTCGCATTTTCAGCAAATGCACAAACCAGAACCCTATCCGGAACGGTAACCGATATAACCGACAATTCGACACTCCCTGGGGTGAATATAACGGATAACACCAAATCATCAACTGCAACCACAAACGCCAAGGGAATGTATTCCATTACCATTCCCACAAGTGCCAAAACCATTACATTTTCATTCATCGGTTATAGTTCCAAAACATTGCCGGTTCCGGCAGAAAATACGCTTAACGTAACATTGAGTTCGGCTTCCAACACCCTGGATGAAGTTGTTGTGGTGAGCGTAGGTTATGGAACGCTTGATAAACGGGAAGTATCGAGTGCCATTACACACGTTTCATCGAAAGATCTGCTTGCGGTTGCCTCAAACAATCCATTGATGTCACTGCAGGGAAAAGTCCCGGGATTGAATATCACCAATACGGCTGGCGCAGACCCAAATTCCAGCCCGAGTATCCAGCTTCGTGGTGTTTCTTCACGTAACGCAGGATTAGGCCCGCTTTACGTAATCAACGGCATACCTGGCGGAAACATCGACAACATTAACCAGAATGACATTGAGAGTATCGATATTTTAAAAGGTGGTGCAGCTTCTGCGATTTATGGCACAAGGGGAAGTAATGGGGTAATTATCATTACCACTAAAAGAGGAAGTTCACAATCTCGGATGTTCTATGATGGTTATGCCAGTTTTGACTACCTGACTAACCGACTGGAGAACCTCTCAGCCGATGAATTTATCACAAACCGCGTTCAGAATAAACAGGGACAGGATTATAAGTCAAAAACGAATTGGCTGGATGAAGTGACCAATTCTCCTGCTTTTGCACAAAAACATACCGTTCAGTTTTCGGGAGGCTCTGCCAAAACAAACTATTTTGCCTCAGGAGATTACCGTGATGCCGATGGTATCGACCTGCGTGCACATAAGCGGGAATATGGGGCTAGATTAACAATAAACCATGCAACCGACAACAATATGTTCGTTGCTTCACTCAGTGTAGCACCAAGGATGATGAAGACGAATAACGCTGATCAGGGGAATTTTAACAATGCACTCACACTTAACCCCACTTATCCCATCTTCGACAGTGCAGGAAAATATAACTATATCAATACAGGTTTTTTTTCAAGCAATCCTGTTGAAAATGCAAACCTGATCAAATCCCAGGCGGAAATAAAAGAACTGGATATGAACGGTTCACTAAAGATGAACATTCTTTCCAACTTGAGTACTACGGTAACGATATCAGAAATTAGCCGTTCACTCAAGAATCTGGATTTTTCTCCCTCCACACTCTCATCAATTGTTCATGACAATAAGACCACGCAGACGAATTTCGGCAAGCAGGAACAGCAGGAAAACGACCAAAAAAACCTTGAGTGGACTGGAAACTACGCTTTAGATCTAGGAAAAAATCATTTTAAAGTTCTTGGGGGTTACTCTTATTCACTCTACAACTACAAACAATTTTCTGCCCAGAACTACGATATTCCATTTGACACCTACGAATGGAACAACCTGGGTTCAGGCCTCTACAATGGCGGCGCTGCAGGTCAGGGCCAATCGGCAGTAGGTTCCACCCAAAACGGATCGACGCTTATTTCTTTTTTTGGCAGGGTAAACTACGATTTCAACAACCGTTATATCCTTACCGCGAGTTTACGCCGTGAGGGTTCATCAAAATTTGGCACGAACAACAAGTGGGGAAACTTTCCTGCAGTATCTGCCGCATGGCGCGTGTCGGAAGAGGCTTTTATCAAAGATAAACTTCCCTGGGTTAACGAACTGAAGATCAGGGCTGATTATGGGGTAACAGGAAACCAGGATTTCGACAACTACAAATCCCTTTTATTATATGGGGGTGCAGGGTATTTCCCGTACAACGGTCAATATTATCAGGTATACGGGCCTGCTTCGAATGTTAATCCAGACCTGAGCTGGGAAAAATCGGAAAATTTTAATGTTGGTTTAGACTTTTCGATCCTAAAAAACCGCATTAGCGGCTCCCTGGATTATTATATCAGAACCAATAAGGATCTGTTGGCCGACTATAGCGTACCTGTACCACCAAACCCTCAGGCAAAAACGTTTGCCAATGTAGGTACCATGAAAAATTATGGTATCGAGCTTGCCCTTAGCGGAGAGGTAGTTAAACAGGAAGATTTTGGTTACAATGTTAACCTTGCCTTTTCTTATAACCGCAATAAATTCATTTCTTTTTCAAATGAACTTTATAATGGTGGCACTTTTCAGGATGTTGCCGGACTTCCTGCCCCAGGCTCTCCGGGTAATATCCAACGGATACAGGAAGGACGCAGTATAGGTGAGTTCTACACACTCCGCTCGGCAGGCGTAAACGATGCCGGCGCATTAATGGTTTACAAAAAGGACGGTTCCATTGTTCAGGCAAATCTTGCATCCGATGGCGACAAGCAGTTTGTAGGTAACGGACTGCCAAAATTTATCGCATCGATGGGCAATACCTTGCGTTATAAACGTTTCGATCTGAGTATTTTTCTCCGTGGTACCTTTGGATATAAAATATTTAATACTTCTGCCTTTTATCTTGGTACTCCGTCGAGCCAGACTGATGCAAATGTGTTAAAATCTGCTTATGACAGCAGCAGTAAATATTCGCTTTTAAAAAGCGGTGCAACAACGTCGATCGCGTCGGATTACTTTCTTGAAAACGGGTCGTTCCTAAAAATCGACAATGTATCACTCGGCTACAGGCAGCCCCTTAAAACGAAATATCTCAATTCATTGAGGATTTATGCTACCGGAAGGAACCTGCATACGTTCACCAGCTTTACAGGCGGTGATCCGGATCTTGTCCAGGTAAACGGGTTAACGCCAGGTGTAAACACTTCGCTCAATTATTATCCATCAACACTTCAGCTGATTTTTGGTTTACAGGTAACATTTTAAAATGAGAAAAATGAAAAATTATAAATTATTTATCGTCAGCATTCTATCGTGTTTTATGATCATTGCAGGATGTACAAAACTAGACGAACAGGTGTATGACCAGGTTGATGCGGCCAACTTTCTTACCCGCAGGGATGATGTGATCCGGGATTTTCTTCGTCCTTTTGAACATGCATACTGGAGCATACAGGGAAACGATGTATATGCCGTTGGGGAAAACGCTACAGATGAAATCGGTACTTACAACCGCCAGGGCGACTGGCAGGATGGTGGATACTATCAGCGGATGCATTACCACACCTGGACGCCAGAAGACGCTTTTACCAACGGTGCGTGGAGAAATTTTTATCAGGGCATTGTGCTTTCTACCAACTCCCTCCAGGATATGGAAGGCATTACCGATCCAAACAAACTTAATGTTACGGTTGAAGAACTGAACGATTTTAAAGCAGAACTTAGGACGCTTAGGGCCTGGTTCTATCTGCGTGCTTTTGATTTTTACCGGAACATTGAAATTGTAAAGGATGTAAAAAATACCACGCAGGGCGGTGTTCAAGCCTCACCACAAGAAACCTTCACCTATATAGAATCGGAATTAAAAGCAGCAATCCCCTTTCTTCCCACCCGCGAGCAGCTTGGTGCAAACGGCATAGGCCGGTGGACCAAGGCAGCAGCAGCTACCTTGCTTTCGCGCCTTTATCTTAATGCCAAGGTTTATATCGGTACGGAAAGATACAGCGACTGCGAAACCATCTGCCGTGATATCATCAGTGGCAAATACGGTGCTTACACCCTGGATACACGCTGGGACGCACCCTTCGATTATACCAATAAAACACTGAACTCGGAGGTGATCTACGGATTTCCGGGCACCCTTGCCAGAACACACTGGCAATATGATGGCGGAATGTTTTTCTGGGGCATGACTTATGATGCCGCTACGCTTTATTGCGGTTTTACGGATCTGGGCAAATCGAACCCCAGGTATGCCCTTCAGCCTGGCCGTGATGTGGATAGCGTAGAATATACGCACGCTTTAGGAAAGCCCTTTGTAAAGTTCCAGAAATATCCTGATGATCTGCGTCTGAAAAAGTACAAAAATCTTGGCGATAGCAAACGTGAGGGGATGTTTTTATATGGTTACCTTCCATATACGGCGACTGTTAACGGCACACCAAAGGCTGATACGGTGAGGGGAAATAAAGGGCCTTACCCGCTTTTTATCCGCGATCAGGTAGGCTTTTTTCTGGATGCCAAACCAGGCACCAGGATTGCCGATAAGGAATCCAACATGAACCATGCAGATCACAATTCGGGTGTTTTTTTGGTTAAATATCCTTTCTACCCCACCCCAGACCCCAACCGTATTACTTCTGCATATGCAGAAATCCGGTTGTCTGAAGTCTATTATACACTTGCCGAGTGCCGCTACCGTAACGGAGACAAAGCCGCGGCGGCAGGTTACCTGAACCAGGTAAGACAGCGAAACTATCCAGCCGGCTCACCAAGCTTATATACCCCGGGTGGCGAGCAACTTAGCGATCAGGAAATGCTGGATGAATGGGGAAGGGAATTTATCGGTGAAAACCGCCGCAGAACCGACCTGATCCGCTGGGGCGTTTTTAGCAAGGGGACATGGTGGGATAAAACACCAGATGCCGATAACCATACGGAGATTTTTCCATTGGGAAGGGAGATCCTGAATTTAAATTCTAAATTAAAACAGAACCCAGGATATAATTAAATAGTATAATTTAAGTTTGGTTTAGTTAGGGTGTTTCCGGTAAAATGGAAGCACCTTTTTTATTCTGGTACAATCCTGATTACCATATGCATAGATATTTAATAAAAAAAATGCAATTTCATGGGTGATATTCCGTACCCAAAATACACCTAGTAATAAACAACATGATGGCAGAAGATCACAACAGATTATTGACGGTCGAAATGCGTGAAGCATTTTTTATGGCACTTTATAAAAAGGCTTTTTCTCCCGTTGCCCATTATATAGCAAGGATGGGTGGCAGCATCGAAGAAGCACAGGATATTTTTCAGGATACGCTAGTGATCTACTACGAAAAAGTATTGTCGACCGGGACTGTAACCATTATAAACGAAAAAGCCTATTTGCTGGGTATTGCAAAAAAACTATGGTTGCAGCACTATAAAGTAAGTCATAAGAACCAGCCCTTAAACGATTTCGATACCGAAGTCATAGCTGATGAACAGCTGGCCAGCGGCAAAATACTCCACTACCTGGAAACTGCCGGTAAGCGGTGCATGGAACTGCTGCAAGCTTTTTATTACGATCATTTACCGGTGGCTAAGCTCGCTACCCGGTTTGGTTATTCGGGCACACATTCGGCAACAGTGGCCAAATATAAATGCCTGGAGAAAGTAAGGGAAACCGTTAAACAAAACTCATTAAAATATGCGGACTTCATTGAATAACATCAAAAAGATAGAGGATTACCTTTTAGGCTGCACAGCACCGGAAGAGGCGCTTTTGTTTAAAGCCAACATGTTGTTGGATACAGGTTTGGCAGACGATGTAGCCCAACAACGCGTCACTTATGAAGTGATCAAACAATATAGCCGCAAAAAAATCAAGGCAGAAATCATCGCCACACAAGAAAAATTGACTGCTGTACCAGAATACCAGGGTTTTATACAGCGCATGACCAAATTATTTAAAAAGTATTAGCTATGAATATCAACCGTAATGAATTTAGAAAATATGCCGTAAAACATCACCGTATTGGCAGTCAGTATGTAGATCGTTATCTCAACCATTCGATAAACCTTCCAAAAAACATGACCCCCTATATCACCGAAGAACGCCAGCTGAACGTGGCACAAATGGATGTTTTTTCGCGGTTGATGATGGACAGGATTATATTTTTGGGCGAACCCGTTGCAGACCGCATGGCCAACATTATTCAGGCACAGTTGCTTTTTCTCCAGTCGGTAGATGCGAAAAAAGATATCCAGCTTTATATCAATTCGCCTGGAGGTGATGTGTATTCGGGTATGGGCATTTATGATACCATGCAGTTAATTACACCTGATGTAGGCACCATTTGTATTGGGATGGCTTTTTCTATGAGCGCTGTTTTGCTCTGCGCAGGCCAAGCAGGAAAGCGTGCTGCCCTGCAACATTCGCGGGTGATGATCCATCAGCCTTCGGGCGGGGTGCAGGGCGTTTCGGCCGATATTGAGATTACTGCGCAACAGGTAGTAAAGGTAAGGCAGGATCTGTATGGTATCATCGCCAAGCATAGCGGCCAGAGTTATGATTGGGTACACCGCGCATCCGACAGGGATTACTGGATGACTGGCCCTGAAGCCAAAGCACATGGAATTGTAGATGAGGTGTTGGGAGATACAGATTAACCATGAAAGAAATATGATAAATGAAGAAAAAATGCACGGCAATGAGACCTTAATTAAAAATGCTTATACTGCTTTTAACGCAAGAGATATTGAAGCAATACTCCAGGTGATGCACCCGGAAGTTAAATGGTCGAAGGCATGGGAAGGAGACTATGCCGTCGGACACGAAAACGTTAGTGCTTACTGGACCCGACAGTGGAAAGAGATTCACCCAGTTGTAACCCCTCTTGGCATCCGGGAAAGAGCAAACGGAACCTTCGAAGTTGAAGTAGATCAACTGGTAAAGGATCTGGAGGGCAACATTTTATTTGACGGCAAAGTAAAACACATCTACATCATCAACGATAACCTGCTACAACAAATGGATATTGAATTAAGTTAACAGATTAGAGAATGTATAACCCTTTAATTTAAACTAAAAAACCCAAAACATAGCTTACCATGTTTTGGGTGTAATCTGATTAACAGTTCTCTCGATGATTTTACTTTAATCGTGTTGATGGGATCGTGTCAGTCCGCACGTATTCTCCGGTAACAGCATTTGCGATTTTGATCAAAGATGTACCTTCAATATCTTCTATGGTTGATGAAGTATTCAGGTCAATATTCGATTGGCTCCTGGCCTTTACCCATTTTCCCAAAGCCGGATTATAAACCCCTCCGAGCTTATTCCAGAAACCCTGATCGGCAGGTAGCTGGTAGCTAAAACTCAATGTATTCTCTCCACTTCTGTAATAAGGTTGAGGTACAAGTGTGATTGGATTAACCTTATCGTAAAAATCGGTATTGGCGATCTTGTACCCTACTGAAGGCGCATTGTATAAACTTCCGCCTCCGCCGATAAATATCACATCGATCGGTGCACTATTTACATCAACTGTTGTACCTTCGAAAATCGCAAAGCCTGATGCATTTCCCGAATTGGCGAATAAGCCGGTTGTGTATAAACCAAAGCCATCTCCGTTTCCTGCGGGTGCCTCTGCCGGAGTTGCCGTAGTGTAGTTTTTAGACCTGATCCATTTAGATGAAGCAATGGATTTTGATTTTGGACCATTGATCAGTTTAGATGAACCGCCCACATAAAAGAATTCACCCTTGGAAACCTTGCCCGAAGTTAAATTGAATTTATAGGTCCTGGCAACCAATCCCGCAGGCGTGATTAAGGCATCGGCACCAGTCGCCCATCCTTTGGTAGGAAAAACCCCTGTAGGTGTCGAAGCCCCCGCATTGTTGGTTACCACCACCGAGAATGGAGTTACAGCGAAATCAATATCTCTGGTGGCCATAAACTGCATGTATTCGTAATTTCCATCGCCTCCTTCGGCATCCGCCATATAGCCCGTGATAATTGCCGAGGCAATATCAGGTGTGGAACTCAAAGCTACCGCGTCTTTAATGGTGCGCATTCGCTGGTGTGGCTTTAGCTGGCCATTTGCACCTACAGTATTAAATATGATCCCATAATAATTTCCATTAAAATTGAGTCCTCCGGTGGATGCGAAAGTTGCCTTTGGTTCAGTGTGCAAAGTAAAATTATCGAAACCGTCATTAATCACTTTATCACCACCATAGGTCTCTTCGGGTGCAACCGCTGGCTCAAAACCTGCCTTTACAATGGCTACAAGTGTACTCTCATAATCGTTGGGTTTGGCTAGAATAAAGCTGCTCCCCACCCGATTAGGAGGTATAGTTACATTAGAGGCAATTTTGGTAACCGCACTGGCCGGAACACCAGTAATCTGCAAAATCCCATCTACTCTTTTTAACACCGCTCCAACTACTTTTAT
>Ga0163161_10000652_pt1 | contig 27709 bp, 13 predicted proteins | sample S45metaG_FD_129847 | JGI IMG/M metagenome (GOLD analysis project Ga0163161, IMG submission 129847) | Switchgrass rhizosphere microbial communities from Kellogg Biological Station, Michigan, USA - S4-5 metaG | ecosystem: Host-associated > Plants > Roots > Rhizosphere > Soil | place: USA... | reverse complement strand
GTATTGTCGGTGGATGCTGCGGTATCGGGCCTGAGCACATTGCGCAGTTGCATGAGCATCTGCTGCCAAACGAAGCGGTTGTCAGCGCATGACTGATTTTCGCCAAGACGTGATTGTTGATGGTCTGTCACTTACGGTGACTTCTGCCGGAAAAAAGCGAGGGTTATTTCGTTTTTACTGGGCTGGCCAGCACGTCAAGTCGATCATTGGTGCTTTCTTCATCTCTGAGTTGGCCGCTCATGGCATCGCAGCTCTGCGACCACGACATCAGCCAGTTCGGCATCTCGGGTGACTGTTCGGGCAGTCCCAGTTCTTGAACAAATTCGCTTGGCGGAATAATACCTTTCGCCGAGCGAAACAGACCTCGCATCACGACAACGCCGATCACCCTGCCTTTGCTCACAAACCGATGCTCCATGAAGCTCCACTTGTCGTCCCAGCCAAGCATCCTCGTGTGGATTTCAAAAGCTTCAAACAGTCTGAGTTCACGGCGAAATTTACCCCACGTGTCTCCGACGATGGGCAGCGCCTTTGCTCTAATAGCTACTCTGTAGGCGCCACTGCGCAAAACGAAATCCATGCGTCCGACATCTGCCAGTGTGAAGTATCGGCCGTTGGTGACGTGTCGATTGAAGTCGAGATCCAGTGGCCAGACGCGCATTCGGATGACGGTCGATTCCAGCGCTTTTACCGGTTTGCGCCAAGGTCGACGAAGCAGCATGAGGAAAAGTCGAAACCAGAGATTCATAAAGACGCCGATAGTTGAATGATTGGCGTACTTTAAAGTGCTGAGGGCTGAGCCAGGTAGGTCCGTAAATGACTTAATTCTCCGTAAAAGTACATTCTGATCACTCGTTATAGGGTTTAATTTTTTCTAGCGGGTTCTTGTAGGTCGCTATCGCCATATAGCCGGTTCAAACCATTTTTCGTCCCTATCAACCCTGCCTCAGGGGCCGGCAGCCAGTTATTTTGAGCGATGCAGACGTGGCCGCTGAACCAGATTGTGTGCAAGGTCGCACCGGCTATTGCCGCCGGTGCACCGTGCTTTTGATATCCAGGATGATGAGCTCTTCGGGGAGGCGCTGTTCGAGCAGGTGCTCACCGTCCTCCCATGCCTCTCAATGTGGACTGGCCGTCGGACGCACCACAATCTCACTGACATCAACATCGTCGGGCTGTTCGATGGCATAGGCGAGCGCTCGTGCAATGGCGTCTGCGGTGATCGCCACACGACGGAAGGCTTTCATTGTCTCGCGCGCCACCTCATCGGAAATCGTATCGGCCAGTTCAGACTCGACAACTCCCGGGCACACCACGGTGACCCGAATCTTGTCCGTTTCCTGCCGCAGGCCGTCGGAGATAGCCCTGACTGCGAATTTGGTCGCGCAGTACACGGCGGCTGTCGGAGAGACCGCGAGGCCGCCGATCGACGAAATATTAATGACCTGGCCGGATCCTTGCGCCTCCATGTCCGGCAAGACGGCGGCAATACCGTGCAGCACCCCGCGAACGTTGACATCGAGCATCTGGTTCCACTCGTTGACCTTTAACGCGGCCAAGGGAGACAACGGCATCACGCCTGCATTATTGATGATGACATCCACTCTGCCATGTTGCGCCTTGGCGAACGCCACGAACGCACGCATGGACTCCAGAGCCGTGACGTCCAGCGCGCAGGCCGCTGCGGAGCCACCGTCGGCCTGGATTTCGCTCACCAGTTTTTCCAGGCGGTCGGTACGGCGGGCACCGAGTACCACATGGGCACCTTTGGCCGCGATCAGTCTGGCCGCCGCTTCGCCGATCCCGCTGCTTGCACCGGTAATCAGTACGACTTTATCTTTGATGTTCGACATATCCGTAGCTCCTGCTGTATGCATTGACGTTCAGCGTCTACCGCTGAAGACGCGGTATAGCTGTGGGGGACGTCGCAAAGGTTAGGGGCACAGGCCGGGTCGACGCGTGCCAAAACCTGCACAACGTTTGCCTATTCGTGTCTGTATGCTCGGGACAATGTGCAATCGGATGATGTCGGGCGGATGCCTATCAACACGTGTGAGAGCCTTGGAATGGAACAGAGCGATGCTTGCGCCCTTCAAAACACAGCCCTATACCGTAACGAACTGGTTCGCTTACTGACGCAACGGTTTACGACGCCCGGGATCTATGAGACCGCCATCGCGCCCCTGCATGTCATTCGTTTTGATGCGCCCTCAGAACTTATCCATACCCTCCACAAGCCGGCACTTTGCCTGATCGTGCAAGGGCAAAAAGAAATCGGCCTGGGTGACGACCGTTACCTGTATGACCCGCTCAGTTACCTGGTGGTATCGGTGACACTTCCGGTGTCCGGTCGCGTGCTGATCGCCAGCCCGGAGGCGCCGTACCTGTGTATCCGTGTTGATTTCGAGGTCACGGAAATTGCCCAGGTCATCGCCGATGCTCCCCCGATGGGTGTGCCGGACGAGCCGGAGCTTGGCCTGTTCCTCGAGAAGGTTGATGTGCCCCTGCTGGAAACGATACTGCGTCTGGTACGGCTGTTGGAGACGCCAAAGGATATCGGCATGCTGGCTCCGCTCGCCCTGCGAGAACTGCATTACCGCCTTCTGCGAGGCGTACACGGAAGCCGTCTGTATGAGCTTGCCCTCGGTGATTCGCTGACACGGCGGGTGACACGGGCAATCGATTGGTTGAATAGCCATTACACCCAACCCTTACGTATCGACGAACTGGCACGGGTAGCCAATGTGGGCAGCTCTACTTTGCATCACCGCTTCAAGGCAGTGACCGCAATGAGTCCGCTGCAATATCAGAAACAACTTCGTTTGCAGGAAGCCCGCCGATTGATATTCGGTGAAGGGCTGGATGTGGCGAGTGCATGTTATCGAGTGGGCTACGAAAGCCCATCGCAATTCAGCCGAGAATACAGTCGCCAGTTCGGGTATCCGCCCTCCAAGGATACCCGCCGGGCTCGCCGTCCTGAGTGAACGTCTGATTGCACTCACTACGCTGCAATGCAGTGATCGGTGGTAGGCCGCAGCCAGCACGCCATTGCGCATAGCCAGCGTATCTGCGAAAACCTCAAGGATATTAAAAGGCGAAGAACAATGTTCAGTTCGCGCCACGTTGCAACCGAGGGGGCGTAATGCAGCACCTGGATCATTTATCCCTGCACTTGTTTATTCTGGTCTGCGAAGAAGGCACGATTGCGCGCGCCAGCGAGCGAGCATTCATTGCGCCGTCGGCGGTCAGCAAACGTATTTCCGACATCGAGGCGCGGTTTGGTACGCCGCTGCTGAACCGCAGCAAGCGCGGGGTTGAACCGACGCCGGCGGGGTTAGCGCTATTGCGGCACGCTCGGTCTCTGACGCGGGCGATGGAACGGCTCGATAGCGAGCTCAGCGAATACGCTGAAGGCGCCCGAGGGCATGTACGGGTGTTGGCAAACATCTCGTCAATCATGGAGTTCCTACCGGAAGAGCTGTCCGACTTCATGATCGAGCACCCAAGAATCCAGGTAGACATCGAAGAACGTTTCAGCCCGGACGTGGTGCGAGGAGTAGCCGAAGGCAATGCCGATTTGGGCATTTGTCGGCGCTCAATGGCCGTCGGCGATCTCGAGTTTCTGCCCTACCGTCGGGACCATTTGGCCGTCGTCGTAGGGTCGAACCATTGCTTGGCTGATCGCCCCCGTATTGCATTCGCCGAGACCCTGGCCTTTGATCACTTGGGGTTATCCGCCTTCGCCACGTTGAATAACTTCATGCGCAGTGAAGCGACGAAGGAGGGCCGTGAGTTGCGGTTTCGCTCCTATGTATCGTCGTTCGATGCGGCATTCCGCCTGGTGCAATTCGGCTTGGGGCTTGCTGTATTCCCACTGGAAGCCGTGGCGCGGTATGCCTCCTTGTTTGACTTGCGCATTATTCCCCTGACCGACGATTGGGCGTTGGGTGAGTTTGTTATCTGTGTCCGTGATCGGGATGCACTTTCGCTGTCGGCACGGCGGCTGCTGGATCATCTGCTTTTGCGCGCAGCACCGCTTCAGTCCCAGCCCTGATTGCATCCGTCGCGGTTGACGATGGATCAACCCGTAAATCACGTCTTTTTACTCCCTCTATGGCTCTCTAATCTGCAGTGACGCTTGAGCCTGTGAGAGCTTTTTCATGACAACAATAACAATCAATGAAGTCGGCATGCGGGATGGCTTGCAAAGCCTGCAAGCCATAATGCCTACGTCTGCCAAACGACAATGGATCGATGCCGCCTATGCCGCTGGCGTGCGCTACATGGAAGTCGCGTCCTTTGTGCCCGCCAAACTGTTGCCGCAGATGGCCGATGCCAAAGAGGTCGTAGCCCATGCCTTGGGTTTTCCGGATTTGGTGGTCTCGGTCCTGGCGCCCAACCTGCGCGGCTGTCGCGATGCGCTGGAATCCGGGGCGCACCGGATCATTGCGCCTGTATCGGTCAGCGCGGCCCATAGCCTGGCCAATGTGCGCCGTACTCCGTTGGACATGGTCGAAGAGCTGGCGCGAATGTGCCAACTGCGCACCGAGCTTGGCTTGCACAACGTTCAGGTGATTGCCGGGATGTCTGTGGCCTTCGGCTGCACCCGCCAAGGTGATGTGCCATTGAGCGATCTCTGCGCGTTAACCGGGCATGTGCTGCAAGCCGGCTGCGACCTGGTGTCCCTGGGGGACACCACGGGCTATGCCAATCCTGGCCAAGTGGCGACCACCTTGCAGGCGGTCCGCGCCATCGCGGGTGACAAGCTCAGGGCTGCGCACTTCCACGACACGCGAGGCCTGGCGCTTGCCAATAGCCTGGTCGCCGTTCAGCAAGGTATCACCGAGCTTGATTCGTCACTGGCCGGGTTGGGCGGTTGTCCGTTCGCACCGGGTGCATCCGGCAATACGGTCACAGAAGACCTGGTGTTCATGCTGCAGAGCATGGGCTACGAGACCGGCATCGACCTGGCAGCCCTGATCGCCTCTCGAAACGTGCTCAGCGAAGCACTGCCGCGCGAGACCCTCTACGGCTGCATTGCACGAGCTGGCCTGCCACTCAATTACGCATCCGTTGCCGCTCGCGTCTGAACCTACCCGATCAAGGAGAACCCTATGTCCAGGCTTCCATTGGACGGCATTCGTGTCGTTGAAATTTCTCACATGGTGATGGGCCCGACCTGCGGAATGATCCTGGGTGACCTCGGTGCCGAGGTGATCAAGATTGAACCGATCCGCGGAGACGGTACACGCCGTCTGCTGGGCGCCGGTGCCGGTTTTTTCCGCACGTTCAACCGCAACAAACAGTGCATCGCCATCGACGTCAATACTCAACAAGGACGAGATGCGGTACTGGAGCTGATCGATACCGCTGACGTATTCATCGAGAATTTCAAGCCCGGCCGCATGAGCGAGCTCGGCTTCGGTTACGACGCGATTCGTGAGCGTAACCCGCGCATCATCTATGCCTCGCACAAAGGCTTTCTCAATGGCCCCTACGACAATCGCCTGGCCCTGGACGAAGTGGTGCAAATGATGGCAGGCCTGGCCTATATGACCGGCCCGGTAGGCAGACCTCTGCGCGCCGGCAGTTCGGTGAACGACATCATGGGCGGTATGTTCGGGGCTATCGGTGTGCTTGCTGCGCTCAACGACCGTCATGTCAGCGGCGTCGGTCGTGAGGTGCAAAGCGCGCTTTACGAAAACTGCGTATTGCTCGCGGCTCAGCATATGCAGCAGTACGCCGTGACCGGCCAAGCAGCTGCTCCGATGCCAAACCGCATCAGTGCCTGGGCTATTTACGATGTATTCGAGTTCGCCAATGGCGAGCAGATGTTCGTCGCCGCCACGGGGGAGGGGCAGTGGACCGCCTTGTGTCAATTGCTGGGCCAGACCGCACTGCTGGACGACCAGACCCTCGCTACCAACAATGATCGCGTGCTGCAGCGGCCACGTCTGCTGGCTCACTTGGCGCAAGTCTTTGCCAGCATGGACGCTAAAGCGCTGGCCCTGGAACTTGAGGCCAACAGTGTTCCGTTTGCGCCGATTCGACGGCCCGAGGAACTGTTCGAAGACCCTCATCTACTGCAAAGCGGCGGCCTGGCAAATCTTGAGCTCGAAGATGGATCGTTCACCGCCATGCCATTGCTGCCGTTGTCCCTGGATGGCGAGCGTCTGCAACCCCGTCGATCGATTCCACGCGTCGGCGAGCACACCCACACAGTCATGCGTGAACTGGGCTACAGCGACGAACACATTGCCGAGCTGTGTGCTGCCGGTGTTCTGAAAACCGATGCTCAGGCCTGAGGAGAAGTTGCCATGGCTATCTATCAATATGACGCGCTTATCCCCGCCATCCACGCCGAAACCTTCGTCGCGCAAGACGCTACCGTCATCGGCAATGTCACGCTGGCGCAGGGCGTCAGTGTCTGGCCCCATGCGGTTCTGCGTGGTGATAACGAGCCGATTCGCATCGGTCAGCACAGCAATGTGCAGGAGGGGGCGGTGCTGCATGCCGACCCGGGATTTGCGCTGACGGTGGGCGAGGGCGTCACCATCGGCCACCAGGCGATGTTGCACGGCTGCACCATCGGCGACGGAGCGCTGATTGGGATTCAGGCCGTTGTGCTCAATGGTGCGGTCATCGGCAAGAACTGCCTGGTCGGTGCCGGAGCCATTGTCACCGAAGGCAAGGTGTTCCCGGACAACTCACTTATTCTCGGCGCCCCTGCCAAAGTCGTGCGCGAACTGACGCCTGAAGCGATTGCCAGCATGCACCGAAACGCCGCCGACTATGTCGTCAGAGGTCAGGCTTACAAGAGCAAACTGATTCTAATCAGCTGAACCCGTTGAGCAGGGTTCCTGAGGACCTTGCCTCTCTCCAATAATTACAACAATGGAGAAACATCATGGTCGCCATGACGACTGATATCGCGCTTGCGCGCAGCGAAGAAACGATTAACGAGCTGTTGCTGTATCGGCGTGTGGCCTGGCGAATCATGCCGCTGGCCATTATCTGCTTTCTTTTTTCTTATTTTGACCGGATCAACATCAGCTTCGCCAAGACCCAGATGCAGCACGAATTGGGTTTGTCCGACGCGGCGTATGGCCTGGCCGCGAGCATGTTTTTCTTCGGCTATGTGCTATTCGAAGTTCCCAGCAGCCTGGGTCTCAAGCGCTACGGCGCACCTGCCTGGATTTGCCGGATCATGATCTCCTGGGGGTTGGCGACGGCGGCGTTGATGTTCGCCTACACGCAATACACCCTGTACTTCCTGCGTTTTCTGATCGGCGTCATGGAAGCCGGTTTTGGCCCCGCGATCCTGTTCTACCTGGCGTGCTGGTTTCCCAAGAAGCACTTGGCGAAAATGAATGGCCTCTGGTTCCTCGCAGTGCCTCTGGCAGGCGCCGTCGGCGGGCCAGCGGCGGGAATCCTGTTGGGCACGATGGATGGCGTATTCGGTTTGGCTGGCTGGCACTGGCTGTTCCTGATGTCCGGACTGCCCTGTGTGGTACTCGGCCTGCTGGTGCTGTGGAAACTGGATCGAGACATCGAATCGGCCAAATGGTTAAGCCGCAGCGAGAAGGACCTGCTGGCGGCTAATCTGGCGCATGACAAAGTCAACCAGAAACCGGTACTGGGGTCCTTGTGGCGTGTGTTGGTGACCCGCGAAGTTGCAATCATGGCGTTTATCTACTTCGTGATTAAGACCGCTTCCTATGGCCTCAACTTCTGGATGCCACACCTGATCAAATCCTCTGGTGTGCAGAGTTTGTTCTGGGTCGGGATGCTTTGCGCGCTGCCGTACATCGTGGCGTGCATCGGCATGATAGGGATGACCCGGCGTTCCGATCGCACCGGTGAGCGTAAGACTTACCTTGTTCTGTGCCTGATGGCGGCGGCAGTCGGCTACCTGCTGGCCTGCCTGTTTTCCGACTCGTCATGGGCCATGATGGCAGCGCTCGTACTCGCTACCGCGGGCACCTTTATTGCGATCCCGATTTTCTGGACTATCCCGCAATCGACCTTCTCCGGGCTGGCAATCGCTACCGGGACTGCAGCCATCAACTCCATCGGTCAATTGAGCGGCATCGTTGCACCTGTGATGGTGGGCAAGATCAACGATCTGTCCGGCTCCACGTACATGGGAATGCTCTCCATCGCACCGCTGATTCTGATCGCCTGTTTTGTCGTCATGCGCTACGTCAAGAATCCCAGGCCCTGACGAGACCGGACTTATACCGAGGTGGTACTCAAGGCCACAACGGGTCGCGAGATGCTGTCGACGTCCCCTGGCTCCTAAGCCAGTGGACGCTGAACCCAACGCCCGAGCGACCTCATGTCGTTTGCCTTACCGTTCGATGCACCCACTGAGTCTCGCGCTGCAGCTCCAGGACTTGCCAATGGAAGCGCTCCAGCGACGTATTGTGGCCGACGCTGATCAGTATCGTGTCCGGCAGGGTCTGTTTCAGCAGTTGATAGCAGCGCGCCTCGTTTATCGCATCCAGTGCCGAACTGGCCTCGTCGAGGAACAGCACGGCGGGGCGGGCCAGCAGGGCTCGGACGAATGCGCAGCGTTGTTGTTCGCCCACGCTCAGGATCTGCGCCCAGTCATGTTCCTGATCCAGTTGATCGCCCAGGTGCTGCAGGCCGACTTGCTGCATGGCCAGGTGCAACGCCGTGTCTGAGTCATGGTCCGGTGGGCTGGGGTACCACAGGGCTTCACGCAGGCTGCCCAGCGGCAAGTAAGGTTTTTGCGAGAGGGTCAGGGTCCGCTCACGATCGTAACTGGCCGAGCCGCGGGCGTGCGGCCACAGACCGGTGACCGTGCGGATAAACGTCGACTTGCCACAGCCCGAGGGGGCGCTGATCAACAGGCTGTCACCCGGCTTCAGTGAAAGGTTGAAGCCCTTGAGCAGGCTGCGGCCGTTGGGCAGCCAGATATCCAGGTCGTTGATCTGAAGGCCTTCAGTTTGCTGGCCAGCGACGACCTGGGACTGGACTTCGACAGTGTCCAGGCGCTCCTGGAAACCGATCAATCGGTCGATGACCGACTTCCATTCCGACAGCTCCGGGAACACCTCCACCAGGTAAGCAATCGCCGCGTGCACCTCACCGAAGGCAGCGCTGACCTGGGTCAGGCGCCCGAGGGGGAACATACCGGCGAAGAACTGGGGCGCCATGATGAACATCGGAATGACCGTGGCACTGCGCAGATAGAAGGTCGAGTAGCCCATGATCAGCTTCTGCTTTTTTACCAGCGCCCAGAAATTTTCCAGGGCCGCGTCCAGGCGTTGGGTGAAGCGGCCGTTCTCCACCGCTTCACCTTGGTATTGGGCCACCGAGTCGGCATTCTCCCGCAGGCGCATCAGGGCGAAACGAAAGTCGGCTTCGCGGCGCTGTTGCATAAAGTTGAGTCGTGGCAATGCACGCCCTAGCCAGAAGGCCACCCCAGTGCCCAGCACCGCGTAGACCAGAGCGATCCAAACCAGCAACCCAGGAATGACAATGGCTTCACCGGCGAACGGCACGCTCACCAGGGCAGAGGCCTGCCAGAGGATATGCAGGAAGGAAAACAGCGACACCACCGACGTCAGCAACCCCAGGCTCAACTTGAGGGATTTGATGATGAACAGGTCGATGTCCTCGGCGATCCGCTGGTCGGGGTTATCGACGTCGGTCTCGGTCAGCTTCAGCTTCTGGTAGCGTTGGTTGCCCAGCCATTGAGCGAGCAGGTTATGAGTGGCCCAACGGCGCCAGCGCAGCGTGAGTTTTTGCTGGAAGTGGAAAGCGGCCACGGTAAAGACCGCTGTCGCGATCTGCAGCGCGATAAATTGCACGCTGCCGAGGATAAAACCGGCGTAGTCCAAGGCCTGCAAGGCGTTGTAGAAATGCAGGTTCCAGAAGTTCGTGAGGATATTCACCCCTACCATGCACAGCGTCATCAGCACGGTGGCCACCAGCAACAGCAAAGCGGGGTACCTTTGCTCGCTGGCCCAGAAAGGCCCTGCGAGACGCCAGAAATTACGGAGAGTTTGCATGCGGTCTTGATGAGCCCCGTCGCTGACGACGTTGAGTTTGCAATGGAGGGGGGATAGGATCGGCCAATGCTAATCGTTTGCAATAATTAGGGAAAGTCGGGAGACCTGTTATCGAATTTCCACAATGGCTGAGTCAGGCTTGGCCGCCCATTCAGCGGGTCATCCGGACGGACGCCGGCGATCAAACCGCAATACCCTTGAACCGGGTGTGCGATCCTGCCGTGCTGCAACCCTTGCTGAACCGTTTTGCCCTGCTTTATCCAGGGGTGAATCGCGCGGCGGTGGTCTCGCAGTGGTCGATGAATTACATGGCTATCGTCCTGCCGGCCGCCCTGGCCTGTGGGCTGACCCTCGATTGCGCGATCGACTTCCAGGACCCGGAATCAGTGCTGCTCCACGACAACGGTGAACCTCAGGCGCTGTGCCTGGCCAAGCATCTGCCGACACTGGCCGCCGAAGATCGTGCAGCCTACTGGTCGCAGTTGGTCCACGGGCATCTGGCGCCGCTGATCGTCAGCCTGGCCGCTGCCGGTGGCCTGGCCCAGAAAGTCTTGTGGGGCAACATGGTTGCGATCTGGGACGGCGCGTTCACCCGAATGGATGCCGATCTGTCGAAAGATGGCTTTGCCCAAGCACATCAGTGGCTGGAACCGGTCCTCGTCAACAACGGGCGCCTGAAGCTGCGGGGCCTGCAACGCACGGTCGCGTCACCTGCGCCGCAGATTTGTTCCACGTTGCCGTTGCGCCGGCACTGCTGCCTGCATTACCAGTTGCACGCGCCCGTCGAAGGCGAGCCGCCGGTCCTCTGCGAATCATGCCCCAAGCTGCATCGATTGCCGGTTGCAGAGCAGGTGAGCTACCTGCATTACATCTATCAGGACAGTTGAGCGGCGCAACCGTCCCGTTCTTGCCCGGGCGCCGACGTTACGCCGTCGCATCACGCATAGGCCGCATGGGCCTCGACTTGGGTAAGACGACCGTTTTCGACCTTCAATACCCGGTCGGCCTGCTGGAAGTAGGCATCGTCGTGAGTGATCACGATCACCGTCTTGCCACGGGCCTTCAGCTCCGGCAGCAGCTCCATGTAGAACACGCGCTTGAAGGTCGGATCCTGGTCCGCAGCCCATTCGTCAAACAGGTAAAACGGCTTGTCATCCAGATAGGCCGACACCAGCGCCAGTCGCTTGCGCTGCCCGGTGGACAGCTCGACGGTCGAAAAGCGGTCGTCAACAATGCTGACCTTGTGTCCCAGGCCCAACGCTTTCACGTAGCGGGTCGCTTCGCTGGTGCGGTGTTCGGCGCCGGGCCCATCGTCGCCCAGCAAATGTTCGAACAAATGAAAGTCGGCAAACACGGCAGCAAAGTGCTGGCGGTACTGCTCGCGATTATCGTCGTCGACTTCCACGCCATTGAGTACGACAGCACCGGACTCCGGAGAGTACAGCCCGAGCAACAGCATCGACAGGGTGGTTTTGCCACTGCCGTTGCCGCCGACCACGAACACCAACTCGCCCTGTTCCAGGCTCAGATCGACGGGTCCGAGCATGAAGGGATGATCTTCGTGTTCGCCGGGATAACGGTGACACACACCGTTCAGCACCAGGCGCATCGGCCCCTTGCAGGCGAACACATCGTGTGTCGGCGTCGCCACTTGGGCCTGGGCACTCAGCTCAGCGTCGAGTTGGCGAATGCGGTTCAGCGCGATACTGGCCTGACGCAGTGAGGGCAGGGCGATCATCAGGTCGGATATGGGCCGCACCAGATACAGCAACGTCACTGTGAAGCTGGTCAGGACCGTGATCGATTGCGGCAGCCAGAACGGAACAATAAACAGCAGCACGCCAAGGTTGAGATAAAACAGCAGCGTGCCGAGGTTGGCGACCACCGAATACCCGGCCATGCCGCGCAGAAAACGCACACGAAACTCATCGGCGCCAGGACGGATAACCTTGTCGACAAAGGCCTCCCCACGGGCGTTGTTCAGTTGCAGCTCCTTGCTGCCTTCAATCAGGCTGCGAAAGTGCTGGTAGAGCACATCCTTTTGCTGGCGTACCCGTTCCAGATGGCTCAACGGGCCGCGTTCGGCCAAATGAAACGCTACCAGGCCGACCATCAGGAACAGCGCCAGAATCGCCAGCAGCGACCATGATAACCAGGCCAGATAGGCGAAACAGGCCAGGGTCACCACGGCGTTGACGAACAGCAACGGCACCCACTCGAAGGCGGCGGTGAAGGTATGTACGTCATCGGTGAGGATTACCAGCAACCGGTGCTTGCCCATCGTTTGCAGACGCTTGAGCGGCGTAGCGAGCAGCTTGCGCGAAAGATCGATGCGCATCTGGAAGATCGCGCTCTGGGTCAGGTGCAGCAGCGACAGTTCCGAGCACAGCTTGCTCAGCAACATACCGGCACACAACCCGAAAAAGCCCAGGGCCAGTTCCGGCAGTTGCTGCGGGTTGGCCAACCCGCGGTTGATCAGGATCACCAGCCCGGCGCTGGCCAGGCCGCCCAGTGCGCCGGTGATCGAAGCCAGTGCCAACAGGCGGGCCGATTGGCGGTAGAGATACAAAATCAGGTTCATGCGAGGGTTTCCGTCGAGGGCGAGGCCAGCGACTTGCTGAGTTGTTCGTGGAAGGCAGTTTGACCCAGGATCGTGTCGTGATCACCTGCTACATGATAGTGGCGGGTTCGCTGGCTGGCCGCGTCCCACTGCACCGGCAGGCTCGGGCGCTCGATTATCGTCTGCTCGGCCCACCACAAGTGCAGCACGGTGTTCACCGCCGGCACCGAATAAGCGCTGACCCAGCGTCGAGCATCGGCCATCACGTTCAAGGTCTGCTCGACATATGCCCTCGGCGCGCTGAGTTCGAGGCCATTGGCATCCACCCATTGCAACAGGGCGAAGCGCAATTGTTCCACCCGCCCGAACCCGGCAGTCGCCTTGCGTAATTGGGCCAGGCTCGGCGCCGTCAGGCGCGAGCGGCTGTCGCTGCTCAACTCCTGCTCAACCAGGGCGTACAGGGCTTCCCAATCCAGGCTTTCGTCTTCGGCGTGCAACGTGCTGTCGAACAGCCCCAGCCATTCGACGGCCTGCCCCTGTGCTTCCAGTTGGCGTGCCAGCTCCAGCGCGAGCAGACCGCCCATCGACCAGCCGCCGAGGCGATAGGGCCCTTGCGCCTGAATCTGGCGAATCTGCGGCACATACTCGCGGGCCAATGCTTCGATGTCCTGATCGCGCAGGGTGTCGGGCAGTGGAATGCCAAACACCGGCATCGCCTTCGGCAGCCCGGCAACCATCGGCATGTAGTGATGCACGGTGCCTGATGGTTGATGCAGGCAGAACAACGGCGTCTGTCCGGGCTCACCGGCCTGCAGGGTGATCACCGTCGTGCGGTCGTGCGGCCGGCTGATCTGGCCGGCGAGGGCGATCAGCGTCGGATGCTGGAAAATCACGTTGACGGGAACCTCAACGCCGAGGATGGCACGCAGTCTGGCCGTCATGCGCACCACCAGCAAGGAGTGGCCACCCAGGGCAAAAAAGTCGTCGTGACGACCGATCACTTGCGCGTCCAACAGCTCTTGCCACACCGCCACCAGCACGTGTTCGACATGCCCTTCAGGCGCTTCATAGGCCGCAAGGCTACGGCTTGGCGCTCGGGCCAGCAGGGCGCGATGGTCAATTTTGCCGTTGGCGGTGCGGGGCAATTGCGCCAGCCACTGGATATCGGCAGGCACCATGTGCGCCGGCAGCAGTGTCGCCAGCGACTCACGCACGGCACTGGCCTGAGGCGGCTCGGCGGACTCGATGAAGGCGCGCAGGCTCGGTTCGGCCTGCGAGGTATCGAGCAGCACCGATGCCAACGTGGCACCGCTGACCTTGCACAGTGCGGACTCGATCTCGCCCAGCTCGATGCGATAACCGCGCAGCTTGATCTGCGAATCGGTACGCCCCAGGAACAGCAGTTGCCCATCGATATCCTGCGAGACGAAGTCGCCGGTGCGGTACAGGCGTTGGCCGCCGAGAGAAGGGTGGCAAGCGGCGACGAACTTCTCGGCGCTCATCTGCGCAAGGCCCAGGTAACCTTGCGACAACCCCGGCCCGGCGATGTGCAGCTCACCTTTGAGGCCACGGCTTACGGGAGCGCCCTCACTGTCGAGTACGTACACCCGGGTATGCGCGATGGCGCGACCGATCGGCACGTAGCCGGGGTTTTGATCGGCCTGGCACAGCGCGACGGTGCTCCACACCGAGGCTTCGGTCGGGCCGTATTCGTTGTAGAGCCGTGCCTGCGGCTGCCGGCGGTGATGGCTGGCGACCAGGGCTGGCGGGCAGCTTTCCCCGGCGACAATCGCCGTGTTCAGGCTACTCGGAATATCGCCCAACTCGTCGAGAATCAAGGCGTACAGCGAAGGCAGCGCCAGCAGGTGCGATACACCCTGTTCGCGAATCACGCGAGCCAGTTGCACCGGGTCTTTCTGTTCGGTTTCGCTGGCCAGGTGCAGGCAGCCACCCTGTGCCAGGCTCCAGAACAGCCCGGCGATGGAACTGTCGAAGGCAAACGACGACAGCAGCAGGAAACGTTGTACCGGATGCGGATAACCCGCCAGCCGCGCCGCCAAGGAATGCAGAGCGTTGGCGTGGCTGATCACCACGCCTTTGGGCTGGCCGGTGCTGCCGGAGGTGTAGATCAGATAAGCCGGTTGATCACGTGCCACGCTCGGTTCACGGCGTAACGGCACCGCGGGCAGTGCCTGATCCATCGCCAGTGCGCTCGACTGCCAATCAGCAGGCAGCTCAGCGATGCGCGCCTGATGGGTCAATACCAGGCGCGCCTGGCTGTCGCGCAGAATGTGTTCGATGCGTTCGCTCGGGTAGCTCGGGTCAATCGGCACATAGCAGGCCCCGGCCCGCAGGATCGCCACCAGCGCCACCACCGCATCGCTATCACGCGGCAGGAAATGGGCGATGCGTGCACCGGGCTCCAGCTGTTGGGCGAGCAGTTGCTGGGTGAGCGCGCTGACCCGTTGTTCCAGTTCGGCATGGCTCAACGTGCCGCCAGGGCCGGTGACTGCCGGGCGCTGGCCGTTGGCGCTCGATCCCTGGGCAAAACAGGCTGCCAGGTTGGGCAGGGCAAACGTGCTGGCGTACTGCTGTTCTTGCTGCGCACTCAATACCGGCGACTGCGCGAGTGCACCCGTGACCCGCTGTTGCTCGGCGACGTTGCAGGTCGTCATTCGGCCCAGGCTGGTGGACGGTTCACGCAGGCTATGCTCGATCACGCTCAGCAATTGCCCGGCGAGGACCTCGATGTGCTCGGCGGTGTAACGCGCAGCATCAAAGTGCAGCGTCAATGCCATGGCCGAACACGGCGCGTATTGCAGCAACAGCGCGCAAGCGGCGCTGGAACTGTCAGCCAGAGTGATGTGCCAGCCAGCATCGTTCAGTGCGCTGTCGGGTGCCGTGCCCAGTTCACGAAAGCCCACGCCCGCCAGTACGGGGGTATTGCTCAGGTGGCTCGGATAGGTGTCGCGTGCATCGTCGAGCACGCTGGCACGTTCATGCACCTGCTGGCAAAGCGCGGTGAAGGGCTGCTCTGCAGAAGTATCGAGCGTGAGCGGCAGCGGTTCGCAGAACAAACCGAGGGCATCGCCCAGCACCTCTGCACGCGTCTGGTTGTCGTACGCCAACGTCAGGCGTTCGGCTTCGCTGTAGCGTTGCCACACGGTGACCCAGGCGGCGAGGACCAGCGTCGCCGGGCTGACACCCAGGTTCAGCGCCTGCTGTTCCAGGCGTTGCAGGGTGGTGGCGTCCAGCGTCAGGGCAATCTGGTCCGGTTCCAGCGGGCCGCTCGGTGCAGGCGTCTGCCGCTGCCAGGGCAACGGCACGTCAGCGATCATCGCGTTGAACTGTTCGGCCCAGAACTGGCGCGTCTGATCGTCCATCGATTCCAGGCGCCATGCCGCGTAGTCCGCGTATTGCAGCGGCGGTTCCCCAGGCGCGGCTTGCAGGTAGGCGGCGGCCCACTCCTGTGCCAGATACCGCAGGCTGGTGCTGTCCAGGTGCAACGCCGGCAGGCGCAAGGCTGCCGAATGAGCGTCGGTGTGCAATTCGATGTCCAGCGCTTGCCAATCCGTGCTCGACGCCTCGATCACCTGCATCGGCAGAGACAACCCCGGCAGTTGCTGATAGCGGGTGCGCAGAATCTCGTGACGCTCGATCAGTGTCAGCAAGCTGTTTTTCAACCGCACCGCGTCCAGCGGCTGCCCGCTACGGATATGCAGGCTGGCGCGCTGGGCAGTCGGCGCCAGGCGCGTATGTTGCAGTCGCCACAACTGCGCCTGCTGCGGGGACAGTTCGAAGCCTTCAAACGGTGTGTCTTCGTGAGTCTGAGTCATGCTGAGACCTGTACAAAAAAGTGAGACGTGAGGGCGAGCATCATTGGCCGGCATCCGGTACAACACTGCGCCGACGGGCCTGGCCAAGCGCGCTTTGACGCGCACTGCCGGCTTCACGCAGCGCCGTTTGTGCCTGCTCACGGCGAACCTGTTGCAGTTGATTGAGCGCGGCCAGCAACGCGGCAACCGAGACGTCGGCATTCAGGGCCAGTTGTTCCAGCAGGCAGACGAAGAGGCTGTCGAGCAGTTCGATGTAGCTACTGGCATAACGCCCGGTGTCATAGTCGTACACCACCAGCAGGCCGTCGCCGTCATCCACCACGTTGATCAGCAGGTCCACGTCCGAGGCTTGTGGCTCAAGTTCGCGCTCGCTGGTCGCCAGCCCTGGCAAATGCAAGTCTTGCTGACGGGTGTTCTGCACCACCAGCTTGACCTGGAAAAACGGCGTGTAACGCGCATCCCGTTGTGGCAACAGATCAGCCACCAGGGCGTCGAAGGGCAGGTCCTGGTGAGCAAAGGCGTCCAGTGCCACGCGACGGGCTTCGCTGAGCTGTTCGCTGAAGGTCTGTTGCGGCGTGACTCGGCAGCGCAGCACCAACTGATTGACGAAAAAGCCGACCATGTCTTCGGTCTGTTGCTGGTGACGGTTGGCGATGTCGGTGCCCACCAGCAGGTCTTCGCGACCCGTCTGTTGATGCAGCAGCACGTTCAACGCGCTGTGCAGCACCATGAACGGCGACGCTTCACGGGCAGTCGCCAGCGCGCCAATGGCGTGTGCCAGCGTCACCGGCAGGCGGCGGCGATGACGTGCGACACCGGCGTGCTCGCGGGGCTGTGCACCGGGCAACAACAGCGGCGCGGGGCTGGCGTGCAACTGTTGACGCCAGTAAGCCAGTTGCTGCTGCCAGACCGGCCCCGGCAGGTGCGTGCGCTGCCACACCGCAAAGTCGGCGTATTGCAGGGCAGGGGCTTCAATACGCGGTGCGTCAGTGCCGAAGCCGATGTAATCGTTCGCCAGTTGCTCGACCAGTTGCGCAATCGACCAGGCATCCACCGCGATATGGTGCAGGGCGATGGCCAGCACATGGGTCTGCGCGTCCAGTTGCAACACGCGTGCACGGATCAGTGGCGCGCGGGTCAGGTCGAACGGCTCGCCGAACACCTGCGCCAGTTGCAGCCCAATGGCCGCTTCCTGCTCTGGCGTCGGGACCTGCCGCAGGTCAGCGACCGGCAAGTCAAATGCCTGCGGTGCTTCGATTCGCTGCCATGGCTCGCCATGGGCGCTGTGCACGGTACTGCGTAGCACCTCGTGACGGGCGATCAGTTGCTCGAAAGCCAGGCGCAGGGCTTCGACATTCAGCGCACCGGTCAGGGTCAGGGCGAACGGAATATTGAAGCCGCTGGAGCCCGGATTCAGCTGCTCAAGGAACCACAAGCGTTGCTGGGCAAACGACAACGGCAAGGGTTGCGAACGCGAGGCCTGGGTGATTGCCGGCAAGCCCACCGGGGCGGCCTGCAAGCGAGCGTTATCGATGGCGCGCGCCAGATTTTCCAGCACCGGGTGATCGAACACTGCACGCAGCGGCAGCTCCACCGCCAGTTGGCTGCGAATGCGTGAAACCACCAGCGTCGCCAGCAACGAGTGTCCGCCGAGGGCGAAGAAGTTGTCGTCGGCGCCAAGGGTGGTCACGTTGAGTATCTGTGCCCAGATCGCGCCCAATTGCTGCTCGGTGTCGCTGTTCAGCGGTTGCCGTTCGGTGACCCCGTTACTGTCCAGCGCTCGCGCTGTCAGGTGCTTGCGGTCGACTTTGCCGTTCGTGTTCAACGGCAATGCTTCCAGCTGTTGCCAGTGGGCCGGCACCATGTACGACGGCAGTCGCTTCGCCAGCCACTCGCGCAGCTCGGCCACCGGTGTATCGGCGCCGGTCCAGTAGGCGATCAGTTGCAGCTCGCCGCGTGGATCGGCGTTGACAATCACCGCCACCGATTGCAAGGCGGGATGACGACCCAGATGATCTTCGATTTCCCCCAATTCGATGCGGTGGCCACGGATTTTCACTTGCTGATCGCGACGCCCCAGGAACTCGATCACCCCGTCCGCACGCCAGCAACCCAGGTCACCGGTGCGGTAGAAGCGGGCACCGGGTTCGAATGGATGCGCGACGAAGGCTGCACGGGTTTTCTCTGGATCATTGAGGTAGCCGCGACCCACGCCGACACCACCGACGCAGATTTCACCTGGCACACCCACCGGCACCGGGCGCAGCGCGGCATCCAGCAGGTACAACTGATTGTTCGCCGTCGGGCGGCCAATCGGCATGGCGTTGCCGCTTTCGTCGGACACCGTGGTCAGCGGGTGGAACGCCACATCATCGGAGCATTCCGCAGGGCCGTAGGCGTTCATCAGCGGTATGTGGGCAAAGCGGCTCAGCCAGGCGTGGGCCAGTGCTGGAGGCAGGGCTTCACCGGTCGGCAGCAACCAGCGCAAGGCCGACAGGCGCGTGTTGGCAGTGGCAAGGTCGAGCAGGGCACGGATCATGGTGGGCACGGCTTCAAGTACCGATAACTGCTGATCCTCCAGTGCTTGCAGCAGGCGTTCCGGGTCGTGGGCAATCACGTCCGGCAGAATGTGCACAGTGGCGCCCAGGAGCGGGGCCGCGAGGAACTGCCAGACCGAAATATCGAATGCCGGGGACGCGGTCTGGGCGATGCGGTCTTCGCTGCACAGGCCCAACGTCGGTACTTTGCCGAAGATGTTATTGAGCATGCCGCGTTGCTCGACCATCGCGCCTTTCGGCGTGCCGGTGGAGCCGGACGTGAAGATCACATAGGCCAGGTCATCCGGGCTGGCGGCACTCTCCAGCGGCGATGCGTCGCCGGCCAGCCACAGGCTTTCGCAGCGCAGACGGTAGGGCTGGGCCGAACTGGCCGCCAATGCCTGCTCGATCACCGCGTCGGCGCTGTCACTGCTCATCAGAAGGGTGGCGCCGGACAGTTCGAGGATTTCACCCAAGCGCTGCGGCGGATGTTTGATGTCCAGCGGCAAGTACGCGGCGCCGGCCTTAAGCACGGCAATCATCATGCTCAACAACGGCAGGCCACGCTCGCCGGCCAACGCTACCAGGGTATCGCGCCCGGCGCCGGTTTCCACCAGTGCACGGGCCAGACGGTTTGAACGCTGATCCAGTTCGGTGTAGCTCAGGCTGTCAGCGCCACACACCGCCGCGATACGCTGCGGATGCTCGGCCACTTGCCGGGCGAACAGTGCGGCGTAGGACTGGTCCAGCGGGAACTCCAACGTGCTGCGGTTCCAGTCCACCAGCATCGTCTGGCGCTCTTGCGGCGTCAGCAATGACAGCGAGGCCAGGGGGGCGTGAGGTTCGGCCACCATCTGTGTGAGCAACTGGCGCAGGTGCCCGAGCATGCGCTCGACGGTGTCGGCGTCGAAGCGCGCGGCATCGTAGGTCAGGCGAATGCCCAGCCGGTCACCCGGATACAGCACGACGGTCATCGGGTAGTTGGTGTGCACGCGGTCTTCATATATGTCGATGCTGAAGTCCACCTGGCGATCCGACAGGCCAGCGTCGAACGGTGCGTTTTCGAACACCACCAGGCTGTCGAACAGCGAGCGACCGTGCTCGATTTCACTCCAGCGTTGAATATCCACCAGCGGCGCGTGCTCATAGGCGCGCAACTCGAAGTTGTGCGCGAACAAGGCTTGCAGCCACGGCACCACTGTTTGCGCATCATCGACCTTGACCCGCAGCGGCAGGCTGTTGATGAACAGGCCGACAATGTCTTCCACACCCGGCAAATCGGTTGGACGTCCTGACACGGTGACACCGAACAGCACATCATCGCTGCCGCTGTAGCGCGACAGCAACAAGGCCCAGGCGCCCTGAATCCAAGTGTTGGGTGTGAGCTGGTGTTGTTGGCACAACGCAGTCAAGGCGCGGGTGTCGGCAATTGACAGGGTGACGTCGAGGTTGGCCACGGTTTCGACTGCTTGCTCGGCCAGGGCCGGGCGGTCCACCACCAGCGGCGTCGGAGCGCTGAACCCGGCCAGTTCGCGGGTCCAGAATTGCTCGGTGATCGCGCTGTCCTGGCATTGCAGCCAATGAATGTAGTTGCCGAACGACGGCAGCAACGGGCGTGCTGCCGGCTGGTCAAGGACGCGGGCCTGATAGTGGGCGAACAGATCCGCCATCAGCAGGCCAAAGCACCAGGCATCGGTCAGGATGTGATGGAAGCTGCGCACGATCAGGAACTCCTGATCAGCCACCTGGAACACCCGCAGGAACGTCAGCGGTGGGCGGCGCATGTCAAAGCCCTGGCGGCATTCGGCGTCCAGTACGGCGTCAAGCTGACGCTGGCGGCTGGCTTCATCGAGGTGGCGCCAGTCGTACCAGGCGAACGCCGCATCGGTGTCGTGGTAGACGCATTGCAGTGCGGCTTTGCCATCCTGCCACCAGAACCCGGTGCGCAGCATTGGATGCCGGGCCAATTGTTGCGCCCAGGCATATTCGATGGCGTTGCGGTCAAGGTCGCCGTCCCAGCGATAACGTTGCTGCATCAGATAGATACCGCTGTTGGGACGCAGCAGGGTATGCAGCAACATGCCTTCCTGCATGGGCGACAGCGGCAGCAAATCGTCGATGCCTGCCCAGTCGAAGCCAGCCCCCAGTGCGGCGAGGTCATGACCCGCCGCGCGGCACAGCGGGAACGCGTGGGCGCCCGGCGTGGCGTGCTCGGCGTCGGCCGCCAGCAGGTCCAGGCGCTGCGCCAGTGCGGTAGCCCAGTGTTCAGCGCCATTGCCCCGGCACTCAATGTGCAATTGCCCCCTGCGCAGGCTGACGGCGATGGTCAGCCTGCTGGCATCGACAGGCGTGCTGCTGGCGATGACGTCGCCCAGCGGCCCTTCATGAACCGACCAGACACCGGCCATGACGATGTGCACGTCAGGCTGCGGCAGGCTCAGCAGCGGCTCGCGCAGATAGTCGTTATCCGCCAGATAACGCAGCACGCCGTAGTCGTCACCGGTGTTCGGCGCGGCGGCAAGTTGTGCGTCCACCTGGGCAAGCCACTGCGCTGGGCGGGTGGCGGGGGCGATGCTCAGGCGTAGCGGTACGGCATGGCTCAGTGCACCCAGCACGGTGGCCGGGTCGAAATCGGTGCGGCTCAGGGGGCTGGACAGCGGCAAGCGGGCGCGCTCGCAGCGACCGCGATCAAGGCTCAGCCACACGTCGTGTACGCCACTGTGCTCTGCCAACTGCGCGGCAACCGCCGTGGTCACCAATGACGCCCAAGGTGCATGGCTGCGGCGTTGCAGCAGCACCAGCCGTTCGTTCAGCGCTGGCGAAATCGGCACCTGGCTCGCTGCCGCCGGGCCTTGTGCGTTGCTCGGCAGGGTTTCGCCGGCGTACTGCAGCCAGTACTCCCAGGCGGGCTCCAGGCCATCCTCATCACGTGCGCGCTCGTTTTGCAGCTCGGCCCATTCATCCACATGCCCACCGTGGCGCGGCAGCTCGATGGTGCGCGTGTATTGCGCCTGGGCAATGGCCAGTCCCAGGTCCGTCATCAGCAATGCCCAGGATGCCGCGTCCAGGCGCAATGCATGGCTGACCAGCAGCACTGCATCACCGGCTGCCGACAGGCACGCGTGCCAGCCTTCGCCCGCGGCGTGATCCATGGCTGCTTCGACGGTCGCGGCCAGGGTGGCTGCATTGTCCGGGTTGAAAGCCTGTTGGCTGGCACTCGCCGGCTTGGGCGTGGTGGGCAGGGTTTGCGCCCACGTGCCATCGGCGTGTTGAACGAGGCCCAGCTGCAGCGCTCGGTGCTGTTGTTGCAGGGCGAGCACCGCGCGGCTCAATACCTCCAGGCTGATGGGCGTGGTCAGGGCCACGTAATACCAGTCTGCGCTCAACGGGCCGGCTTGCAGGCGCGCATGTTGACCGGCGGTCAGCGGCACTTGCCGCGCTGTGCCGGTGGTCGTGCGGCTGTACCCTGCGCCTTGGCTGATCACCGCCGAGATGTCGGCGATGGTACGGTTCTCGAACAGTTGCTTGGGCGTCAGTTTCATCCCGCGCTGGTGGGCGCGTGCGATGATTTGCAGGTTCAGAATCGAGTCGCCGCCCAAGGCAAAGAAATTGTCATGGATGCCTACCCGTTCGATCTGCAGCACGTCCTGCCAGATCTCGGCGAACGCCGCTTCCACCGCATCGCGGGGGGCTTCGTAGGTGTCCTGGCGGGTCGGCGCGTCGGGCAATGGCAGGCGGGCAATGTCCGGTTTGCCATTGGCGTTCAGCGGGATCGCATCCAGCGCGATGAAGTCGGACGGCACCATGTAATCCGGCACGCGCAGCGCCAGGTCGTAGCGCAGCTTGTCGGCCGACATCGAGGTACTGGCCACCAGCCAGGCGATCAGGCGCGGTGTTTCGTTGGCCGGTTGCACCACGCGCACCAGCACCTGGTGGATGTTGTTCGACAGGCGCTTGATCTGCGCCTCGACTTCGCCCAGTTCGATGCGATAGCCGCGCAGTTTGATTTGGTTGTCCACGCGTCCGAGGAACGCCAGCTCACCGGATTCCAGCCAGCGCACGCGGTCGCCGGTACGGTAGGCGCGGGGCAGGTCGGCAACGGCGGTGAAACGCGCAGCGGTTTGCGCCGGGTCGCCCAAATAGTCGATGGCCAGACCTTCACCGCCGACCCACAGCTCACCCGGTACGCCGACCGGCACGGCATGACCGTGGCTATCGAGGACGCGCAGTTGCCGGTTCGGCTGTGCGTGCCCCAGCGGTTGTACGCCAGCCAGGGGCTGCTCGATGCGGGACAGGCAGATACCCACCGCACTTTCGGTCGGGCCGTAGTGGTTGTAGACCGCCAGTTGCGGACTCAGCCCGCGAATCGTCTCCAACAGCGCACCTGGCAAGGCTTCACCACCGAGCAACAACGCACGACGTGGCAACAGGCTGGCGTCGGGGTGGGCGGCGAGCAAACCGTGCAGGTGGTTCGGTGTGAGCTTGACCAGGTCAGGCGTGAAGTGCGCAAAGCACTGCGCCAGGGCGTTCGGGTCGGCGCGGGTGTCGTCGTCCACCAGTAACAGACTGCCACCGCTGGTGAGTGCACCGAACAATTGGCTGTAGCCCAGGTCCGCCGCCAGGGTCGACAGCAGCGCGTGGCGCCATGGCTGCGGCGCTTCGGCGCAGCCCAATTCGGCGAGAATGCCGCTGATGTAAGCGACGATGGCGCGATGTGACACCCGCACACCTTTAGGCACGCCCGTGGAGCCGGAGGTGTAAATCACATAAGCGCAGGCCTGTTGATCCACGCTGGGCAGGTCGATGCCGTTGGCGCGAGCGGTCGCGTCGATCACCTGCGCCGACGCCGTATCGAACGTCGGCGCACCAATGATGAAGTCCACGTCGGCACTGGCGATCAGTGCACTCAGGCGCGAGGCGGGTTGGCCGAGGTCCAGCGGCAGGAAACAGCCGCCCGCCTGCATCACCGCCAGCAATGAGATCACCGCATCGTTATTGCGCGGCAGGGCCAGGGCGACACGATCACCCGCTTGCAGGCCGCGCAGGCGCAGGGCGCCGGCCAGTCCCGTCGAGGCTTCCAGCAACTGGCCGTAGCTCAACGCACCGAGGCTGTCGCGGACGGCTTCGCGTTCGGGGTGACGACGCGCCTGCCGGGCGATCAGCTCATGCAACGTCTCGTCCGGCACTGCCAGCGTGACGCCGTTACCCCAGGTGCGGGTCAGGTTCAGCTCGTGGGCCGGGCACAGCGGCACATCCGCGAGTGCGCGGTTGGCGTCGTGGCTGAGCGCGTCGAGCAGCGTGATCAATTGTTCGAGCAGGCGTGCGCCAGCGGCATCGCTCAGGCGTTTGCGCTGATGCACCAGATGCAAATGCAGGGTGTCGCTTTCCATCGACGCGATCAGCGACATCGGATAGTTGTTGCGCCCGCCGGTGTGGCGCAACGCGGCAGCGTGTTCGGCGTCGGGCAAACCGACGAGGCCGTCGTCGATCTGGTCGAGTTCTTTCGGGAACGGGAAGTTTTCAAACACCATGATCGCTTCGAACAGCTCGCCACCGGGCGGCAGCGCGGTCAGGGCGCGCAGGCTGGCCAAGGGCGTGTGCTCGTGTTCGCGCATTTCGGCGTTCCAGTCCTGAACACCGGCCAACCACTGGCCTACGGTCGGCGCATCATCCCAGCGCACGCGCAGCGGCAAGGTATTGATGAACAGGCCAACCATCCGTTCGACACCGCCAAGGCGTTGCGGGCGGCCAGCCACGGTGACGCCGATCAGCGCCTCATCGCTGCCGTTATGGCGACCCAGCAGATACGCATAAGCCGCTTGCAGCAACGTGTTGAGGGTGAGGTTGTGGTCACGGGCGAACGTGCTCAGGCGCGCCGTGGTGGTGGCGTCCAGCACGCGCAGATGCTCGGTGCACGGCAGGCTTGCATCGACCGTGGCGGCGAGCAGGCCGCGCGGGTCCGATTCGGGCACGCGGGTGGTGCTGGCAAAGTCAGCCAGGCGACTGCGCCAGAACGCCTCGGCGCTGGGGCGCTCACCGAGATAAGCCACATAGTCCTGGAACGGCCGCACGGTTTCCAGGGCGGCAGGCTGTCCACGGCGGACTGCGCGGTACAACTCACGCCAGTCGGCCAGCAGTGAACCCACGCTCCAGCCATCGAGCAGCAGGTGATGATGGGTCCACACCAGCGACCAGTGAGCCTGGCCGTTGACGTCGTCCAGGCGCGCCAAGGTCAATCGCATCAGCGGCGCGGCGCCCAGTTCGAAGGCGCGTGCATGATCTTCTGCCGCCACGCTCGCCAGCCCTTGCGGATTGCCGCGCAGATCGACTTCGCGCAGTGGCAGATCGACGGCCTTGAGGACGACCTGAAAAGCGTCGTCCAGTTCTTCCCACAGAAACGCCGTGCGCAGCACCGCATGACGCTGTATCAGGGCGGTCCAGGCCTGGCGGAAGGCGTCCAGGTCGAGTTCACCGGCAAGCGCGATGCGCATTTGCTGGTAGTAGACCCGGGATTCGGGCGCATAGACCTCGTGGTACAGCAGGCCTTTTTGCAGTGGCGTCAGCGAATAGATGTTTTCGATTTGGTCATGCATGGCGGCAGTGTTCAATCCAGAAAAACCCAGAGGCACGTGCGCCGCGAGCGGCGCACTCCGAAGTCAGATAGCGGTCGAGGGCGGGGCTCATTTCTTCGGCCCCAGGCGTTTGAGCAAGGTGTCGAGAGTCGCCTGATTCATGCCCTTGGCCAGCGGGAAGTCCGACGGCATGAGCGTCCCGGCCTGCGGATCGAGGCAGTGTTCGACCAGCGCTTGCAGGTGTTCCAGCAAGCGCGCAGGCAAGCGGCTGTCGGCATCCGGCGTGACGCTGTGCCACTCGATGCGCAGCTCGCCGTCTTCCAGCCAGACCACCACTTCACGGCCGTGGGTCACACGGTTGCCCGTCGCCACGTCCGCCGGTGGCGTCAGGCGGCTGGCGCGCAACCATCCCGGTGGCGTCTGCGCATGGCCCAGATAGTTGAACAACACGTCGCCACGGCTCGGCGGCAGTTCGCCGCGCTGGCGCAACAGCCCAAAGCCGAGGCCTTGGCCCGGTACGCTGCGCAAGGCTTCCTTGGCGTTGCGCACGCGGTCGCCCGGCGCGCCACTGGAGTTCACGCGCAGCGGGAACAGGGTGGTGAACCAACCGACGGTGCGGCTGACATCCAGCCCTTCAAACGGCGCATCGCGGCCATGGCGCTCCAGATCGACGACGATGTCGGCGCGGCTCTCGGCTTGCGCCAAGGTTGCGGCGAGGGCCGCGATCAGCAGTTCTTCCGGTTGCGTGCGATAGGCCGCGTGAGACTCGGTCAGCCATTGATGGGTGCGGTGAGCGTCCCAACGTGCGGCCAGTGTCTGCCGCTCGGCAACCGTGGCCAGCGGTTGGGCAGTGGCCGCAGCCTGGGCATTCCAGTAGCGCCGTTCGGCACTGACGCTGGCCGCATGGGCGTCCAGGTGTTCGGCCCATTGACGGTAGGACGTGGTTTTTGCCGGCAGAGTCGGGTTCTCACCGCGCTCCAGCGCTTCATAGACCTGTTGGAAGTCTTCCAGCAGTGGCGTCCACGACACGGCATCGATCACCAGGTGGTGCGCCACCAGGTACAAACGCTGTGGTGCGCCTTCGAGCAATGCGGCCGCGAACAGCGGGCCGTTTTGCAGGTCCAGGCTTTGCGCGACGTTGTCCAGTTGCTCCAAGCGTTCGCAGCGGACCAACCGCGCCGGTTCGACGGCGGCGATCTGCGCTTGCCAGGCGCCGTCGACTTGATTGAAGCGCAGGCGCAAGGCGTCGTGATGGGCCACCAGTCGGTCCAGCGCCGCTTGCACCTGATCCGCGTGCAGTCGGCGCTCACTGTCGGCCAGCACCGATTGGTTCCAATGTGCGGCGTGCGGTTGCTGTTGATCGAAGAACCACTGATGCAGCGGCATCAGCGGCATCGCGCCGATGACATCGCCCTGTTCGGCCAGGGTCAGCAGTGGGCTCGCCACTTGTGCCAACGCCGCCGGTGTCGGCGAGCGGAACAGGTCCTTCGGCGTGAGCGAGTAACCCTGTTCGCGCAGGTGGGAAATCAGCTTCAGGCCGAGAATGGAATCGCCCCCCAGTGCGAAGAAACTGTCCGAGGTGCCGACTTCACGGCCAGCGCTGAGGTTTTCGCCGAGCAGTTCGCCGAACAACCGGCAGAGCAAGGTTTCCAGCGCATTGCGCGGCGCAACGTAGTCTTCCTGAGACTGCGGCAACGGCAGGGCGGCCAGGGCTTTGCGGTCGATCTTGCCGTTGCTGGTCAGTGGCAGCGCCGGCACCTGGACCCAAACCGCAGGCACCATGTAGGCCGGCAATTGCGCGGCGAGGGCGGTGTCGAGGCCGTTCACGGCGGCGCTGCTGCTGTAGAACGCCACCAGGCGGTTGTCGATCACCAGGGTGCAGGCGCCGGTAACGGCGGGCAGATTCAACAGCGCCGCATCGATCTCACCCAGTTCAATACGCTGTCCACGCAATTTCACCTGATGGTCGAGCCGCCCGAGGTATTCGATGTTGCCATCGGCGAGGAAGCGGCAGCGGTCGCCGGTACGGTACAGGCGATCACCCTCGACAAACGGGCTGGCGAGGAAGCGTTCCTCGGTCAGGTCCGCACGCTTGAGGTAACCACGCGCGACGCCGACACCACCGATGTACAACTCGCCGATGCTGCCGATGGGCAGCGCCTGC
>Ga0163161_10000651_pt1 | contig 27719 bp, 21 predicted proteins | sample S45metaG_FD_129847 | JGI IMG/M metagenome (GOLD analysis project Ga0163161, IMG submission 129847) | Switchgrass rhizosphere microbial communities from Kellogg Biological Station, Michigan, USA - S4-5 metaG | ecosystem: Host-associated > Plants > Roots > Rhizosphere > Soil | place: USA... | reverse complement strand
CGACCTCCGCCGTGACAGGGCGGCATTCTAACCAGCTGAACTACCGGTCCGTTCTCCCTTGCGGGGCTGCAAAGATAGAAAACAAATATTCAAATGCAAATCTATTCGAATATTTTATTTTTTATTCCTACCAAATCAACTCAAGACAATGCATGCAATCTAACTTCTCAATTCTCGTATCAAATGCATTTCTTACGATATGATAAGATTTATAAAAAAGCGATGGGGTAAATTTGTTTAAACAACAAGGGGGAAAGCAACTGAGTTGATCATCCCCGCATATCATTTAGAAAGATCATTATGGAAAACACAATTTTAGGTCTGCACCACATCACTGCAATTGCAGGTAATGCAAAAGTTAATTACGATTTCTACACAAGAGTATTGGGATTGCGTTTGATAAAAAAAACAGTCAATTTCGATGATCCGCAAACATATCATTTATACTATGGCGACGGCGCAGGGTCACCCGGCACTATTCTTACTTTCTTTCCATGGGGAACTATAGGAGCTGGAAGAAGGGGCACCAGGCAGGCAACTGAAATCGGATACAGTGTTCCTGAAGGAAGCCTGGACTTCTGGCAGGAGCGCCTGGAAAAAAATAACATTACCTATAATAAAGTTTCGGAAAAATTCGGTGAAAAATACCTGACCTTCCTTGATCCGGACGGGCTGAAGTTTGAGCTTACCGTTGCCAAAAACAAAGACAACAGGACTCCATTCTTAACACCGGAAATCAATGCAGATCACGCAATACTGGGCTTTCATCAGGTAACGATCACCACCAATAAAATTGATAAAACTGCTGAAATACTGACTGACGTTTTTGGATACCAACTATTGGAACAAAATGTAAACCGCTACAGGTATGCTACTGATGCTGTTGAACAGGCTGCGATCATTGACCTGGTTGAAGCCCCGGGAGAAACTGCCGGACATGTTGCCGGTGGATCTGTACATCACGTAGCATTCCGCGTAAAAGACGAGAAAACACTGATGTATTTCAGAAACAAAATCGCAGCCATGGGTTTAAATATTACAGAGAAAATAGACCGTAACTATTTCTATTCACTGTATTTCCGTGAACCCGGAGGCGTATTGTTCGAACTGGCTACAGATAATCCCGGTTTTACAGTGGATGAGCCGCTGAATGAGCTGGGCACAAATTTGAAACTGCCTTCGCAATATGAAAACCAGAGAACAGACATAGAACGTATTTTACCTAATTTAATCTAAAATGTATCAGCATTCAAAAAATATAATTACTGCAGGTGCGCCTGTAGAAAATGCCAAAAGCGCACTGATCATGATTCATGGCAGGGGAGCTTCTGCACAAAGTATGATCCCCTTGAGCAGCTATCTCCATACAAAGGATATGGCCATATTTGCACCACAGGCAAACCAGCATAGCTGGTATCCGACAAGTTTCATACAGCCGGTGGAGGAAAATCAACCGGCATTGGATTCTGCCCTCGAAATTATTGGAGAATTGGTTCAGGATATTATTAAAGCAGGTATTCCTGCAGAAAAGATTTATTTCCTGGGCTTCTCACAGGGAGCATGTCTTACCCTTGAATATATCACCCGCAATGCCACAAAGTACGGTGGTATCATTGCTTTCACAGGTGGCCTGATAGGACAAGTGCTGGATATGGAGAACTATAAGGGCGACTTCGGACAGACAACCATCCTGATCACTACCGGTGATCCTGATGCACATGTTCCTTTGAAGAGAGTAAAAGAAAGCGCGGCAGTGATGGAGAAAATGAATGGAAGAATGCACGTTGCCGTTTATCCGGCTAAACAGCATACCATCACCAATGAAGAAATCGAAGTAGCTAACTCCCTGTTTTTTAGTGCTGAGGTGAATTTTTAATATTTGGTTATTTGATAAAAGGAGGATAGAAAATGTTAAAATTATTGCTTTCCCTCAGGGATAATTTAATTGGTTATTACGTGTCCCTGCATTTTAAAATGTATTAGATTTGCAGTTCAATATGCGCAAAGTTATCACCCTTTTCATTGCAGTGCTGTTGTGCTGCAATTTTTCATTTTCCGCAGTGGCGCAAGCCGTATCCCGGAAACAGGACAGCATTCCAGCGTTTACTGTTTCTGTTGCTTATGAATTATTGCGCTCTACTCACCAGGATTTCTTCAATGGCCCATCGGTTAAGCTCAGCAGAAACTTACCTGGGCATTTTAAGCCCGGAATTGGTATAGCGTATGCCAGCACCGAGCAGCATCATGATAACGGGCTGGTGCTCGCAAATGTAAAACTCCTGCCTGTTTATGCAAATCTGAGTTACAACTTCAGGGCAGGGTCGAAATTTGAGCCTTTCATCGAAGCTTCGGCCGGAATTACCTTTGTCAGATATGATCAGGGAACAGATGCAGAGCCACATAATACCTTCCGGGTTCATGAACAGGGCTTATATTTATATAGTGGTTTCGGGACACATTACCACTTGTCGAAACATTTTAGCCCCTATGTGGCCGCGGGCTTTAAAGGTTATCATAACAGCACTAACGATTTAGATATCAACCCGCATGGGATAACTTTCCAAGGAGGATTTACATTTTGAGCACAGCAGACGAACCCATATCCCATTACAATAAACGATTTGAAAACATAAACTATGAGGATAAACACCTTGTGGGAAGATATTTTGACAATTGCACCTTCTATAAATCAACGATAAAGGGCTGTCTGTTTGAAGACTGTACTTTTAATAAATGCACATTTGAGGAAACTGATCTGTCACTAATCAAGCTGAAAGAAACCTATGTCAGTGACTGTTTTCTGATCAATTGTAAGGCGATAGGTATTTTATGGTACGATACGCAAAACCCCTTTTCGCTGCAGGCTAAAGGATCAATCATCAGTTATTCGAGCTTCTTTGGGAAGAACCTGAAAAAAATCAAACTGCTGAATTGTGTTGCCCGTGAAGTAGATTTTACAGCCTGCAATATGGGCAGTGCCGATCTGAGCGGTACAGATCTGATGGGCTCCACCTTCTCTGATACTGACCTTAGACTGGCAAATTTTACGGGAGCGCAGAATTATCATATTGATCCCTCAGGAAATAAAATTAAAGGGGCAATCTTTCAACTGCCTGCCGCTATTTCATTTTTGGATAGCCTTGGGATCACCATTGTAGATTAAAGCCCGGTAATCATTAAAAAAGGGAGAATAGCCTTCTCCCTTTTTTAATTTAGTTAGTAAGCAGCAGTAAACTGTTGTCTGATGTGTTTAGGATTTTCCAGTTCATCAATAATCACTAAAGCAAGGTCTTCGACAGACAGCACCGATCTGTCCTCATCATTAAATACAGGTTGATTTGTGCCCAGACGGTAATTTCCTGTACGTACACCTGAGGTTCCCTGATGCATTTCAAATGCAGGACTGAAAAATGTCCAGTCTAATTCTTCATCTTTCTTTAGGATATTGAAGTAATCCCTTGCTGCTGATGCTCCGGGATAGATGGCTGCCGGAAATTCTGGTGTATCCACGGCCTGGATGCCTGGTGCTATTTCTAAAGCTCCGGCACCACCGATCACAATATATCTTTTAATGCCCGCTGCTTTAACTGCAGCTTCGATGGACTGTGATCCTCTGATAAATTCTTCGTAAATATTGGGATTGCTCCAGCCCGCATTATAGGCACTGATGACCGCATCTGATCCGGCTATAGCAGCTTTAATTTGTTCAGCTTCCAAGGCATCAGCCTTAACGACCGTCAGGTTTTCATGCTGCTCGGTAATATGTTCAGGGTTTCTAACTATTGCTTTTACCTTATGGCCTCTGTTTAACGCTTCCGTTAAAATTGCTGTGCCTACAAATCCGGAGGCTCCGATTAGTGCTATATTGATCATCTTTGTTTGATATATATTAATGTCTTTGAAATATTTTGAAGCTTCACTACAGCACACTTTCACCGAAAATGATGAGCTGTAAAGCCTTAAAACTTTTAATTCATCAACAAATGTAAAGAAAAGAAGTTTGCACATGAATGCAATCTGTGGTTGCTTTTGCACCTATAATTGGTAAATAATGATGAATTTATGAAAACGTTTGCATAAATTCGTCAGGTTCAGCATTCATCTGATTATGAAGGAAAATCAACAGCACCATACCATTCTTGATCTGGCAGCAGCCCTGAATTTATCACCTGCAACAGTTTCCAGAGCGCTGACAAATACCTCATATGTAAAGAAAGAAACCAAAGCCCGTGTCATGGAAATGGCCCTCAAGCTGGGTTACAGAAAAAATACCATGGCTGCCGGGCTAAGAAAAAACAAAACCAATACCATTGGTCTGATCCTTCCAAAAATATCCATGTATTTCCACGCCGAAGTCGTGACCGTGGTGCAGAACCTTTTGCATGCAGAGGGATATCATCTACTCATCGGGCAATCTAATGATGACCCTGCGATGGAAAAAGAGCTGGCAGACACATTCTTCTCTTCGAGGGTGGATGCAATTATCGTATCCTGTACCCTGCAAACCGAAGATTTCAGTCATTTCGATATCTTCGCTGACCATCAGGTCCCGATCTTGTTTTATGACCGTGTCCCGCCGGGAGCGTATAAGGCAAAGGTAATTAAGGGAGATGATTCTAATGGTGGTTTTATTGCCGCGCAGCACCTTGCAGCAGCCGGTTGCAAAAATATAGGGATGATCAACGGGCCGGTGACCTCAAACATTTACCAGGCACGTGCCGCAGGTTTTATTCGCGGTTTGCGGTTCTGTGATATTTCCGTCCGTCAGTCCATGTTTTTTAACCAGCAGCTCGATCCCGTACAAACACTAAAAGCATTGAAAAAAATGTTCTCGGGAAAAACAAAACCAGACGGCCTGTTTGTGACGAGCGACAGAAATGCGGTGACGGTGCTGCAGTACGCGAAGGAGCAAGGCATCAGCATCCCGGATGACCTGCGCTTAATTGGTTATTCCAATGACCCCGTCACCGCTGTAGTCAGCCCCTCCATCACCACCATCGATCAGTTCCCCTCGCTGTTTGGCACCAGGCTGGTGGAAACCCTGCTGGAAATCATCAGGAACCCTAAAGCTTATGAAAATATGCAGCCAGTGATCACACCTGTAACATTGATCGCAAGGGAATCAACTTAAAACTATCCGTAAATAAGAAATAAATTAAAAAGCAAATACAAAAGTAATCGTATGGAAAATCGTTTTGAAAGCCGTTATGCCGTGAGTCCCGTTGAAGCCAAAGGAATGGATACTGCCACGCTGCGCAATAATTTCTTAATCAGCTCAATCTTTGAGGCAGATCAAGTTAACCTTACCCTGTCGCATTTCGACCGTTATATTGTAGGTGGCGCTATGCCTGTAAATGGTAAACTGGGCCTCCCTAATCCGGATGACCTGAAAGCTCCTTATTTCCTGCACCGCAGGGAGCTGGGGATCATCAATGTCGGGGGAGAGGCCATTGTCACTGCTGATGGTGTTGAATTTAAACTATCGTACAAAGAAGCGCTTTACATTGGAAAAGAAACAGCAGATGTTCAGTTTGCATCGGCAGATCCGGGCAAACCTGCAAAGCTGTATATCAATTCAGCCCCTGCACACCATAAATTCCCTACAAAGAAAGTGACAAAAGCAGAGGCTGACATCGTAGAATTGGGATCACCGGAAACTGCTAATCACCGGATCATCAATAAATTGATCGTGAACAGTGTCATCGAAACCTGCCAGCTGCAGATGGGGATGACAGAATTAAAAACAGGCAGCATCTGGAATACGATGCCTGCACATACACATGACAGAAGGATGGAAGCATACTTCTATTTTGAAGTTCCTGAAAAACAAAGCGTTTGCCACTTCATGGGTCAACCTCAGGAAAGCAGGCATATCTGGATGCAAAATGAAGAAGCAGTGATCTCACCAAACTGGTCGATACACTCCGGGGCAGGAACAAGCAACTACACCTTCATCTGGGGCATGGCAGGTGAAAACCTGGATTACGGAGATATGGACCACTGTGCAATTAACGACTTGAAATAACAAACCAAATCATAAACTATGTCAGTATTAGATACATTTGACTTACAGGGAAAAACAGCACTGGTCACGGGCTGTAAAAGAGGGATGGGCATGGCAATGGCGATTTCCCTTGCCGAGGCAGGAGCTGATATCATCGGCGTTTCCGCTAACCTTGAACCTGAAAACAGTGAAGTAGAGCAGGCAGTAAAAGCATTGGGCCGGAAATTCACAGCATACCAGTGCGACCTGGGCAACCGGGAAGCCCTGTATGTCTTCATTGAAAAAGTAAAAGCTGCACATCCGGTGATCGATATCCTGGTGAATAATGCCGGCACGATCCTTCGTCAGCCGGCGGCGGAACATACCGACGCCTACTGGGATGAAGTGATCAATGTCAACCAGAACGCCCCATTTATCCTGACCAGGGAAATTGGTAAAGGAATGATCGCCCATGGCGGTGGCAAAATCATCTTTACAGCTTCATTGCTCTCCTTTCAGGGAGGAATTACGGTTCCGGGATATGCAGCCAGTAAAGGCGCTATTGCCTCTTTAACCAAGGCTTTTGCCAATGAATGGGCATCCAAAGGAATCAATGTAAATGCTATTGTTCCCGGATACGTGTCTACAGACAATACTACAGCGCTGAGGGCCGATGAAAACCGGAGCCGTGCTATTCTTGAACGTATCCCTGCAGGCAGATGGGGAGTGCCTGACGATTTTAAGGGCCCGATCCTTTTCCTGAGTTCAAAAGCGTCAGATTATATTCACGGCACCCTGCTCACCGTAGATGGTGGATGGATGGGCCGCTAAAACCAGTATAGGTATGAAGGGATTTCAAAGAGGAGTATTCCTGTTGCTGCTTGGCTGCGGCAGTATGAATGTATATGCACAGCAGGTCATCATTCAGCTTAAAAACCAGTTGCCTGCAGAACGCAGGAATGAACTGATTGAACTTGACCGCTCTTTTATAGAAAAGAAAATGGGCAGGCTGCCTGAGATCTTACCATTTGAGATCGCAGGCCACACCAATACCGCAGGTGTACAGTTTGATGATCTTGACGGAGATGGTAAATGGGATAAAGCTGTTTTTTTGTGTGATTTCAAATCCAGGGAAACCGTCAAACTAAAACTGGTACTAACGGGCGATGTGGTTATTTCCGGTGCTGCGCTTGCACATGTACGTCAGCGCCGGAAATTGCATGACGAGTCTTTTGGCAAAGATTTGCTGGTTGACAGTGTGCCTGCAGGGCAGCCCAATACAGATTTCACAAAAGTGAAACTGCCGCCTTTTCTTACTGAAGGCCCGGCATGGGAAAATGATAAGGTCGGTTTCAGGATCTATATGGATGTGAGAAATATCAAAGATATCTGGGGCAAAACCACATCTGCAATGATGATGGATACTGTAGGGGTAAACCCGGCCCTGATCTATCACCACCTTGCACCATGGGGAATGGACATCCTGGCTGTAGGAAAATCCCTGGGCGCGGGCTCTCTTGCGCTCAGCATTCCTGTACCGGGAAAACGCGATACCCTGGTCAGGCTCGGTGGGCTCAACATGGGCAAAGTCATCTACAGGAAAATTGCTGATGGCCCTGTCCGCGCAATATTCCGTATGGAATATCCTGCCTGGAACGTAATGGGGAATGGAAAAATGGCAAGCATCAGCGAACAGATCAGCATCTGGGGCGGACAGTACTTTTACGAGAGTAAGGTAGCTGTTAAAAATGCTCCTGCAGGGGCCAAACTGGTTACCGGCATCGTGAACCTGAAAAGCAAAAAGGCAGTGCGCGATTCCCTGAATAATCCTGTGCTAATGTATACATTTGATCAGCAGAGCGAGAATAATGATCATCTTGGAATGGCTGTCATGCTGAAGAAAAAGGATTGGATTGCTTTTGGACAAACACCAAATGCTGGCAGCGATGTCTTAAACACCTACACCGTACAGATGAGATTACCTGCCATACATCAACAAACATCTTTTCGTTTTTATGCAGGCTGGGAGCATTCTGATGCTGATTTTTCTGCTGAAACCGGATTTAAAAAATACCTCGCCAAAGAGGCCCGGGTGTACAATAGCCCTATCTTAGTCAAATAGGTATCATCTGCTTCATCTGAATTGAAATCCGGTGAAGCAGATTGTATTACCTGATGAACAATTTGGTTTGTAAGATTTCCCTCTCGAAATCGGTTACTGGAAATTTAGCCTCGATCAGTTCGAGCAGCTTTTCTGTAGCCAGTTGTCCCATATCAAAAGCGGGCTGAAATACTGAAGTAATAGGAGGGTTAAAGAGGTCAAGCACATCTGAATTGCTGAATCCCGCAATCGCGATCATCGTTGGGTTAAGCATATTCAGTTTCTTCAGCACATGCATGCAGCCCATTGTCAGCCGGTCGCCAGCTACAAAAATGGCGTCAGGTTTGTCTTTCAGGCTCAGCAATTCTTTCACTGCCGTTTCCACCTCTTCCTGTATCATTCCGCCATGCGGGCAATTCTTAATATACTCAGGATTAATGGATAATCCGTTTTGATGTAAAGCTTCTGTATATCCCGTCAACCGTTCAATACTAATTGATAAATGTCCGGAACTGGAGATATGAGCAATCTTGCTGTGCCCTGAATTGATCAGGTGTGCAGTAGCTTCGAAAGCGCCTTTTGCATTATCAGCCATCACCTTATAGGTATTGATCCGTTCCGGTACACGGTCGAAAAATACAATGGGCAAGCCTCTGTCATGTAGTTGTTCCAGATGGCTGACGTCATTGGTTTCGGCAGAGAGTGAGATGAGCAGTCCGTCTACGGAACGGGATGCCAGGTGCTGTACATTGGTTTTTTCCCTTTCAACCGACTCATGGGTTTGTGTGATGATAACTGTATAACCGCGACTGTTCGCTATGGATTCTATGCCGTTGATCGCCTGTGAAAAATAATGGTTTGCTACTTCGCTGACTACGATACCTATAGATTTGCTCCTGCGTTCTTTTAAGCTTAAGGCGTTGGGATTGGGACGGTAATTGACCTGCTGTGCATAATCCATAACCAGTTTCTTGGTTCCTGCACTGATTTCGTAACTATCTCTCAGCGCCCTTGAAACAGTAGAGGTTGACAGGTTTAGGGCCCGTGCTATATCTTTAATGGTAGAGCTCTCGAACATTTGGTTATTGAGTAGTTTTTTGTCGGTAATAGTATTGGACTTTACAAGTTTAATGAAATAATTTGAATTTTTATGAAACACCAATTGTTTTCGGCAACGTTTGCGTAAATTAATACCCCTATCTAAATTTTTTCTCCCGAAAAACTCCTTAGAATTGCAGCCAACACTCCCAAAACCAAATATGCTGTATGACAACTAATGGCCCGTTCCGTCTCGTAACCTCTAAAATTCTGTTTCAAACCTCATTTTTAAGTTTTTTTATCCTCAATGCCACTGCTCAGCAGAATGGCTTGCAGGACAAAATCATACCGGCACCGGTTTCTAAAGTATGGGTATCCGACCTGGGGAACGGAAAGTATAAAAATCCTGTGATCAATGCAGATTATTCTGATCCTGATGCCATTCGGGTTGGCGACGATTACTACATGATATCTTCCAGTTTTGATGGTATTCCCGGGCTGCCGGTACTCCATTCAAAAGACCTGGTCAACTGGACGATCATTTCTCATGCCTTAACACGCCAGCCGCCCTTTGAACATTTTTCAAAAACACAACACGGTAATGGGGTATGGGCACCCGCAATCCGTTACCATAATGGCGAGTATTATATCTATTATCCTGACCCTGATTTTGGGATTTATCTCATCAAAGCCACAGATCCTGCAGGTAAATGGTCAAAGCCGCTGCTGGTAGCTCCGGGAAAAGGCCTGATTGACCCTTGTCCGCTTTGGGATACCGACGGCAGGGTGTACCTGGCGCATGCATTTGCAGGAAGCAGGGCAGGAATAAAAAGTATTATCACCATCAAGGAACTCAGTAAAGCTGGCGATCACGTGCTGGACCAGGGCGTTATTGTCTATGACGGGCATGAAACTGATCCCACACTGGAAGGGCCTAAATTCTATAAGAGAAACGGATATTATTACCTTTTTGCCCCTGCGGGAGGGGTAGCAACGGGCTGGCAGATTGTCCTGCGGTCAAAAAACCTGTATGGCCCTTATGAAAGGAAAATAGTGATGGACCAGGGGAAATCTGCAACCAATGGCCCGCACCAGGGGGCTTGGGTAGATACCAAAACCGGCGAAGACTGGTTCCTGCATTTTCAGGATAAGTTTGCTTACGGCAGGGTAGTCCACCTGCAGCCAATGAAATGGGTTAACGACTGGCCTATCATCGGAACTGATATGGATGGCGATGGTACCGGAGAGCCCGTTTCCGTTTATAAAAAACCAAGTGTGGGAAAAGTGTATCCCATAGCTACCCCGGCAGAAAGTGATGAATTTAATAGCGTCCGCCTGGGGCTCCAATGGCAGTGGCAGGCCAACCCCGAAGGTACATGGTCTTTTATGAACAGCGCTGTCGGAAGCTTAAGGTTATACACGATGAAGGTGCCTGATTCTGCAAGGAATTACTGGGATGTGCCCAATATCCTGTTGCAGAAAACACCTGCCGATGAATTTATGGCCACCACCAAAATGAAGTTCAGCAACAATCCAAAGCTCGAAGATGAAAAAGCGGGACTGATCATCATGGGGCAAAGTTATGCCGGTATCGCATTCAAAAGCAGTAACAAAGGTTTGTCGCTGGTCTACCTGTTATGCAAAAATGCAAAGCAGGGGAAAGCTGAAACAGAAAAAGAGCTGATCTCCTTGAAACAGAAAGAGGTATATTTTAGGGTCAGGGTACAAAAAGGTGCCATTTGCCAGTTCAGCTACAGTCTTGACGGCACAACTTTTACAGATGCCGGAGCCCCTTTTCAGGCAGAAGCCGGATTGTGGATCGGCGCAAAGATGGGGCTGTTTGCTACACGTACCACCCAGATCAACGACAGCGGATATGCTGATGTGGATTGGTTCAGGGTTGAACCATTGAAGTAGTTTTCTGAACGCCTCATCATAGTCCGGCAGAGTTTCTCAAAACTTTGCCGGTGAAACATTATGCCCGGCTGAGCAGCCTTTCAAAGCAGAAAAACCTTTTACGCAAGCGTTGCCGGGAACGTTTGCACATTTATTTCCCCCGATTTAAGGAGATTAAACTTTAAAACTTTGTAGACTTGCCATGAGCAGGTGATGATAACATCTTTGTTTTGAAAGAAACACCCGATCTCCTGAACCTGCATAGAATCCTAACCAAATACGTATGAACAAATTTTATCTTCTAATGGCTGCTTTGTGCCTGCTCGTCAGCAGTATAGCAACAGCCCAAAATCGCACCATTTCTGGCCGCGTGGCCGATGGGAAGAACAAAGAAACGCTGATAGGTGTCAGCGTAAAGATCAAGGGCAGTACCCAGGGAACAAGTACCGATTCAAAAGGGAATTTTAGCTTAAGTATTCCGGCCGGTAATAATGTGGTACTGGTGATGAACTATGTGGGCTATGTTACCCGCGAGATCCCTGTAGGTAACCAAACTACGATCAATGTTGATTTAACTTCTAACGAGACTGCCCTCACAGAAGTAGTCGTGATTGGTTATGGTACCGTTAAGAAAAGAGACCTGACAGGATCGGTAGTCTCGGTTAAGGGTGAAGACATCGCCAAAGTGCCGACGGCAAATCCCCTCGAATCCATTCAGGGTAAAGTACCGGGAGTAGATGTGACCCGTAACAGTGGTGCAGCATCTTCTGGCGTTTCCATTAATATCCGTGGTACACGTTCAATTTCTGCCGGCAATGGCCCGCTGATCATAGTAGACGGGGTACAGTATTCAAGCCTTCAGGACATCAGTTCAAATGATATTGCCTCAATGGAGGTACTCAAAGATGCATCCTCCACTGCGATTTATGGTTCAAGAGGTGCTAACGGCGTTATTCTGATCACAACCAAAAAAGGGATAGCAGGAAAAGCAGACATCACTTTCAACTCTTATTACGGTATTTCCAATGTCGCCAGATATCCTTCAGTGCTGGATGGAGATCAGTATATCCAGCTGCGCCGCGAAGCTTACCGCACTACAGGCAACTGGGCCAGTCCGGCAGATGATCCTGCAATCTTTAATTCGGCTGAACTTGCTGCCGTGCAGAACAGGGATTTTGTAAACTATCAGGACCTGCTGTTGCATAACGGCCATCAGCAGGATTACCAATTAGGAGTACGTGCCGGATCTGAAACGACAAAAGCATATTTTTCCCTGGACTACCTGGATGAAAAAGGTATCGTGAAACTTGACCAGTCTAAACGTTATACCGCACGCCTCAATCTGGACCAGTCCATCGGTAAATATTTTAGCACCGGGATGCAGGGCCAGTTTACACATTATGAAATTGATAACCGCAGGGACCCCCTCAACCAGGGAAATAAGGTAAGCCCGCTGGGAAAAGTTTTTGATGACCAGGGCAACTTTATTGTATATCCTCTGCAGGGAACATTTGTTAACCCGCTGGCAGATGAGCAGCCTGATGTATATTTAAACCAGTCTGTCATCAACAGGACGCTGATTTCTGCCTATATGGAGCTGAAACCTTTGAAGGGGCTCGTTGCCCGCTCTAACTTTGGGGCCAGCTTAAATACAAACAGAACAGGAACCTATGCAGATCGTTATTCGATCGACAGGAATGGCTCGGTGCCTAAGGCTACATACAGTGCTGCAAATGGTCACCTGATTAACATTGAAAACTTTATCACGTACAATAAGGAAATCAAAGACCATGCGTTCACACTGACAGCAATCAACAGTTTATTGTATAACCGTTCTGATAATATTACCGCATCTGGTGAAAACCAGCTCCTCAAATCACAGCTGTTTTATGGCCTCGGCAATACGCAGAACCAGGCAGTTACCACGGCTTATTCGATGAATAACCTGGTCTCCTTCGCCGGCAGATTAAACTACGCCTACAAAGGTAAATACCTGTTAACCGCTACTGGACGTACAGACGGATCATCTAAACTCGCAGAAGGCAACAAATGGGCATTCTTTCCCTCAGCAGCTGTGGCCTGGAGAATCAGCGATGAGGATTTCCTGAAGGACAGCAAGGTAGTGAGCGATCTGAAACTGAAATTTAGTTATGGTGTTGCGGGTAGCGATAACATCAATCCGTACTCCACGCAGAGTAGCCTCACCAGGATTGCATTTGCCTACGATGATAACTCGGCACCTGCCTATACCTACTCCCCGGCTGTGGGCAACTTAGCACTCAACTGGGAAAAAACCAAGACCAGTGATGTTGGTATTGAAGCAGGTTTCTTCAAAAACAGGATTACTGCAGCAATTGATTATTATGATTCACAAACTTATGACCTGCTGCTCAAACGCAGCCTTCCTCCTTCAAATGGGGTAACTTCTGTCATCCAGAATATTGCCAAAACGCGCAATAAAGGTCTTGAGGTACTGATTTCCACAAAAAATATTGACAACAGGGATTTCCAATGGACCAGTAATATCAGTTTTACCAGGAACAGGGAAAAGATCGTTGAGCTTGCCGGTGGGGCGCAGGCTGATGTGGCAAATGCATGGTTTGTAGGTTCGCCCATTCAGTCCTTCTATGACTATAAGAAGCTGGGGATCTGGCAGACCAATCAGGAGGCAGAAGCTGCCAGATATGGTCAGAAACCAGGAGATATCCATGTACAGGATCTCAACAATGATGGCAAGATAGACGCAACCAATGACCGGATGATTGTAGGAACAAACAGGCCTAAATGGACCGGTGGTTTTGAGAACACCTTCACTTATAAGTCATGGGACCTCAATGTGTATGTCTTTGCTAGAATGGGACAAACGATTTATGCAGACTTCCTGAGGAGATATAACCCACAGGGAATAGAGAACACGGCTACAGTGATCAATTACTGGACGCCGGAAAACCCAAGTAATGATTATCCCCGTCCAAATAAAAACTTATCACTGGCTTCGATGCTGTACTCAAGCTCTTTGGGCTATGTTGATGGTTCTTTTGTGAGGCTGAGGAACATCACGCTGGGTTATAAAGTGCCAAAAGCGGTGTTGGAAAAAACCTTTGTGAAAAGCATACGGGTATATGCTACGGCAAGGAATCCTTTCACCTATACCAAATCTGATAAATTGAAAGAATATGACCCTGAGCGCGGTGGTTCTGAGAACGGGCCAATGACCAAGTTGTATACTTTCGGACTGAATGCAAATTTTTAACTGATTAACCATGAGAGATTTTATATATAAAGGACTGATCATTTTTGCAGGGATGGTAGCGATGGCTTCCTGCAAGAAAGACCTGATTGAGAAAAACCCATCAGGAATTACTGCGGAAAGCGTATTTACTACGCCGGCGGGATTTGAATCACTGGTAAATGCCGCTTACTCCTATCAACGATGGTGGTATGGCAAAGAAGAAGGCTATAGTTTATCCGAAATGGGGACAGACATCTGGGCGAGTGGCGCCGGGGATGTCACAACTGACCTCACCAACTATATCAACCTTCAGGGTACCAATTCGGCCATTACCACTGAATGGCAGGCACTTTACGCAGCAGTTAACCTGTGCAATGCAGGAGTAAACAAGATTGGTGGCGCAGGATTGTCTGCAACAGTACGCCCTGTAAGGGAAGCGGAACTCAGGTTTCTTAGAGCTTTCTATTACTGGCATATCGTTGAATCATGGGGTGGTGTACATTTCACCCTGCTCGAAACACAGGGGGTAATCACCACTGCCAATAAAACACCGGTAGAAACATTTAACAAACAGATTGTTGACGATCTGTTGTTTGCTGTGGCAAACCTTCCGGCTACTACAACTGATTACGGCAGGGTTACCAAACCAGCCGCGCAGGCTTTCCTCGCCCGCATGTACCTGACGCAAAAGAAAAATGCCGAAGCGAGGGATATGTCGCTGGCAGTGATCAATGGAGGCTATGGCTTTACGCTGCTGCCTGCCTATGCAGATCTCTGGAAAATGGCCAATCTCAAAAACCGGGAAGTGGTATACGCAGTGAATTATTCCACTAACCTGATCCAGAATGATTTAAGGGATACTGTCCTGAACCCGCTGGGCCATAGCCGCGGCAGTAATAACGGGCACCTGTTGTTCGCCATGAAATATGATGACCAGCCTGCAATGATCAGGGATATCCTGAACGGCAGACCCTTTAACCGTTACATGCCAACGCGTTTTCTGCTGGACCTGTACAGTGCCAGTGATGCGAGATACGAAGGCTCCTTTAAAACCGCCTGGCTGGCAAACAGTACCATTCGTCCCGCTGGAATGCGCCTGGGCGATACCGCGATCCTTGCCAGTAAGGCAGTTGTTCCGGCAGCAGGGAAGCTCTATAAGATTTATGACCGCAATGCGGTGTATAATACCAATGGCACGGTTAAGGACCAGCTGCATTTTGTAACACTGAGCAAATTTGATGACCCGACCAGGACCAGCATCAACGAAGCGCAAAGTGCCAGAGATGTGTTTGTGATCCGTTTTGCTGAGCTGTACCTCATTGCTGCTGAGGCAGAGTTTAACCTGGGCAATAACACGGCTGCAGCAGCGTACCTTAATGTGGTTAGGACCCGTGCTGCAAAAGCCGGAATGGTAGCTGCTATGCAGGTGACCCCTGCACAGATCACACTGGATTTTATCCTGGATGAGCGTGCCCGTGAGTTTGCCGGGGAGCAGATCAGGTGGTTCGACCTCAAAAGGACCGGTAAACTGCTGGACCGCGTAAAAACTTATAATCCAAATGCGGTCGCGATACAGGACTTCAACCTGGTACGGCCTATTCCAAGGGCACAGGTGGATGCTGTAACCAATAAAGACGAATTCAAGCAAAATCCAGGGTATCAATAATGCTACTGTTGAGGAGGTTGATCCATGCCTCCTCATTTCCTATATTTAACGATCAAATATGAACAAATTGAACTTTTTCCGCCAAACTGTATTTTCTGCGCTGATACTCGTGTCTGCCTCGCAGGCCATTGCACAAGTGAAACCTTACTCTTTCAGCCACCTTCCGGAGGTCAAAGAAACCAAATTCAGGAAAGATACCATCCGGATCACCTCATTTGGTGCCAAAAATGATGGAGTCACTTTAAACACTAAAAGTATCAATGATGCCATTGCTGCCTGCCATAAAAAAGGCGGTGGGGTGGTTGTCATTCCTGCAGGGCTCTGGTTAACGGGGCCGGTTGTTTTATTGAGCAATGTAAACCTGCACCTGCAGAAAAATGCACTGCTGCAGTTCAGCAAAGATTTCAGCCAGTATCAGCTGGTGAAGGGAGACTGGGAAGGGATTCCTCAAATGAGAAACCAGTCACCCGTATCTGCTGACAATGCCGAGAATATTGCAATCACAGGAGAAGGGATCATCGATGGAAATGGCGATGCCTGGAGAATGGTAAAAAAAGATAAACTCACCGAAAGCCAGTGGAACAAGCTGATTGCTTCGGGCGGGACAGTCATTCCGGAGAAGAAAATGTGGTACCCTTCTGAGCAGTCGGCCAAAGGATCGCTGTTAAAAAATGCAGGTGCGATCTCCCCGGAGAAAACACCGGAATTTTACGCTTCGGTAAAGGATTTTTTAAGGCCAAACCTGGTGGTGCTCAACAATTGCAAACGGGTATTGCTGGAAGGGGTAACTTTTCAGAACTCACCGGCATGGAACCTCCATCCGCTGCTCTGCGAAGACCTGATCGTGAGGAATGTTTACGCTAAAAACCCATGGTACGCTGCCAATGGCGATGGAATAGATATAGAATCCTGCAAAAATGTGCTGGTGGAAGGCAGTACTTTTGATGTGGGCGACGATGGTATTTGTATCAAGTCGGGACGTGATGCTGCAGGGCGCAAACGCGGGCTGCCGACAAAAAATGTGATCATCCGTAACAGTACTGTTTATCATGCCCACGGCGGGGTGGTCATCGGCAGTGAAATGTCTGGCGGCGCAAACAATATTTTTATATATGACTGCTCATTTATCGGCACCGATATCGGCCTGCGTTTTAAAACTACACGTGGCCGCGGAGGTGTGGTAGAAGCCATCTACGCAAAAGATATCGTGATGAAAGATATCGTAGGCGAGGCGATCCTTTTTGACATGTACTATGCCGCACAGGACCCTATTGCGCTGAAGGGCGAAAAAAGGGATGCCCCTAAAGTGGTTAAATATCCGGTAACGGAAGAAACACCTGTCTTCAGGGATTTTCATATCAGCAATGTAGTCTGTGACGGTGCAGCAAAAGCTGTATTCATCAGGGGGCTTCCTGAACTGAACATCAGTGATATCTTCCTTGATAATCTGGTGATCCAGGCCAAAGCAGGCGTGGAGATCCAGGAAGCTAAAAATGTAAAGCAGAACAATGTAAATATCATACTGACAGGTAATAAAAAATAATATCCTATGAACTTATCTTTGAAATTTACTGCCCTTTGCCTGGTTTCAACTTTTGCAGGTACTGTGAATGTAAGCCAGGCACAGACAAAACCCTTATCCGAACAGATGTCGGCCACAGTAATGGACATCTGGAAAGATTCGCTGTCCATCAGCGGTAACCCGGTAAAATGGTCATATGATCAGGGCGTTATCCTGGAAGGGATAGATGCTGTATGGCGCCGTACCGGCAATGCGGATTATTTCAGGTATATGCAGAAAAGCATGGACCATTTTGTTACTCCTGACGGCAATATCAGGACCTACACCCAGGACTCTCATAATATTGATAATATCAAAAACGGCCGTACCCTGCTTACCCTCTATAAAGTAACAGGCCTGCAAAAATACTTTAAAGCTTCTACACTGTTATGGGAGCAGCTGAAAACCCAGCCCCGCACTAAAGAAGGCGGTTTCTGGCACAAGAAAATTTATCCCAACCAGATGTGGCTCGATGGTTTGTACATGGGCGAGCCCTTTTATGCAGAATATGCCGCGCTGATACAGGATGATCAGGCATTTGATGATATCGCGAACCAGTTTATCTACATGGAAAATCATTCCAGAGATGCAAAAACAGGCTTAATGTACCACGGATGGGACGAGTCTAAAGAACAGCAATGGGCAGATAAAAAAACAGGTACTTCACCTCATTTCTGGGGCAGGGCGATGGGCTGGTATGCCATGGCGCTCGTAGATGTGCTCGATAACTTTCCTGAAACACATCCCAAAAGAAAGGAACTGCTGGCCATCTTATCGCGCGTAGCCAAAGCGGCCAAAGATTATCAGGACCCGAAATCGGGCGTATGGTATGACATATTGAATTTGCCAGACAGAAAGCCGAATTACCTGGAATCTTCTGCTTCGGCAATGTTCGTCTATGCTTTACAGAAAGGGGTAAGAAAAGGCTATTTGCCGGTTGCTTATGCTGCTGTAGCCAAAAAAGGATACGCCGGAATCCAGAAAGAGTTTGTAGAACAGCGCGGCGCCGGACAGATTAACCTGAAAGGAACAGTGAGCGTTTCCGGTTTAGGGGGCAAGCCTTACCGAGATGGTTCTTTTGAATATTACATGCGCGAGAAGGTGATCACCAATGACGGTAAAGGGGTAGGGGCATTCATCCTTGCCGCCAATGAAATGGAACTCGCTGCCATCCCTAAAAAAGGAATGGGGAAAACCGTCATGCTGGATTATTTCTTCAACAGCGAAACCAAAAAAGATCAGAGCGGGCACGATGTACCGTGGCATTATAAATGGGAAGAAATGAGCAACGGCGGTTATTCACTCTGGGGCGAAATTTTTCAGCAGAGAGGATTTAAACTCAAAAGCTTACCGGTAGCGCCTACGGCAGAAAACCTGAAGAATGCCTCCGTTTACATCATTGCCGATCCTGATATCCCTAAGGAAAATCCTAAACCTAATTATATTGCTGCCGCACATATTACCGCAATTACCAACTGGGTAAAAGCAGGAGGCGTACTTGTGATCATGGCCAATGATACAGGAAACGTAGAACTTGACCATTTGAACGAACTGACCTCTCAGTTCGGCATCACTTTTAACAAGGATAGCAAGAACAGGGTTACCGGCAACAAGTTTGAAATGGGCAGTATCATGATCCCTGCATCAAATGCGATCTTTAAAAATGCCAGACAGATTTATGTAAAAGAGTACAGCACGCTGGCATTAAAGGCACCCGCCAAATCTGCTTTACAGGATAAGGAAGGCAATGCGGTGATGGCTGTAGCACGACTGGGTAAGGGAACGGTATATGCCATCGGAGACCCATGGCTGTACGATGAATATACAGATGGCAGAAAGATCCCTGCAATCTACGAGAACTTCAGGGCAGCCAGTGACCTGACCAACTGGATCGCAGATCAGCTACCTGTAGTTAACAAAAAATAGAAAATGTGTATTTTCATAGTTACGATAACGATTGCGTAGATTAATGCAGGATGTTTGAAGTCATTATTTCTATATAATCGTTAGAATTGCTGTTAAGCAAATATTTGACCTGTTACATGATACTATCTAAAGAAAATTTAAAAAACATAGATACCACTAAAGTTATTGTTCCCGCTGAAGCTTTGTTCGGCCTTCCCGAAAAAGTATTGCAGTTTGGAACCGGTGTCTTACTCCGCGGGCTTCCTGACTACTTTGTAGACAAAGCTAACAGACAGGGAATTTTTAACGGCCGCATTGTCATCGTTAAATCCACCGGCAACGGTGATACGGCCGATTTTGATCACCAGGACAGTTTATATACCATTGGTGTCCGCGGTATTGAAGACGGAAAAAATGTGGAAGAGAATATCGTCTCTTCAGCGGTTTCAAGGGTAATCTCGGCAGAGCAGGACTGGGCCGCTATATTGGAGGTGGCTAAAAGCCCTGAGCTGAAAATTGTGGTGTCCAATACCACTGAAGTAGGTATTCAGTTGCTCAATGAGCCCGTTACGGGCAACCCGCCGGCGTCGTTCCCCGGAAAATTACTGGCCTCACTGTACGAAAGATACAAAGCACTCGGCAGTACCGCTGATGCTGGCTTAGTGATTATTGCAACTGAACTGATCCCTGAAAACGGAAAAAAACTGGAAGCCATTGTTTATGAACTGGCAGCTTATAATCAACTTGAAGACGAATTTATCAGCTGGTCTAAGGCAAACAATATCTTCTGCAATTCACTTGTAGACCGTATTGTTCCCGGAAAACCTGATGCGGCCAAGCTTGCAGAACTGGAGAATGAGCTGGGCTATGAAGATCAGTTGCTGATCCTCGCAGAACCTTACCGCCTGTGGGCTGTGGAAGGCAATGAGAAGGTTGCCGAAGCACTGAGCTTTATGCAGGCAGACAAAGGACTGATCGTAAAACCGGATATTGAGATCTACCGTGAACTGAAAGTACGTTTGCTGAACGGTACACATACACTTACATCGGGTATTGCCTGCCTGTCCGGGATTGATACGGTAAAGAACGGGATGAGCAACAGTGACATCCTCAACTTTGTAGAGCAGGTGATGCGCAAGGAGATTGCCCCGGCCATCCCATATCAGGTATCACTTGATGAAGCGCTGGTATTCTCAGGTACAGTGATCGACCGTTTTGCAAATCCTCATATCAAACACCTCTGGCTGAGCATTACGATGCAGTATGCCATGAAACTTAAAATACGTGTGCTGCCTGTATTGTTCAATTACCATACACTGTTCAATACCATTCCTCCCTTTATTACCTTCGGCTTTGCTGCCTTCCTTCATTTTATGCGTGCTTCCAAACTGGAAGGAGGAAAGTACTACGGATCATTCAACGGACAGGAATACCTGATCAATGATGACAGTGCAGCTTACTTCTATCAGAAAACTACCGAAATCAATGAGGCTGATTATGTTGAAGCAGTATTAAATGATACTGACTTCTGGGGCGCAGACCTGAACGAGATCCCTGGTTTCATCGAGGTAGTAGAAAATGATTACGACAAAATCCTTGAAAAAGGAATTACAGCAGCTTTGGAAGATCTCAATCTTAAACTCAAAGCCGTTTAACAGCGCATCCCATGGAAAAGAAAGTATTAAAGGTCCACCCGAAAGATAATGTTCTGGTGGCCCTTGTTGATTTGGCTGAAGGCGAGGCGATTTTGTATGGCGATCAGGTATACGTGCTAAAAGATCATGTTAAAGCAAAGCATAAATTTGTCATTGAGGATCTCAGGACAGATGATCAGGTGATCATGTACGGTGTGCTGGTAGGCAAGGCCAAATTGCCGGTGCCCAAAGGTGCGGTGTTAACCACAGCTAACCTGAAACATGCCGCAACCGGTTTCCATACCGGAGAAAATCACCTCGACTGGCATGTGCCTGATGTCAGCGCCTGGAAAGATAAAACTTTTAACGGCTTTCACCGTACCGACGGACAGGTAGGGACAGCCAATCACTGGCTGGTTATCCCGATGGTGTTCTGCGAAAACAGGAACCTGGATGTGATACAGGAAGCATTGCTGAACAACCTCGGTTATGGCAGGAATGAAAACTACCAGGCCCAGGCCAAGGAACTGATGGCTTTGTACGAGAAAGGTGCCAGCGTAGAGGAGATCCTCAATGCACAAACCAGCTTCACAGAAAAAGCAGAACCCAAAAACAGGATGTTCCCCAATGTAGACGGTATTAAATTCCTGACACACAATGGGGGCTGCGGAGGAATCCGTCAGGATTCACAGACTTTATGTGGTTTGCTGGCAGGATATATTACGCATCCCAATGTGGCGGGCGCTACCGTCATGAGCCTGGGCTGCCAGAATGCACAGGTGAGCATCCTGATGGAAGAAATCCAGAAAAGAAGCCCTGATTTTGACAAGCCTTTATATATTCTTGATCAGCAAAAAACAGGTACAGAAGCAGACCTGCTGTCTGATGCCATCAAACAGACTTTTGCAGGACTCATCCAGGCTAACGCCAATGTACGTCAGCCTGCACCTTTAAGTAAACTCTGTATTGGCCTTGAATGCGGCGGATCTGATGGCTTTTCTGGCCTTTCTGCCAATCCTGCTATCGGTTATACATCAGATTTGCTGGTAGCTTTAGGCGGATCGGTGATTCTTGCCGAGTTCCCTGAGCTGTGCGGCGTAGAACAGAATATTATCGACCGCTGTGTTGATCCGGCAGATGCTGCACGCTTTGCCGAGCTGATTAAAACCTACAGTGACAGGGCTACTGAAGCGGGTTCCGGATTTGATATGAACCCTTCACCGGGCAATATTAAGGACGGGCTGATCACTGATGCGATTAAATCTGCAGGCGCAGCCAAAAAGGGGGGGACCTCACCCGTGGTGAATGTGCTGGATTACCCGGAAAAGGTAACCAGGCCCGGACTGAATTTGCTGTGCACGCCCGGCAATGATGTAGAATCTACCACTGCCGAAGTGGGTTCAGGGGCAAACATTGTACTGTTTACTACTGGACTGGGAACGCCTACCGGAAACCCCATCGCCCCCGTAGTGAAAATCTCTACGAATACGGTGCTTTACAATAAAATGAATGATATTATTGATCTGGACACGGGTTCTATTATCGCTGGTGAAGAAACCATCGAAGAAGCCGGGGCAAGGATACTGAATTATGTAATTGATGTAGCCAGCGGAAATACGACAGTAAGTGCTGTGCGTCATATCCAGGATGACTTTATCCCATGGAAACGCGGCATCTCACTTTAAATTTTTATAGATGAAACCTTTTTTAGACGAAAACTTCCTTTTAAACAGCCAGACTGCACAAGACCTGTACCACCAGTTTGCAAAAGATATGCCCATCATTGATTATCACTGCCATCTTCCGCCAGACCAGATTGCAGAGGACAAGAACTTTGAAAACCTGACGCAGGTATGGCTGTACGGCGACCATTACAAATGGAGGGCTATGCGCGCAAACGGTGTATCTGAAGATTATATCACCGGCAACAAAAGCGACTGGGAGAAATTCGAAAAATGGGCAGAAACAGTACCCTATACGCTGCGCAACCCTTTATACCACTGGACTCACCTCGAGCTACAAAGATATTTTGATATCTATGATGTGCTTTCGCCAGCTACTGCGAAAAAGATTTATGACGAGTGCACGGCAAAACTGCAGACACCAGCATATTCAGTAAAAAACCTGCTGAAGAAAATGAACGTGGTAACGGTGGCAACCACTGATGACCCATGTGATGACCTGGCACACCACCAGAAGCTGAAAGCTGAAGGTTTTGACGTTAAAATACGTCCTGCATTCCGCCCGGACAAGGCGATGAATGCGGATGACCTCATTGCACTGAATGCCTACATCGCCAAACTGGAGAAAGTAAATGGCGCTGAGATCAAAACTTACAAAGAATACCTTGCCGCCCTGAAACGCAGGCATGACTATTTTGCTGAAAACGGTTGTGTGCTTTCTGATCATGGATTAGAGCAATTATATGCTGAAAATTACACCGAAGAAGAGGTAGAGGCGATCTTTCTGAAGATTGGTGCCGGAGAAACGCTGACAAAAATTGAAATCCTGCAATTTAAATCGGCCATGCTGCATGCATTTGCGGTGTGGGACCATGAAAAAAACTGGGTACAGCAATATCACATTGGCGCGCTGAGAGATAACAATACCAGAATGCTCAAAAATCTTGGCCCTGATACAGGCCTGGATTCTATTGGTGATTTTTCTCAGGGCGTAGCTTTATCCAAATTCATGAACAGGCTGGATACCAGCAACCAGCTGGCGAAAACCATTATCTATAACCTGAACCCCGCAGACAATGAACTGATTGCCACGATGATCGGGAACTTTAATGATGGTACCATTGCCGGTAAGATCCAGTACGGATCGGCCTGGTGGTTCCTTGACCAGAAAGAAGGAATGATCAAACAGATCAATGCTTTATCAAATATGGGCCTGCTCAGCCGCTTTGTGGGGATGCTTACCGATTCTCGCAGCTTCCTCTCTTTCCCAAGACATGAATATTTTAGAAGAATATTATGTAATTTATTAGGAGAAGATATTGAAAATGGTGAACTTCCCAACGACATAGCCTGGGTAGGTAAAATTGTACAGGACATATGTTATAACAACGCAAAATCCTATTTCAATTTCTAATGATGAGTAAAGTTTTAAGTTTCGGCGAACTGCTGTTAAGGATTTGTCCTGACTCAGCAGGAAGCTGGCTCGAAGAGAACAGTTTTCCTGTTTATGTGGGCGGTGCAGAGGCCAATGTAGCCGCGGCACTGGCACTGTGGGAAATCCCTTCAGCGTACATGTCGGCCATCCCCGACAATTTTATTGCCAGGCAGCTGGTAGGTTACCTGGATGAGTTGAATATCGATACCAGCGCCATCCAGTATTCTGGTGAGCGTATCGGTCTGTATTTCCTGGATAAGGGGAAAGACCTGAAGAATGCGGGCGTGATTTATGACCGTAAATATTCTTCTTTTTCTGAACTGGAAGTCAATACGATCGACTGGGACAAGGTTTTTGAAGGGGTAAGCTGGTTCCACTTCAGTGCCATCTGCCCGGCCATCAATCAGTCCGTTGCAGATGTATGTGAAGAAGCACTAAAAGCGGCTTCTGAAAAAGGCATCAAGATTTCGATCGACCTGAATTACAGGGCCAAGCTCTGGAAATATGGCAAGGAGCCTGTAGACGTGCTTCCTGCACTGGTACAATACTGCGACCTCGTGATGGGAAATGTCTGGGCAGCAGAAAAAATGCTCGGTATCCCTGTTTCTGAAACGTTGGTTGAGGAACATGATAAAACGTCTTATCTGCAGCAATCGCAGATCAGTTCAAAAGCTATACTGGAGCAATTTCCAAAATGTAAGCACGTGGCTAACACTTTTCGCTTTGATCATGGATCTGGTATCCAATATTATACTACATTGTACACGCAGGACGAACTGTTTGTTTCTACAGAATATGTAGCAGAGCAGATCGCAGGAAAAGTAGGCAGCGGCGATTGCTTTATGGCAGGGCTGATCTATGGCTTTTACAAGGGCCAGGATGCACAGGAGATCGTGGATTTTGCAACTGCGGCAGCGTTTGCCAAATTATTTACCGAGAGTGATTTTAATACAACCAAGATAGAAGATATTCAAAAAATTGCGCAGGAATATGCTTCTTAAGCATCATTCATTAATAAACAATTGAAGATCGAAACCATAACATACAAGATGAAGACTAAGCAAGAGACGTTAAAGGCAATTACAGAACAGGCATTATTACCATTGTTCTATTTTGATGATGCAGAAGTAAGCCTGGAAATTGTGCGCACAATTTACCGTGCAGGTGTCCGCGTGATCGAATATACCAACAGGGGGCCTGCGGCTCTGGAGAATTTTAAAATTCTGGTGGAAACCGCAAAAGCCGAGATGCCTGATTTACATGTAGGTATCGGAACGATAAAAAATACACAGCAGGCTGCTGATTTTATTGCTGCGGGCGCACATTTTATTGTTTGCCCTGTGGTAGACCTGGAGATCGGTAAACTGGTACACGATGCTGGTTTGTTGTGGATTCCGGGATGTTTCTCACCTACTGAAATTAACCTGGCCTCACAAAACGGAGCAGGACTGATCAAGTTGTTTCCGGCAAACCTGCTGGGACCGGCATTTATGTCATCCGTTAAAGATCTTTTCCCCGGACAGTTGTTTATCCCGACAGGTGGCGTAGAGATTGAAGCCGCCAATATCAGTGCCTGGTTTAAGTCAGGCGTTTGTGGAGTTGGCATGGGCAGTAAGCTGATCAGCAAAGAGATATTGACCAATAAAGATTACGATACCTTATTTGCATTAACAGAAAAAACATTCAAAATTATTAGTGAAACCAGGCTGAGTTAAGGATTTAACCAGCCTGCCATCTCTCCAACCTCAAACCAAATATAGACAATGAAAGAAGCTAAAATGAGCAATTACCGCTGGACAATCTGTGCGTTATTGTTTTTTGCCACTACTGTCAACTACTTAGACCGACAAGTATTGAGTCTCCTGCACCCAACGCTGGAGAAAGAATTTAACTGGACGAACAGTGATTATGCAAATATTACTTCGGTGTTTCAGTTTGTCTATGCGATATCTATGCTCTTCGCGGGCAGGTTCGTAGATAAGCTGGGCACCAAATGGGGTTATGCCATCTCACTGATCGTATGGTCGGTAGGTGCAGTGATGCATGCCCTGGCTATCCCTCTCGGTCAGGGTTTGTCGTCTATGCTCAGCTGGGCAGGTTTGGGTATGATTCCCGTTTCTGTATTGGGTTTCAGTGTGGCAAGGGCAGTGCTGGGCATTGGTGAGTCGGGAAACTTTCCTGCCGCCATCAAAGCTACAGCGGAGTATTTTCCAAAAAAAGAACGCTCTTTTGCAACCGGGATATTTAATTCAGGTGCCAATATCGGTGCGGTGCTTGCACCGCTGACCGTTCCCTGGATTGCAGCAAAGTGGGGCTGGGAAAGTGCTTTCATCATCGTAGGTGCCGTTGGCCTCATCTGGCTGGGATTTTGGTTCTTTTTCTATGATAAACCTGAAAACCAAAAAAATATTACACAGTCTGAACTGGACTATATCAACAGTGACCGCCTGAACGATGACGGGATTGAAGAAGTTCAGGACGCTGAAAAAGTGTCCTGGGTAAAACTGCTGGGCTATAAACAAACCTGGGCATTTGTTTTCGGTAAGTTCATGACAGATGGAGTATGGTGGTTCTTCCTGTTCTGGCTCCCTTCTTATCTGAAGGTACAATATGCAATGGAAGGTACTGCAATCATGCTTCCGCTAACTGTTTTGTACAGCATGACCATGATCGGTAGCGTAGGCGGGGGATGGTTCCCGGTATATTACATGAAACAGGGCCTTGCACCTTATGATGCAAGGATGAAAGCGATGTTAATCATTGCTTTGTTCCCTCTGCTGGTATTACTGGCACAGCCCCTTGGGCACCTTACATTCTGGATTCCTGTTTTGCTGATCGGTATTGGTGCCTCGGCGCACCAGGCATGGTCGGCCAATATTTTCACCACCGTCTCAGATATGTTTCCAAAGAAAACGATCGGCACTGTCATTGGTATTGGCGGGATGGCCGGTGGTTTGGGCGGCGTAACCTTGTCTAAACTGGGTGGTGCACTTTTCGATTACTACAAATCGGTAGGGCATACGCAAACAGGATATACCATTATGTTTGCGATTTGTGCTGTAGCCTATCTGGTGGCCTGGGTGGTGATGAAGTCACTTGTACCTAAATACACACCGATTACCGATCTTTAAACTTTTCTGATCATACCTGAGCCTGTTCATGTCTTCATGAACAGCTCCTCTGTGTTTCTAATTTATTAAGATAATAATAACTTATATAATTTGCACAAAACCAAAAGTGAAATTATTATCTTCATGTATTCTTAATTTAATTCAGTTTTCTTATGTCTGTAATAGATTTATCCTCAATTTTTGTTGAAGAGAACCAAATTCCTGAGCAGTACAGATTATTGGAAGAAGTCAACCAGCGCGAATATTTAAGCAATGGACAAATGCTTCCATGGAACGGCGAAGTACATACTGTACTTTCTCCTGTCTGTATCCATACTGCAGAAGGTCTTAAGCGTAAAGTGATTGGTACTTATCCGTTGTGTACGGAAAAGGAAAGCTTTGAAGCCCTGGACGCTGCCGTAGCAGCATATGACAACGGGCGTGGGGAATGGCCTACAATGAGTGTGTCTGACCGT
>Ga0163161_10000650_pt1 | contig 27726 bp, 29 predicted proteins | sample S45metaG_FD_129847 | JGI IMG/M metagenome (GOLD analysis project Ga0163161, IMG submission 129847) | Switchgrass rhizosphere microbial communities from Kellogg Biological Station, Michigan, USA - S4-5 metaG | ecosystem: Host-associated > Plants > Roots > Rhizosphere > Soil | place: USA... | reverse complement strand
GCCATTACTTTTGCATCCATTAGGGGTGCAACCACCACCTGTTGAACAACTTCCACATCCCATATTAATTGTATATATATTGAGTCCCCGCAGGGAGCGTTTTAAACTTGATAATTTTTACCAATTGTAAAGATACATCTAAAAACAGAATTTTCGGGTTCGCGTTTCTTTCAATGTGGTAATGTGCCTTTTCCAGTTCGCCAATTATGGCCTCTGCCATAGGCAAGGTAAGTACGTGTGTACTTAGTTTTTTTGCGGTTTCGAAGGTCAATGGCGGCAATTTTACCAGTTCTTCGGCACCACTTAAAATCAAACAGCACTCGCGTAAATAATTTACGCCATATTTTAAAAAATTCTTTTGGTTCTCCCTTCCCCACTTCGCTGCCTCATCGGTAAAGTCGATTAAATCGGGAACCTTATTACCAAAACCCATTCTCAACCAGGCCGTAAAGGTGCCCGAACTGTCGCTTTGCGTATCGGCGGCCAAAGCTTTGGCTTCAATTAAGTTTCCATCGGCCAGAAAAGAATAATCGATGGCCTGATGTTCGTTTAATCCACTGCTATTTAACAGGTATCCGGTTACTTCTTCTGAAGATAGTTTCGGAATCTTCACAATCTGCGTCCGCGATAAAATGGTGGTTAAAATCTGGTCCTGACTTTGTGCAATTAAAATAAAGAGTGTATTTGCTGGCGGTTCTTCAATCAGTTTCAGCAGTGCATTACCCGCTTTATCCAGATATTCGGGCAACCACATGATCAAAACCTTGGTTTCGGCCTCAAAAGCTTTATAACTTAGTTTTTTAATGATATCGTGGCATTCGGCAATGTTAATATTGGCCTGTTTATTGGCTGCATCGAGTTTCGACCGCCAGATATCGATGTCGAAATAAGGATCCTGCATCACCATGTTACGCCATTCTTCGAGCACATCTACCGCAATTTTTACACTAGCTGAGGCAAAAAAAGGATAGGAGAAATGGAGATCGGGGTGAATCAAACGTTCATATTTTCTACAGCTTGAACATTCGCCACAGCTATCATTTTCGCCTTTATTAAGGCAATTGATGTATTGTGCGTAAGCAATGGCCAAAGGCAGCGCACCAGAACCGGCAGGCGACAAAAACAGCTGCGCATGGCTAATGCGGTTTTCCTTAACCGTTTGCACCAATTGTTGCTTCACTCTTTCCTGTCCGATGATTTCTTTAAACTGCATTTGGTGCAAAATAGCAAATAGATATGAGATTCACAGCCTTGTCATTCTGAACTTGTTTCAGAATCTGTATTTTTTAGATTAAAACGACATTTTATTTTTTAGAAAAGCAGGTTCCAGCGATCCTTTTGTTCAGTCCGCCCCTCTTTCCGCTATATCCCAAATTGAACTAATCTGGGGATGCCGCTGCAATAGGGTTAGATTCACCCTGAAGAAGCTTTTTAGCCTAAAACGCATTTCCCAAAAAACCTTACCTTTGGCTTTTATTTTTTAAAAGGGCGCCAAACGCTTTACGCCCAACGCTTAACTATTTTTATGGCACGGATCCTCGCATTTGATTATGGCACAAAACGCATCGGCATTGCGGTAACCGATCCTTTGCAGATTATTGCAACAGGACTGGATACGGTGCATCCGAAAGATGTAATCGAATACGTTAAGAAATATATGCTTACCGAGCCGGTAGAGGCTTTTGTGTTGGGCGATCCTAAACAAATGGACGGATCTCCGTCTGATTCGGCCCAACATGTAAAAGGCTTTGCAACGCTGTTAAAAAAGTCGTTCCCCGATATCCCGAGACATTGGGTTGATGAGCGTTTTACCTCTAAACTGGCCCATCAGGCGATTATGCAAAGTGGCCTAAAAAAAATGGACAGAAGGGATAAAGACCGGGTGGATACCATCTCCGCAACAATCATTCTACAATATTTTATGGAAAGTAACCGTTTATAACCAACAAATGAGCCTGATAAACGACGATTTACAAGATTTATTAATTGCCTACTGCGAACCTGAAAGCGAGCTGCTACAGCAGATCGACCGCGAAACCAACCTTAAAGTTTTAATGCCCCGTATGCTTTCGGGCCACTATCAGGGCCGGGTTTTGAGCATGCTCAGCAAAATGGTTTCACCAAAACGAATTTTAGAAATTGGCACCTTTACCGGTTATGCTACTTTATGTTTGGCCGAAGGGCTAAGTAAAGATGGTTTGCTGTATACTCTGGATATTAATGTAGAGCTTGAGGATATGGTCCGCAGCCATTTTGAAAAGTCAGCATATAATGATCAGATCAAATATATCCTTGGCGACGCCACCACGACAATAGCCAATATAGACGAGGTTTTCGATATTGTTTTTATCGATGCGGACAAGAAAAATAACGGCACGTATTACGATCTGATTTTCGATCGTGTTCGCCAGGGCGGGATCATCATTGTGGATAATGTTTTATGGAGTGGAAAAGTACTTCAGGAAAAACAGGACAAAGACACCAGAAATATTACTAGTTTTAATGATAAAATCGCTGCAGATGAACGGGTTGAAAAACTGATACTGCCTGTTCGGGATGGTTTGTTTGTGATCAGGAAAATATAAAAATCGTCATTGAGAGGCATGAAGCAATCTTAAAGTGCTGGGTTAACCAGCGATTGTTGCAGGAATGCTTCGTGTCTCGTAATGACGAAAATATAAAAACCATGAAAAAAATCTTTACTTTTTGCCTGTTCCTTTTAACGGGAATCGTTGCAGAGGCGCAAGACACGGAAGACTATATTGCCGAACATGTAGAATATGCACAGGGCTTAATGCACGACCATAAAATTCCGGCCAGCATTATTTTAGCAGTTGCCATACACGAATCGGCAGCAGGAAACAGCAAAATTGCACAACACCTCAACAATCATTTTGGTGTAAAGGGCCCAAACAACAATGCCGAAATCCGTTCTTCATACCGTGATTATTTAAATGCGGATGAATCTTATAGCCATTTTGTCGAAATTATGGAAACTCGGGAGCCCTTTAATAACCTTTTTGCAAAATACGACCAGTATGATTATCGGGGCTGGGCTTATGGCATCCGCCGCTGTGGATATGCCAGCAGCAGAAGCTGGGCAAGTCAGGTAATTGGTCTGATTAAAAAATATGAGCTTTACCAGTACGATGAACGGCCGGAAGGTTACGAAGAACCGGTTTATGCCGCCCCAGTACGCCATCGCACAAAAAGCAGAAGAACAAGCAAAACTTATACGGTCAAATCTGGCGATAACCTGGGGGCGATTGCCAAAAAGAAGGGCACTACGGTTAAAGCACTGATGCAGAAAAACGGCATGAAAAAGGCAAACCTTAAACCTGGACAGAGAATTAAGTTTTGAGTCATGAGTTCTCAATTAATCAGTTAACCCATTTCAACAATTAACCCCATAATAGTTTGCAATTTTCATTTCACAATTAACCATATAACCCAACAATGCGTTCATCCAATCCTTATATTCTATTAGCGGCAATCCTCGTTTTTTTTAGCTCCTGCGGTTCGCGGAAATTTTCCAAAAACAACAAACAGATCGAAAAAGCAGCCAATAAAGCCAATAACAATTCGTACAAAAGTTACAACACCTTAAGTTATATCGACGAGTTTAAAGGCGTAGCGGTAGAAGAAATGAATGCCAATGGGATTCCGGCAAGTATTACCCTGGCGCAGGGGATTTTAGAATCGGGTAGTGGCAACAGCGATCTGGCCAAATATGCCAACAACCACTTCGGCATTAAATGTACTTCAGATTGGAAGGGGAAAAACTATTTCCGTGATGACGACCAGAAAAACGATTGTTTCAGGGTATATAAAGATGCACGCGAATCGTTCAGGGACCACTCTGAATTTTTAAAACGCAAACGTTACAGTTTTCTTTTCCAGTTGGATAAAAACGACTACAAAAGCTGGGCACAGGGGTTAAAGACAGCGGGCTATGCTACCAATCCAAAATACCCTGATCTTTTAATCAATACTATTGAGAAATATCAGCTTTATCAATACGATCAATCTGAAAGCGAAAAACAGAAGATCGCCCGTGAGGATAGGGTTTTTACAGAAATCAATCAAAATATTCCGCAGGAAAAAGCCAAATTTACCCCTGTTGAAACCCCTCCTCCGGGAGCGAAACCCATTCTTGCCGACGGAACTTATACCGTTGTTAAAGGGGATACCTTATACAATATTGCAAAACGATTTAACTTAACGGTTGATCAACTGAAAATGCTAAACGAAATGAGCACTGATGCCATTAAATTAGGTCAGATTCTTAAGGTTAAATAATGTTAAGGACAAACATTGCCTGCCATATATTTGTAGTTTTGTAGTCTGATGAAATTTTTTTTCACCCTAATTTTTATTTTCAGCTGTTCTACGCTGCTCTTTGCACAAACAAAACCTGTGCAGGGAATCGTTATTGACAAAGAAACCAAACAGCGGTTGGCCAAGGTTTATATTTACAATCTGCGTACAGGTGATGGTTTATACAACAATACCAAGGGGGAATTCAGCACTTTTGCCATTCCTGGTGATACTTTGGTTGCAGCGTTATCGGGCTATGGAGTAGATACCATTGTATATAAAGGGCAAACCGCAGCCTATTTTCAACTAAACTCGCTGGGAATTAGATTGAGAGACGTGGTTATCCAAAGGAAAAGGTTAACGCCCCAGCAGCAATACGAAAAAAATGTTCAGGAATACCGTTACCAGACCATGAAAGGGAGCAGTAAAGATTTATTGAATTTGGGCAATGGCGGGGTTGGTTTAGGTATCGATGCCATTTATAATTTATTAAGTAAACAGGGAAGGAATGCCCGTCACCTGCAAAAGATCCTCGAAAAAGATTATCGTGAAGATCTGATCGACTACCGTTTCAATGCCAATTTGGTGCGTCAGGTTTTGGGTATAAAAGATGATGAACTGACGGATTTTATGCAACAATACCGTCCGACATATCAGTTTGTGTTAGATGCAACCGACTATGCCTTTAACCTGTTTATCAGAAATGCCTATAAAAGTTACCGGTTAAACCCGAAGGCCTTACAATTGCCCGCATTGCCCAAAATAACGATTGAGAAACTGTGAAAGCGCCAATTCTCATCGTTAAAAAGCTACCGGCCGCCGGTATGGCGCTATTCCCGTTTATTCTGCTAAAATCAGCAAAACTTAAAAGCGATCTTGAGATCATTAACCACGAAAAAATCCATTTAAGGCAGCAGCTTGAATTATTCGTTTTTCCATTTTACGCTCTATACCTCTTTAACTACCTGATTAACCTTTTCAAATTCAAAAACCACGATCTAGCCTATCGTAACATCGTTTTCGAAAAGGAAGCCTATGCTTATGAAGCAGACTTGAATTACCTGAGAAAGGGTAACTGGTATGGCTGGATCAGGAAGATCTGAAACAGCTGTTTTAACCCTAAATTCAATTGTCAATCTGACAATCATTTTGTTAAATGCTTTTTATCTCTAAAATTTTTCTTTTTCTTTGTAGGTAATGAAGAACTGTTTAGCTGCCATCATCCTGATTCTAAGTTTCTGCTCTACAAAATTATATGCACAGGAAATTGATACCATTCCGATCAATACCAAAGACCTGAACATTAAATTGAAACGCAGTCCGCTGCCAAGCAGACAGGGCCCCTTAAACTTTGAGCCCGTAAAAATTAAACCTTTGGTTGTAAACGCAAAGATCAATTACTGGAAAACCAGAACCAATATTGGCATCAATGTAAACCAGGCACAGTTTAGCAATAACTGGAAGGGCGGAGGTACCAACTCGGTTGCCGTTGGCGGCTTGGTAAACTGGAAAGCGGAATACAACAAAAACAGTTATAGTTATGTGAGTGAGCTTGTTTTGCAGTACGGTAAAATAAAAAACAAAGATCAGCTACAAAAGAAAACCAACGACCGTATTTTCTGGGACAATAAAGCTTCCTTTCAATTGTCGAAAAGCTGGTTCTTCTTCGGTTCGGTAAGTTTCGAATCCCAGTTTGATAAAGGTTTCAGGTATTATAGAGATGGAAACGGGGACGAGCAGGCGGTTTTAATTTCAAAATTTATGGCGCCAGGTTATCTAACAGAATCGATCGGTTTTGAATATAAACCTGTTACCTATTTTTCTACCAGGATTGGTACCGGTACAGCCCGGCAGACCTTTGTGCTTGATACAGCAGTTTACGACAGTAAAAACGAGGTTTATGCGGTTGAAAAAGGAAAAAAATTTAAAAATGAGCTGGCCTTCCAGGTGGTGAGTGCCTTTGACAAAGATATTTTTACCAATACGAACTTAAAAGCCCGTTATGCGATGTTCATTCCATACAAGGATTTTAAGGCAAGCAAAATTGACCACAGGTTAGATATTGCTTTAACGGCAAAAATCAACAGGTTTATGAATACCAGTTTAACAGGCGTGCTTTTGTTTGATGATGATACCGGTACGAATAAAATACAGGCCAACCAAACGTTGGCCCTCGGTTTTGCCTTTACCTTCCCGAGGTAGCGGTGTAAATTATCCGCCACCAACTTTACCAATTTCCCAATAGGGCATGGTGATAATCTGCTTAAAGCTTACGCCTCTTTGTTTCAGGTATTTTTTAAACTCTTGTACCGATTTGGCCCTGCCAGTTAAATAAAACGTGGCATTTTGCCACATTTCCCAGCAGATGGGGTGCATGTTTTCCATCCAGTTAATGGCATTTTTTGCCGGAGCGTTCGCATCAGCAGGTACGGTATCGATTAATAATTTAAGCTGAGCAACAGAATTAAGGTTTTCTTCCTGTAATTCTAAAACACCAAAGTATTCCACATCCTCCGCCATCACTTTTTTTCCCAGCGATTCGTACAGGCCCAAACTGGTTTCATCACCAAAAAAGAAATGCTGATTCGCCTCTTCATTGTATTTCACCTTTGCACGATCTACAATTAGCTTTAAATGGTCGCCCTTTTGGATATTTACAGCTAAGCTATGGCCAGGGCCCTGGTTGTTTAGATAAAAGATCACTTCGCAGGTTTCGTTCGCCTCATCAAAGCCCGACAGCGTATAATGCCTGTACTCGTTGGCATTCACCCTAAACAGCACCTCGTTTCCGGGTACAAATCTGGCATCGGAAAAATTTCCTTTAAAAGTAACGCACTTTAAGTTGTTGCTTAACATTTTGGTTTCGACAACTTCTACTTGATATATTTTATTGCTGATCACTTTTTCCATTGTGTTGGCCAGCCATGAAGGTAATTTAGGCATCGTATGCTTTTGTTTAGTAACTTTGAACAAAAGTAGTTGTCTAACAAACGGATCTTTTTATACCAAAAGGATTAAAGTTTATATTAAAAGGATTTTATGGCCTTAAACATTTACGATAGTAACCACGAGTACTATGTAGTTGGAAACAAGTTTGATATTGCTGAATTTAATCAGCCACTGGTAACCGAAAGGAGAGACAGATACAGTTTTCCTTTTGGTGATGCAGAGATTGTGCAGATCGCTTTTTCCGGTATTTACATTGTTTATGGCGATATGGTAGTGAAACAGAGCCGCCTGCGTATTAAAGCTTTTGATGAACCTGATGTAGTGGAGCTTCATTTTGCGCTTACAGGAGGAGGGATAATGGAAAATTACCTGACCAATAAACGCTTAGATATTAAAGCCAATCAACACAATATTATCTATAGTCCTGATTTCGACGGGATGGCCGAATTCGACACTAACGGACCGCATAAATTTTTTGAGGTAAATTTCGAAAGATCACGTTTTATCGATTTAACCAGCGAGAGCAGTGTCCTGTTAAAGAATTTTGCCGAGAACATCATGAATAACCGTTCGGTAGAACTATCATCAGAAAACCTGCCGATTAGTTTGGCGATGCACAGTTGTATCAGCGATATTATGAACTGCCATTTTACCGGTGGATTAAAACTGTTATTCCTACAATCTAAATGTTTGGAGCTGTTGGCCCTACAGGCACAGGCATTTGAAGAGGCGGCTAAGAAAACAGAAGGTCCTGCCCTTAAACCGTATGATAAAGAGCGTATTTATTATGCCAGAGAATATCTTCTAGCCAATGCCAACCATCCTCCATGTTTAACCGAGCTGTCGAAAATTGCAGGTATAAACGAGTTTAAACTAAAACATGGCTTTAAAGAAGTGTTTAAAAATACTGTTTTTGGTTATCTAAGCGATTACAAGCTGATGCGGGCCAAAGAATTATTGGCCGATAACAGTAAAGACATCAAGAATATTTCCGACGAACTGGGTTATTCCTCTGTACAACATTTTAGCAATGCTTTTAGCAAGAAGTTTGGGATAAGCCCGGGTAAAGCACGTTGATTTGAGTTTGGAGTCCAAATTCCGCAGTCTTTAGTCGTTGAACGCTATTGCCAGCCTTTTTAAACCTTTTTCCTCTTTCTCTTCAGATCAAGATAATCTACATAATACAAAACCTTTACCGAAAGGCTGTTGTTCTGCGGGGCATTTAAAATCCCGCTCAGGTTTTTATTGTACCGTTGTGTATAATAATTATCGGAGGTTTCTGCTGCATCTTTGTAGGAAACAGAAAGGGTACTGCCGGGCGCAAATTGCCAGGTGTAAATTAAATCGATATTGAACACGTTATAGTTTCTGTCCAGTCCGCTTAGCGGCGCTCCTGCATAATCCGTTAAATTGCCGTCTGGTTTCAGCAAGAAAAATTCTTTATTCCTTCTGTCGCTCCAATAGTGCCTCAATACCACGGTTAAACCCATCAAATTGGTAAAGGTATATTTCGCATCAAAAGAGTTTTCTACGGTCCGACGGTCGTATTTAGAAAAAATAGCTTGATCTCCCAGTGCTGTTACCCAGTTTACATAATTGTAGTTCGGATTAAAATTAAGATCCAGACCAAAAGCAATTTTGTCATTTAACCTCAGGTTTTGGAAAAAGTAAAAGTTGTATTCTTTACCCTTAAAAAGCTCTTGTTCCCTGTAGCGGATGTTTCCTCCAAAATTATAAGCTTTTGCGCGGTTAGGGTTAATGTATAAAACTGCGCTATAGCTTTCTGGAGCCTTATATACCTGCCCGTTTCTCGATTCATAGAAATCGTTTTTTGCAGCCGTATAAATCCCATTGATTTCTGCCGACCAAAGGTTTTTGAATTGAACATAAGGTCCGCCTTCTATAGAAAAAGTTTGAAAACTGCCTGGCATCGCTCTGCGTGAGTATAAAACATTTAAATAGCTGAACAACTGATTGTACCAACTGCTTGGTTTATAAATGTTGTAATGGAAGTCTGCTACCTGATCCAAAAAATTGTTATTGGTAAAAAAACCCATATCGGAAGGGTCAAATTTATCATCGGCATATTGCTGCGAATAACTCCAGAGAAAATTACCGCTCTGTTTACCAAACTTAAGTCCGTAACTGTATCCGGTACTGGTTTCTTTGCCCCGTAAATAGCTCATTTTACCTGCGCCATTAACAAAGTATTTGTTCCCCTTATTGTTCAGGTTAAATAGTAAAGCGGTTACGTTGGCATCGTAGGCTGAGCCCTGTCTTAACACATTCGTGTTGATAAATGTTGCAGAGCTGTTGTTTTTTAAAGATTGATCGAAAACCAGGATATTATAGTTGGTAAGTGGTTGGGTTTCTACTTCACGGGTATTGCCCTGTGCATCTTCCACTTCGGTCTTCATGCTATTGGTAACCGCATTAAAAATCCCGATCCCCAAACCTTTTGCCGTCCGCCCTGAGATTTTTGTCGCGTTGAGCACCTTGGCTTCCGTTTGATCTTTTATAATTTTGTCGCCATTGCCCACCCCGCTATAATCGTAATAAGAAGGGATAGAACCGATACGTTTGGAATAAAACAGATCGCCTTTATTAAACAGCTCTGTTCCTTCAGTAAAAAACTGACGGTTTTCATTAAATTTCACCTCAAAAGGGGTGAGGTTTAAGATCCGGTTATCAGATTGTACCTGACCAAAATCGGGCACCAAAGTCATATCTAAGGTAAAACTATTATTGATGCCGTATTTCACATCCATGCCACCGTTAAATCGAGAGGTTGTGTTTTTTACCCCGGGTAAATTAGCCGGGTAATGGTTTACATAAGCTGAAATATATGGCGAAAAGGACAACCTTAACGGAGGTTTAATATCTTTAACCCCCATCCAAAGTCCTTCCTGATTGATAAAGCCGTTTACCTTAGGATCAACAAAGTTCCAAAAAGTCTGTGTATTGCTCCGCTGTATCCGCCGGCTAAAATTCAAGCCCCAGTTCTGAATATCCTTACCCGAAAACCGGAGGGCAGAATAAGGGATTCTCATTTCGCAGGTCCAGCCCTTATCGTCCAATTTAACAGCACTTTCCCAAACGGCGTTCCAGTTGGCATCCTCATCGCCAACTTGCGAGTATTTGGCATCGAACTGCACGCCTGCAGCCGTTACAAAAAAACCATTCCCATTCATCTTATCATAAAATGGATCCACAATAATCGAAATGAAATCAGCATTACCAATATTATCCCTCGAAACCAGTTCGTGTGATACACTATCAGGATGATCGTACATGCGGGCATAAACATAAATGGCAACATCGTCATAAAGTACCTTCATTTCGGTACGGCGGTCCTGGGTTTCCACCTTTCCGGGATTTGGTCTAATCTGAAAAAAATCGGTGGCAATAGGTACGTTGTTCCAGCATTCGTCATCGAGAATACCGTCTATTTTAGGAATCTGAGCGGTTCTTTTTGCATCCAGTTGCTTTTGTTTCAAAATGTCCTGCGCAGAACAAAACGTGTAGATAAACAGGAAAACAAGAGGGATGCAGCGTTTCATTGGTTTAGGTTAATCAGGTATAAGACTGCGCCGAAAGCAAAATGTTGCACCAACGCCTAAATATAATATTCATTTACCCTAAAGTTTTGACTTTGAGTTGCTAAGATTTACAAGCAAAATTTGATACATTTGCCTTTTATTAAAAACAAGTAGCTTTTTGCCTTTCGGCACAAAGCTTTTAGCTTAAAAAAAGATGTTTGATAATTTACAGGACAAGCTAGACAGAGCATTTAAAGTATTAAAAGGACAGGGCAGCATTACGGAAATCAACGTGGCAGAAACCATGAAGGAGATCCGTAAAGCATTATTAGATGCCGATGTTAACTATAAAACAGCAAAAGCATTTACCGATGATGTAAGGCAAAAAGCTTTGGGGCAAAACGTGCTTACCGCCGTTTCTCCGGGACAGTTGCTTACCAAAATCATGAACGATGAGCTTGCAGCCCTAATGGGTGGCGAAGTTACGGAGTTAGATACTAAGGCAAATCCTACTATTATATTAATTGCAGGTTTAAACGGTGCGGGTAAAACTACCTTTGCTGGTAAACTCGCGCTGCACTTAAAGGGTAAGGGTAAAAAACCTTTATTGGTTGCCGGCGATATGTACCGCCCGGCCGCTGTAGATCAGCTGGAGGTTTTAGGAACCTCTGTTGGTGTTTCGGTTTATGCCAACCGCGAATCGAACGATCCTGTTGGTATTGCCTTAGAAGGTATTGCACACGGTAAACAAAATGGAAATAACGTCATCATTATCGATACGGCAGGTCGCCTGGCGATCGACGAATCTTTAATGAACGAAATATCGGAAGTTAAAGCGAAAACACAACCGCACGAGATTTTATTCGTAGTGGATTCGATGACTGGTCAGGATGCGGTAAATACAGCCAAAATATTTAACGACAGGCTGGATTTTACTGGTGTTGTTTTAACCAAGTTAGATGGTGACACCCGTGGTGGTGCGGCCCTTTCAATTAAATCGGTGGTTAACAAACCGATTAAATTTATCGGTACCGGTGAGAAAATGGAAGCACTTGATGTTTTCTATCCAGACCGTATGGCATCGCGTATTTTGGGTATGGGTGATGTGGTTTCGCTTGTTGAACGTGCGCAGATGCAGTTCGATGAGAAAGAAGCAGCAGAACTTCAGAAGAAAATCCGCAAGAATAAATTCGATTTCAACGATTTCTACAACCAGATTCAGCAGATCAAGAAAATGGGTAACATGAAAGATTTGATGGGCATGATACCGGGTGTTGGCAAAATGATGAAAAACGTGGATATCCAGGATGATGCTTTTAAATCAATCGAAGCCATTATCAACTCGATGACTCCGTTTGAGAAAGAAAACCCGGATAGTATCCAGCAAAGCCGCCGTTTGCGTATCGCAAAAGGTTCTGGAAGCAAAGTGGAAGAGGTAACCAAGCTGATTAAACAGTTTGAAGATATGCGCAAAATGATGAAACAGTTTTCGAACCCCGCAGCCGCAGCAGCAATGATGAAAGGCATGCCTAAAATGCCCTTTGGCAGATAGTTAGCTCGGTTTAGAGTAGAGGGCGTAAAGCATAAGGTCAACAACCTGAAAATATAGTCCCGATCAGAAATGATCGGGATTTTTTGTTTTATTTGTTTATCCTCTATCCAGGCCAAGGCGTTATCGCTACTAAAATTTGATCATTATCTGAACAATCTTTATATTAGACCAACATTCATCCCGAATAGTTTACATCCCTATTTATTTTAATTAAAAATTAATGCTTGTAAAAACATACGGGAGTGCTGTTTATGGTGTAAATGCACTCACCATAACAATCGAAGTGAGTATTAGCGCAGGTACCAAGTACTACATGGTCGGTTTGCCTGATAATGCAGTTAAAGAAAGCCTTAGGCGTGTAGCCAGCGCGATCAACGTTTCGGGCTTTAGAATGCCCAAGCAGAAAATCGTAGTCAATTTGGCACCTGCCGACCTCAAAAAAGAAGGTTCCTCTTACGACCTGCCAATAGCGATAGGTATTTTGGCCGCATCAGGCCAAATTCCAAGTGACGAATTGGGAAACTACTTTATTATGGGCGAACTCTCTTTAGACGGAAGCATCCAGCCCATAAAAGGGGCCTTACCCATTGCTATACAAGCACAACAAGATGACTTTAAGGGTTTCATATTGCCTAAACAAAATGTTCGCGAGGCGGGTATCGTAAGTGGGTTAATTGCCTATGGTGTAGAAAATCTGGCCCAGGTAGTGGCTTTCTTTAACAAAACGGAACCGCTTGAACAGGTTCAGGTAAATATCCAGGAAGAATTCTTTAAAAACATCAATAATTATGAGCACGATTTTGCAGATGTTAAAGGACAGGAAAATATTAAACGGGCATTAGAAATAGCCGCAGCGGGCGGGCATAATGTTATCTTAATTGGTCCACCGGGAGCAGGCAAAACCATGCTTGCCAAACGGTTACCAACAATTTTACCTCCGCTAAATTTAAACGAAGCCTTAGAAACTACAAAAATCCATTCCGTTGCCGGAAAGCTTTCGGCGGCTGATGCGCTAATGACCGTACGCCCGTACCGTTCACCACACCACACCATTAGCGATGTTGCCTTAGTTGGCGGCGGAATAAACCCACAACCTGGGGAGATATCACTGGCTCATAACGGGGTGTTATTTTTAGACGAACTGCCTGAGTTTAAGCGCACTGTTTTGGAAGTAATGCGACAGCCTTTGGAAGACCGGAAAGTCGCTATTGCAAGAGCAAGACTTTCAGTAGAATATCCTGCCAGTTTTATGTTGGTGGCTTCGATGAATCCCTGTCCTTGCGGTTTCTACAATCACCCCGAAAAAGATTGCGTTTGCGCTCCTGGTGTTGTTCAAAAATACCTGAGTAAAATATCTGGGCCACTTTTAGATCGGATTGATCTTCATGTGGAAGTTACACCAGTTAATTTTACAGAATTAGCCTCTCAACAGGAGGCTGAAAAAAGTGATGGGATCAGGGCCCGGGTAATTAAAGCCAGAGCAATTCAGGATGTCCGTTTTGCCGACCAGGAAGATCTACACTGTAACGCGCAAATGAGCCCGAAAATGGTACGCAAAGTGTGCGAAATCAGTAGTGAAGGAACCATACTGCTAAAAACAGCTATGGAAAGGTTAGGATTATCGGCCCGGGCATTTGACAGGATTTTAAAAGTGGCCCGAACCATTGCCGATTTAGCAGGGAGCGAGAACGTCGAGCTTGAACATCTGGCTGAATCGATCAATTACAGGAGTTTAGACAGAGACGGTTGGGCGGGTTAAACCCTCTGAAAAAATTTGATGGTTATTTATTTGTTATCTAGATAAAAATTAATCTTCTTGTCTATCGGCTCCTTAATCATCTCATTCAAAGTTTCCGCTCAAACATTACCTGATATGCGATGAATTTCCTAAGTTGATTATCCCGAGCGGAAAAAATTATCTTTATACTGCAAATGTTGGACTTTATCAATTGAGAAATTGATCAAATTCTTTTAAACTGAACAGTTTTACAGTCCTAAGTCTTTAAAGCTATCGCTCAAATCAGCGATTAAAAAAATTTAGTCTATTGTTTTTTTGTAAAAACACCAAGGATCTGTATTACAATGTTTTAAAATTAAAAATAATTTCATTTCATCAGATTTTTTAAGCCTATTTCTCCAACACAAATGATCTTCTGGCATAGTCATTGTCATAGGGCTGTTACATTTATCCTATTAAAAATAAAAAAAGTGAAAGAGATGAAAAAGACAGTTCAAATTTTCAGCATGCTATTGATAGCATTAACCGTAATGGTATCGTGTAAAAAAGATACCGATCCCGCAGACAAAGATTTCTTCGTAGGTACCTACAATGGGACAGTTTCTTACCGTAATGGTGAAACGACCATCAACAGTACTGATGGAAAAGTAACCGTAAGTAAAGTTGGCGATTCCTATAACTTTTACTTTGGCAATAACATTCCTGACATTACCGGTGTAAAGTTTGAAAAGAAAAGCGACAACAGTTATGTAAGTGTAGGTTCAGGTTTAACCGGCATCAGCATTGATGCCAGCAATCTCAAAGTTCTGGTTGTAAAAGACGGCCAAACCTGGACGGCAAATTGCACCAGGTAAAACCACAATAAAGCACAAGGCCCGATCTTAAAAAATCGGGCCTTTTTTTATGGCTATAACTCTTCTTCGTCCTCATCCTCTTCTTCAGGCACGTATTTTTCAATGGCCTGACCGATGGCGTTTACTTCTTCATCTTCTTCAAAAATTGGCAGTTCAGTTTTATAATCCATTTTTAACCAGATCGATGAGGTATCTTTCTGAATCTGAATATATTCTCTACCATCTTTAAAAATGGTATAAGAATCATTTCCTTCAGGGAAAACTGAATAATTAATCGGTCCGATTTCTATATCAAAAGGCTCTTGCATGCTAAATGTTTTTTACAAAGATAAAAAATATTTTTGTTGGGTTTGAGCTTGGCTAGGTATATCAGACCGTCTTATCTTTATGGTATCAATTAAAAAAGATGGATTTTTCAAAAGCAGATAACAAAGTTGCCAGAAAATTATTTGAGGTAGCTTTACAAAGAGAATTAATAATAGGCATGCACGAATTCGCTGAAGTTTTGGATCAATGGAAAACCCAAAAGCCTGAAGACAATAGGGATGACTACTATAAAATTTTTACTGCAGTAAAAGATTTTGACAAACATATCGCCAGAAGATATGACGGGCTCAGAAATTCCTGGTTTTTTGATACTGTGATCGCTATGCTTTTAGACAAAACAATCACACAAGCTGATTTAGAAGATTTTTCAGAAGGAGCCAAAACTGAAATATTAAGGATTCTCAAGTTCAGAGAAAACGATATACTATAATTAAAAATTTACGTCTGATTGTTTAAAAATCCCATCAATTGTACTACTTTACGGCTAAAGAATTTACTGTACAGATAAGAAGATGAAGTTAACGTTTTGGGGCGCAGCACAACAAGTAACAGGCAGTATGCACTTGCTGGAAGTTGGGCATTATAAGATACTGATAGATTGCGGATTAGATTATGAGAAGGATACCTACCAGGAAGAAAACCAACAATTCCCATTCGATCCGGCAAGTATTAACCTTGTAATTCTAACTCATGCCCATATCGATCACTCTGGCAATTTACCAACGCTGGTACGCCTGGGTTTTGATGGTCAGGTGCTCTGTACACCACCAACCGCCGATTTAACTTCGATATTACTATTTGATTCAGTCGAACTTTTTCTAAGAAAGGCCAGTCGCAAACCACGCACTAAACGCGGTAATTTTAGCGGTCCAAAACCATTGTACCTGCACAAACATGTGATGGATACGATTGATCGTTTTGTAACCATCGCCTTTAACAAAGCTTTTAAAATCAACGGCGATATCAGCCTAACCTTTGTTCCCGTTGGCCATTTACTGGGTGCTGCTGCAGCCATCCTAACCATAAACGACAACGGAATAGAAAAGAAAATTGCCTTTACCGGCGATATTGGAAGAGAAAACTACCCCGTATTGGTCAATCCAGAACCCTTGCCAGAGGTCGATTATCTGGTAAGTGAGGCCACCTATGGCGGCAGAATACACACCAAAAACCAAACATTAGAAGAAAGGTTGGTTCAGGAAATTACCGAGGCCTGCATTAAAAGCCCTGGACGATTGATTATTCCGGCATTTAGCATCGGCCGTACGCAGTCGCTGGTATTCGCCTTGAACCAGATCTTTACTAAAAAACTGTTGCCACCCATACAGATCTTCGTAGATAGTCCCATGGCCATTCAAGCTACTGAGGTTTACCGTAAACACCATAACCTGGTTAATCAGGAGGCGAAGGATTTTTATCAAACCATGGGCGATGAATTTGAGTTTGAGCACCTGGCTTACGTTCAAACGATGAAAGAAAGTAAAGATGTTTCTAATTACTTTGATCCCTGCATTATCATTTCATCGGCCGGCATGCTTGAAGGTGGAAGGATCCAGGATCACCTGTATTACAACATTCAGAATTATTATTGTACCATTCTCTTTATCGGTTATTGCGCAAAAGGAACACTTGGCCATAAACTGTTGAGTGGCGCACCAATCGTAAGGATTAAAGACCGCGAAATGATGGTTTATGCTACCATCCGCCAAACTGATCTTTTAAGTGGCCATGGTGATCATAACGATCTGGTAAAAACAATTAAACAAACGGGGCAACCCAAAAAGGTATTTCTGGTTCACGGTGAAGACAAGAGCTTACAAAGTTTATCACTGTCGCTTCAAGAAGAGGGTTTTAATGTTGTCGTACCCGAAAGAGGAGAGGTATTTGAGCTATAGGTTCAATCTTTCATGGCCATTAGTTCGATAGTCCATAGTCTTTTGACGCATAGTTGATGGCCATAACGGCTAATAAACCATAGTCCGTTAACCATCAACCAATATCTTGTACCCCCATACATAGATGATAGAGAATGTTAATGTTCATCGACGGTATTCAGTGGTCATTGCACTTGGATAATTGGTTATTCATTCCCTTCCATCATCCATTTTACATCTTACATCAAACATCCCCCCCTCACTTGCCCATCACCTCTTACCACCCATTTATAGCTGGTTAGTTCTTCCAATCCCATCGGACCGCGGGCGTGTAGTTTTTGGGTACTAATGCCAATTTCGGCGCCAAGGCCAAATTGTGCACCATCCGTAAATCCGGTAGAGGCATTGGCATAAACCGCGGCAGCATCCACTTCGTTTAAAAATTGAGCAATATTATCGGGGTCTTCAGAAATAATGGCCTCACTATGTTTAGAGCTATAATCGGCAATGTGGTTCAATGCTTCAGTCAAATCAGCTACTACTTTAACTGCCAATTTTAACGATAGAAACTCTGTCCCAAAATGTTCAGGTTTGGCTTGGTTTAACAACTGTACTGGGTAAGAAGCTTTTAATACCGTATAACTTTTTTCATCTGCATATAGCTCCACATTTTCATCGGCCAAAGGAGATAAAAGCGCAGGCAAATCAGTAAGTCGATTTTGATTAACGAGCACACAATCTAAAGAATTGCATACACTTACTCTTCTGGTCTTAGCATTAAAAATAATCGCTTTGCCTTTCTTCAGATCACCAGTTTCGTCAAAATAAGTATGCACGATTCCAGCTCCTGTTTCAATAACGGGGATTTTACTGTTTTCGCGTACGTAATTAATTAACGATTGACTTCCCCGCGGAATTAAAACATCTACAAAACCTCTTGCATTTAATAAAGCTTCGGTTGCTGGGCGTTCTGCGGGTAGCAGCGTTAAAACATCAGCACTGATTCCGTTTTTATCTAGCACCTCATGGATTACTTTCGCAAGGGCCAGATTTGAAAACTCTGCATCACTGCCGCCTTTGAGCACAGCAACATTTCCGGTTTTAAAACAAAGTGAGAATACATCGGCCGTAACATTTGGCCGGGCTTCGTAAATTACACCAACCACACCTAATGGTACACTTACTTTTTGTATATGAAGCTGGTTCTCCAGCGTTTTATCCAAAATAATTTTACCCAATGGACTGCTTAAGCTGGCAACATTTTTAAGATCATTCGCAATATCAGCAATACGCTCCTGACTAAGCTTTAATCTGTCGTATTTAGGGTCTTCGATGGGCATTTTAGCTAAATCCTTAACGTTTTCAGCAAGTATTAATTCAGTATTGGCTACTAAAGCAGCAGCCAGCTCTGTTAAAACAGCATCTGTTGTTTCTTTGCTTAGGCTAATTAAGGTACGACTAGCTTGTTGTGCTTTTTCGAAGTATTGTTTATAATTCATTTTTTGTTTTATTAATCCTATCCAGCACATGTTTAGGGGTTCCAAACTCTAATTTTTCATTTAATTTATTGGTTCCTTCCCAACAAGTAACAATGTCCCAATAGGCAAATAGATTATCGCAATCAATAAAATCCATCCATCCATCAGCAATAAGATTATCTTGAGCATCAAAAACTAAAATCCCAGAATAATTTTCCAAAGAACTACCTAGAAATTCCCTGTCGTGACCCTCAAAACAACTAGTAGACCAATCAAATTTTAGGTTGAGTATTTACACCATAAAATCTTAAATCCTCAACGAGTTGAGATTCTACAATTTTCCGCAATTCCATGCTCATTGGGGCAGAAAGCCCATAATCGCTATAATTGGGTTTAATCGTATTCATTTAGTTAAATAGCGGAATAAAAATAATCGTAATGCACCAGTGCTTTTTGTTTCTTCTGCCCGATTCTTTCTCTGGCCTTATCCGATCCATATTCAGCGATTCCCAGTCCGATCAGGTTGTTTTTTTCATCTACAATTTTAATAATATCGCCTTTTAAAAAGTCTGTCTGGATTTCGATAATCCCAACCGGCAGTAAACTGGTTGCTTTGCCAGAGGTTAATACTGTTTTTGCACCATCATTTAATTTTACAACGCCCGTTGCGGCAGTTTCCGAATGGGCAATCCATTTTTTCTTGCCAGATTTACTTTTTTCGGGCACAAAGCGTGTATGCACCAGTTCATTGTTTAATAAAGAAGTCAACACTTTGTCTTTCGTCCCGTTGGCAATATGAACCGTGATGCCCAGTTTAGCCACCTTTTGTGCCATGGTCGATTTGGTGATCATCCCCCCACGGCCGAATTGTGATTTACCCGTTTGTATAAAGGAGGCCAGGTTAGCAACCGAACCATTAATTTCCTCAATTACCGCCGATCCTTCAACTTTCGGATCGCCATTATAAATGCCATTTACATTCGATAAGATAATCAGGGCATCGGCATTTAACATCGAAGCGATTAATCCTGCCAGTTCATCGTTATCGGTAAACATCAGTTCGGTAACCGATACCACATCATTTTCGTTCACCACAGGGATTACCTCATTTTGAAGCAAAATCTGCAAACAGTTTTTCATGTTTAAATAATGTGCCCGGTCACGAAAATCCTCTTTTGTTACCAGAACCTGTGCACATTGTATGGCATGTGCTGCAAAGAAATTAGCATAGGTATTAATCAATTTCACCTGGCCAATGGCTGCCAATAGTTGTCGCGTAGTAACGGCATCCTGTTTTTCGGAAACTTTGATCAAACTTCTGCCCGATGCAACCGCACCCGAAGAAACCAAAATCACTTCGAGGCCTTGTTTCTTAATCTCGGCCAGTTGATTTACAAGATGTTTAATCCTAACTTCATCAGGCAAACCATTCGCTTGTGTAATTACATTGGAACCTACTTTAACAACTATTTTTTTGTACCCTAACTTCATTATAATATTCAAACCTTTTGGATGTGGCAATTTAACATCAATTTTTCTAATTCAGATGATTATCTATGGGCTTAATGGATTTTTACAAAAATGGCAACGATTGGCGTATGGTGATAAGCGTTTGAGGCTGATTAACCTACGAGTCCGAAGTCTGATGACCGAGGCCGGAAGTTTTGGACGTGAGCACAGTTAAACAATAACCCGTTAACCAATTGTCAGTTAGCAGTTTTCAATTGATAGTTTGCCGATTTTAACAATTAACTGCTTAACGAATTTGCACATAACAATTAAATAATCCGTCATACAGTTAACCGCTGTAAACAATTAACCCGTTGACTTAAACCACTATTGAACTAAAAAATTATTAAATTGCATACGACCTAAATCAAACCGCTATGAAACGTATCTTACCCAGCCTAATCGTACTGAGTGCAATTACGGCTTGTAACCATCCACAAAAAAAAGAAATGAAACTGATAAAATGGCCGGATGCGAAAGCTCCAATAGCAGAAATTATTCCTCATCAAAGGGTTATACATGGCGATACCGTAGTAGACAACTACTATTGGATGATCGATTACTTTAAAAAAGGCCCTGATAGCACGAAAGTTGTCGATTATTTAAAAGCCGAAAACACCTATCTCAATACCATGATGAAAAGTACTGATCAGTTTCAGGCAGATCTGTTTAAAGAAATGAAGGGCAGGATTAAAGAAAAAGACGAATCTGTTCCTGTTTTCAAAAATGGCCATTTCTATTATACCAGAACAGAAGATGGACAACAGTACTTTAAATATTGCCGCAAAAAAGGAAGTTTATCCGCGGCCGAAGAAATACTCCTGGATGTAGATAATCTCGCAAAAGGCCATGCCTATTACAGTGCAACCGGATTTAGTGTTAGTCCCGACAATAAACTTTTAGCCTTTGGGGTTGATCAGGTTTCACGTCGCCAATACACGATTAACATTAAAAATTTAGAAACAGGAGAAATTTTAAAAGATGCCATTACCAATACAGAAGGCGGCGTTGCCTGGGCAAATGATAACAAAACATTTTTTTATACTTCAAAAAACCCTGTTACGCTTTTAAGCGAGAAAATTAAAAAACACACTTTGGGTACTGATGCCAAGACAGATGCAGTTGTTTATAATGAAAAAGACAATAGCAACTATATCGGCGTGATGAAATCGAAAAACGGGCGTTACATTTTTATCGGCTCGCAGGGAACATTAACTGCTGAATATAGAATGATTGATGCAGACCATCCTGAAGCGGCTTTTAAAGTATTTTCACCGCGTTCAAAAGAGGTTTTATACGATATTTTGCCTGTAGATGATAAATTCTATATTATAACCAACTGGAACGCCAAAAATTTCCGCCTGATGGAATGTCCTTTGGATAAAACAGAAAAAGAAAACTGGAAAGAGGTTATTCCAAACCGCAAAGATGTGTTATTGGAGTATGGAGAAGAATTTAAAGACCATCTGGTTTTATCAGAACGTAAAAATGGTTTAACCGAAATGCGTGTATTAAAAAAAGATGGCAGCGATTATTACATCAAATTTGATGAGCCTGTTTATGCTGCCGGCGTGGGTGCAAATCCGGAATATAGCAGTAAAACATTGCGTTATTCGTATACTTCATTAACCACTCCAAGTTCAGTTTACGATTACGATCTGGATAAAAAGGAAAAGAAACTGATGAAACAACAGGAAGTTGTTGGCGGTTACGATCCTAAAGATTATGCAACAGAGCGTGTTTTCGCGACGGCAAAAGATGGCACAAAAATTCCGATCGCTTTGGTTTACAAAAAAGGCTTTGAAAAGAATGGAAATGCGCCTTTGCTGCTTTATGCCTATGGATCTTATGGGTCGAGTACTGACGCGACCTTCTCTTCGCCAAGATTAAGCCTGTTAAACCGTGGTTTTGTTTTCGCCATTGCCAATATCCGTGGCGGACAGGAAATGGGCCGACAATGGTATGAAGACGGTAAGTTGATGAAAAAGAAAAATACTTTTACCGATTTTATTTCGGCAGGGGAATATCTGGTTGATCAAAAATACACTTCAAAAGGTCATTTATACGCCCATGGTGGCAGTGCCGGCGGTTTATTGATGGGCGCAGTTGCCAATATGGCGCCAGATTTATGGAACGGTATAATTGCCGATGTACCCTTTGTTGATGTAATCAATACCATGCTGGATGAAAGCATTCCTTTAACTACCAATGAGTTCGATGAATGGGGAAATCCGAAACAAAAAGCCGCATACGATTATATGAAAAGTTATTCGCCATATGAAAACGTGGAGAAAAAAGCATATCCAAACATGCTGGTTACTACGGGTTTGCACGATAGCCAGGTACAGTATTTCGAACCGGCAAAATGGGTAGCTAAATTAAGGGCTACCAAAACCGATAAAAATATTTTATTGCTTAAAACCAATATGGAATTTGGTCATGGTGGGGCCTCAGGCCGATTCGATTATTTAAAAGATGTTTCATTACGGTGGGCATTTTTATTCTCCCTTGAGGGAATAACTAAATAATTTTAGTTGCTTTGTCATGCTGAGCTTGTCGAACAACATTTCGATCGCGTTTCGACAGGCTCAACATGACAATCTATTTTCATCCAAATTATTCTAAATCCATAATGAACACCAAACTAAAAACACTCCAGATTATTCACCTTGCTTTATGCTCAGGTGTTTTTCTTTTTGCATTGGTAACCATTTTCCTCAACCGCGAAATGATGTTCTTTGATGCCAATCCCAAAACCACTTCGCCTTTTAATCCAATATTTCCGATTATGGGACTGATTACCATTTCGGCAAGCATCTTTTTTCACAGAAACTTAATGGCAAAAATCGATAAAAATGCTAATGTAGACACAAAGATCAATATGTATCAAAGTGCATTTATCATTAGCGCGGCAATGCTTGAGGGCGGTGCGCTCTTCAACATTGTTGGCTTTTTTATTACCCATAATTCGTTTTTTTTGATCTTCGGCATAGCTAATTTCATTTTTTTGGTGCTCAAAAGGCCAACTAAGGATAAATTGATTTCCGCTTTACAATTGCAATACCCAGATACAGAGTCATTGTAAGCAATTAGCCTTATCTTTGCCCCCCAATGGAATACAATGTTCACACTTTGCCAAACGGCATACGCTTATTGCATGTGCCCTCGGCCTCTGCCATATCTCACGCTTGCATCATCGTTAATACCGGATCGCGCGACGAGCCTGAAAACAAGGCTGGCTTAGCCCATTTTATCGAACATCTGATTTTTAAACGGACCGAAAAACGCAGCACCAACCAGATTTTAAATCGTCTAGAGAGTGTTGGCGCAGATTTAAATGCTTATACCACAAAAGAATATACCTGCGTACATGCCTCGTTTCTAAATCCATATCTCGATAGAACTTTAGATCTTTTCAACGATATCCTGTTCCATTCTACCTTTCCGGAAGAAGAAATGGAGAAAGAAAAAAGTGTTATCCTGGATGAGATTTCTTCTTATTTAGATCAACCTGAGGAGGCTATTAACGATGATTTTGAAGATATGCTTTTCGCTGGGCATGCTCTTGGAAATAATATTTTAGGCACAACTGAGTCCGTTCAACAGTTCACACGTGAGGATGTCATTAATTTCAGAAAGGCCAATTACCGCACCAACGAAATTGTGGTCGCTGTTTTGGGTAACTATACCTTAAACAGTGTTGTAAACAAAGGGAGTAAACATTTTGCCGATGTTGAAGAGAACAATCCTGGCAAAATAAGGGTAAAACCAGCTATACTTGCGCAAAGCAATACCACCATTTATAAACCGATTATGCAGGCACACTGCATTTTGGGCACCCAGGCTTATTCTACACACCAATCGCAAAAAGTGCCTCTGATGTTGTTGAACAATTACTTTGGTGGCAACGGAATGAGTTCGGTTTTGAACCTGCAGATCAGAGAGAAATATGGCATAGCGTACACCATCGAATCTAATTTCTCACCATTAAGCGATACCGGGATCTTTTCTATTTATTTCGGAACGGATAAAGAAAAACAGACCAGGGCACTTTCTTTGATTTTCAAAGAGATCAAAAAACTCAGAGAACATCCTTTAAATGAGTTACAATTACAAAAAGCCAAAAACAAATTTATCGGACAGATTGCTTTAGGAGAAGAAAACAGGATCGGCTTGATCATATCGATGGCCAAAAGCCTGATCGATCACAATAAAATCGATTCTTTGGAAACTGTTTTTGAGAAAATAAATGCGGTTACCACAAAACAAATGGCAGAAGTTACAGATGAAATTTTAGCTATTGATCAACTGAATATCTTTACTTTCTGTCCGATAGAGGAATAATTCTTATTTTTGTTGAAAATTTACTGTCATACTGAGGCACGAAGTATCTCGAACTGATGAGCAGTTCAATTAAATATAGTAGCAAACTGTCAGGATAGCAATAAGATGTTAGCGATTCTTCATTGCATTCAGAATGACAATTTTGCGATTAACAAGCTCAGATTTAGGTCTGAAAAAATATAATACAATGAAATTACCAATAGTAGCTTACGGAGATCCTGTTTTAAAAAAGGTAGGAACCGATATCAATAAAGATTATCCAGAATTAAAACAGTTGATCAGTGATATGTTCGACACCATGTATTATGCAAATGGTGTGGGCTTGGCAGCGCCTCAGATCGGCTTACCTATCCGCCTTTTTATTGTAGATACAGGTGAAGATGACGACGGAAACCCCGGCTACAAAAAGGTATTTATCAATGCAGAAATTTTGGAAGAAACAGGGGAGGCCTGGAGTTTTAACGAAGGCTGCTTAAGTATCCCGGATATCCGCGAAAACATTATGCGTAAACCGAATATCAGGATTACCTACTTTGATGAAAACTGGGTAGAACATACAGATGATGTAGATGGAATGCCTGCACGGGTAATTCAGCACGAATACGACCACATTGAAGGTAAGTTATTTACCGATAAAGTAAGTGTACTCCGTAAAACGATGCTGAAAAGTAAACTGGATGCGATTTCGAAAGGAAATATCAAAACAGATTACAAAATGAAGTTTCCGAATAAGAGTAAGAAAAGATAATTTTTGATGGAAAATGTTAGAGGGAAAATGGAAGCGTTTTCCCTTTTCATTTAAGGCCCACCCTCATTAATTTCCCTCTTGCTTTCTCCTGAACTTGTTTCAGGAGCTTAATAAGCTTAGATTTCTCCTGCCTGTACAGGCAGGTATTCTGCTGCGCTTCAGTCGAAATGACTACACATGAATTAAATTTTAAACAGTTATTGTATGCAGTGGCCCCAGGACTAAAGACTCTGAACTCAAGACTCCCGACTAATTCGTCCGGCTCTTATCTCCGTCAAAAATCTGCTGCATCAGCTTGCCCCAGGCGAAAGGATTAAGTAGGGGATTGGTTTGCACCATGTTTTTATTGATCATCCGATCGAAATTATAGCGATAATTCTGGCTGCCAATTTCCTGCCCATCACGCGGCAACGTTTGGATCAAGCCATCAATTGATGATCGTGAAAGGTTCTTTTTGGCAATGGCCATATCATCATCCGCGAGTTTCATCGACAAAAATTCGCGGGTAAATTCTTCAGTTGTGGCCCATGGGAAAACACGCACAGATGGTAAATCGATCACATTGGCTTTCAACTTAACCATAATGGTATATTTACTATCCGGAGTGCTTTCAGGAATTACAGTAGAAAACTTTTTGTAACCAATGGCGGTAAATAAAATGGTATCGCCAGGATTTACAATAAAGGTAAAATACCCCCTATAATCGGCGCCAACCCTTTTGCTCTTTGCAGAAAGATTGGTGATGGTAACATAAGGAATCACATTTGAGCTATCGATATCGGTAATAATCCCAGAAAATTGGATAAGTTTATCCTGTGCCGGTTTTTGTTGTGCAAAAGCGGTTACAGAAAAAATAAGGCAAATTAGGGCAACACAATATCTCATTAAGACAAAAGTAATTTTATTAATAAAACTTCCTTGTTAAATAGTGTTAAAGCTTACTCTTGCTCCACCATGTTTATGGCAACTACCGAAGTAATCTGCGGAACAGCTTTCATAATTGCCTGTTCGATGCCCGATTTCATCGTCATGAAACTCATTGGACAAGAACCACAGCTGCCTAAAAGTTTAAGTTTTACCGTTCCTTCTGATGTAATTTCTTCAACAGAAACATCACCTCCATCAGCCTTTAAATACGGCCTGATAGTTTCCAATGCCTGTTCTACTTGTTCTGTTAAATTCATTATGTATATTTTAATTTATAAAAATAGTAATTTTTTAGCAATTCACCATTTGTGCATTATTGATGGATATCTGTTGTGCAATTTTACTTGCAATATCACCAAAAATAACATCCAGCAAAGGATTTTGGTTCAAAGCTACTGGTTTTCCGTTATCTCCTGCTTCCGAAATGCTTTGTACAATCGGAATTTCCCCTAAAAATGGCACATCAAAACGTTCTGCCAATGTAGTGCCCCCGCCTTTTCCGAAGATATAGTATTTATTTTCCGGCAATTCTGCAGGTGTAAAATACGACATGTTTTCAATAACACCTAAAATTGGGATATTAATTCCCGGCATCCTGAACATGGCTAAACCCTTGTGCGTATCGGCCAGGGCAACCTGCTGAGGTGTAGTTACCACAACTGCCCCCGAAATCGGGAAACTTTGCGTAATGGTAATATGGATATCGCCAGTTCCCGGTGGAAGATCTACGATCAGATAATCAAGTTCTCCCCAGTTGGTATCGTTAAACAATTGTTTTACCGCGTTTGAAGCCATTGGTCCACGCCACGGCACTGGCTGCCCGGGATCGGCAAAAAAACCTAAAGACAATAATTTGATCCCGTACTTTTCGATTGGCAAAATTTTGGTTTTACCATCTTCGGTTTCTTCAGCACCTGGTTTCGCATCTACCAGATCGAACATGGTTGGTACCGACGGGCCATAAATATCAGCATCGATCAGGCCAACTTTTGCACCATCTTTAGCCAATACAACCGCCAGATTACTCGCTACAGTAGATTTACCCACGCCACCTTTTCCAGATGAAACCAAAATGATGTTTTTGATGTTATCTAGTGACGATGAGTTAGTTGGTTGAGTAACCCTCGACGTCACATTGATGATTACTTCTGCCGCTGGAGATACAAAATGTTTGATTGCATTTGTACAGGCATTTTTTAGCATGTCTTTCATCGGACATGCAGGCGTAGTAAGTTCTAATGTAAAGTTGACCTGGTTATCCGTGATCTGTAAATCTTTAATCATGTTTAAAGTAACCAGATCTTTTTTAAGATCGGGATCTTCGACATTTTTAAGCGCATCTAAAACTTGTTGCGGGCTAATCTGCATGGTATTCATTTAAATTCAAAATTAACAAAACATAGCCATAAATACTTTTATTTAGGCTTTTTAACTGTAATTTTAACACGAAATAAACATTTAATTGTTACGTTTAAGCAATTAACCATTTTAACGACTATATGCGAATACCAAAAATTAAGATCCCCAAAAAATATTTAAAAATCGGAGCCTGGGTTTTAGGTGTTTTTTT
>Ga0163161_10000649_pt1 | contig 27745 bp, 19 predicted proteins | sample S45metaG_FD_129847 | JGI IMG/M metagenome (GOLD analysis project Ga0163161, IMG submission 129847) | Switchgrass rhizosphere microbial communities from Kellogg Biological Station, Michigan, USA - S4-5 metaG | ecosystem: Host-associated > Plants > Roots > Rhizosphere > Soil | place: USA... | reverse complement strand
CAGCAGCATACCTTTGAGCGGAGCTGCTTTGGAGCCCGGACAATCGATAAATACTACAGCAGTTTATACCGTAACCGAGGTAGAAAAAAGAGACGGAAAAGTAATGAACACTGCTACTGTTACAGCGAGCAGTCCGTCTGGAAGCCCGGTAAAAGATATCTCTGGTACACAATCCAATAATGACGACCCTACGCTGCACATCATTGAAGATGCGCCGCAGGCATTAAATGATAATGGAGAAACGAAGATCAACCAGCCTCTTACCATCAATCTGGCAGAAAATGACCTGCCATCGTTCAATGGTATTGATAAAGGAAGTATAGTAATCACCAGGTTCCCGGCCAACGGACAAGTGCGGGTAAATCCTGATGGCACTATTGTTTATACGCCAAACAGAGGTTATTCAGGAGCAGATGATTTCAGGTATACAATTAATGACCTGAAAGGTAAAGTAAGTAATGTAGCTTTGGTGAATATTACAGTTACACCAATTGACCTTTTCATTCCTAATACCTTTACACCAAACGGTGATGGTAAAAATGATACTTTTAAAATCATTGGAAGAGAAAGCTTTGACAGCATTAACCTGCTGATATTTAACCGTTGGGGCAACGAAGTTTACCGCAATACAAATTACCTGGACGAATGGGATGGGTCAGGATTGAGTGAAGGAACATATTATTATATTATAGTGCTCAAAAAAGGAGCTAATGAGACCACAAGGAAAGGATGGATTCTATTAAAAAGATAAAAAATATAGGTTCAGATGAAGCTGCAATCATCCTGCAGCACGTCTGGAACCTGTTCACAACAGATGTAGCAATCTATCTGTAAAGCGTTATAGACTACCAAAGAAATAAGGATAAATGAAATTTTATATCAGGATCTTTTTGTTAACAGGCTTAATCGGTTTATGTGCCGGCAGGAGCAGTGCGCAGCAAAATATTCAGTTTTCTCAATATATATTCAATACGCTTAGTGTAAATCCGGCCTATGCCGGCTACAAAGAAGAATGGTTTGTACAATCTGCCTTGCGCAATCAGTGGGTAGGTATATCTGGCGCTCCCCAAACTGCGCAGATTTCTATTGACGGAATCCTTGATCCACAGACCACCAAACATGGGGTGGGATTTCAGGTGACTGCAGATAAATTAGGTGCCCAGTCTTCAACATCCGCTACTGCAAATTATGCTTTCCGCTTACAGCTGGATGCCGCTGATACCAGGAGATTAAGCTTTGGTTTAGGCGTAGGGGTCGCACAGTACAGCTTAAATGGCAATGAACTGACCACCGTAGACGGGGGAGATCAATCTGTTCCGCTGGGCAGTGCAAGTAATCTGACACCAGATTTCAGGGCGGGCATATTCTATACTACACCTTACTGGTATGTTGGCCTTTCGGCGCTCGACCTGCTGTCCAACACCCAAGCGGCAGACGATTACAGAAGAAGCACAACCCTGGATGATAACATCGTACGTACAAGGCATCTTTATTTCGTGGCCGGTTCACTTGTCAATATTTCTCCCGGTCTGCGGATCAGGCCAAGCGTGATGATCAGGGAAGATTTTAAAGGCCCTACCAATGCCGATTTCAATGTAATGGGTATTTTCAGTGACAGGATATGGCTGGGTGCCGGATACCGTACCAGCCTGAAGGTTTTCAAAAAGGAATATCAGAATACTGATGTCAGCAGCCAGGCTGCGCTAATAGGTATCGCACAGTTCTACGTGAATGAACGTTTCAGGATTGGGTATTCGTACGATTTCGCCACCTCAAAACTGAGCGGTTACCAGAGCGGATCCCACGAGATTACCGTAGGTATCGCATTTGGAAAAGCTCCTAAAGCCTCGATTTGCCCAAGAGTATTCTAATGATCTCTGGTGGTATGCAGAGCTGTACAAATGTAATCAAGGACCTTACAGGACATCTTTAAAAAATAAATTTCGGAATTCGGTTAAGTTAATATATTTTTGTCTATTAGTCCTATAGATATTATGATTTACGCTTTTCCAACACCTTCCTTTTCTTCTTTTTGTCAGCTCCTGTCAAATGCTGATTCACGTTGTGTAGCGTAGTATTTATCTGAACAAAACAATCCTTAATCATCGAATCGACACCGCTAACCAAATCCATGAAATTACTCTACCCAATACGCATTGCCGCGTTTCTTATTTTTATGCTGTTACTGCAGGCCAGGCCTGTACTTGCCCAGGAAAATCAATTAATTGAAGTCACTGGAATTGTGAATGATCAGGAATCCAAAACACCGCTTGCAGGTGTCAGTGTAACGATCAAAGGAACGATTGCGGGTACCACAACTGATCAGGCAGGGAAATTTAAATTACGTTCCAAACTGAAATTTCCTTTTAAACTTGTATTTACAAGTATCGGCTTCAGGACCCAGGAATTCGATGTGAAAGAAGCCGGCTCGCAATTGAATATAGAACTGGTTACCCAAACGATCATCGGTAATGAGGTCGTAATTACAGCATCACGTGTACCTGAGAGCATTCTTAAATCGCCGGTAGCCATCGAAAAACTTGATATCCGCGCACTCCGCGAATCTCCTGCGCCCAGCTTTTATGATGCACTGGAAAATGTTAAAGGTGTACAGATGACAACCGCCAGTCTGACCTTTAAAATCCCAAACACAAGAGGTTTCAATATCCCGAGCAATTACAGGTTTGTGCAACTGGTGGATGGCATAGATATGCAGGCAGCTACCTTAGGGGTGCCGCTTGGAAATGCAATCGGCCCCACTGAACTGGATATTGCCAGCGTAGAGATTACACCCGGAGCGGCCTCTGCCTTATATGGGATGAATGCCATCAATGGTATGTCTAACCTGATTACAAAAAGCCCCTTTCTGTACCAGGGACTAAGTTTTTATCAAAAAGGAGGCTTAAACCACCTGGGTGGAACAGGCCGTGATGTCAGCAATCTTACTGAAACCGCAATCCGCTATGCCAAAGCATTTAATGATAAATTTGCGTTTAAAGTGAACTTAAGTTATCTGAGGGGAACCGACTGGCTTTCAGATACCAGGACAGATCAGAACCCCAACAACCTGAAGACGGCGAATCCCTCGTTTCCATCATTAAACGGCGCAAATAATGCCGCCTTTGATGGCTGGAATAAATATGGTGATGATGTGCTTGCAGGAAGCAATACTGTTTCTGTTTCGGGACTGAACATTGATGGGAAAGCTAACCAAACCCTCAATGTAGCCAGAACAGGGTACTGGGAAAAAGATCTGATTAAACCCAATGTAGATAACCTTAAATTTGATGTTGGCCTGAATTACCGTATCGGCAAATTCGCCGAGCTTTCCTATACCTATAGAATTGGAAAGATGGATGGCGTTTTTCAACGCGGAAACAAAATTCAGCTCGACAATGTGGTGATCCAGAATCATAAAATTGAACTGAAAGGGAGCAACTTCCTGATCCGTGGAAATATGTCCCTCGAAAATTCAGGCGACTCCTACAATGTGAAACCCCTGGCAGATAATCTTGACCTTGCAAGTGGCGGCAGTGGAACAGTATGGGGCGCAAAATATAAAACAGCACTCAGCGCGTATGCTTCTGCCAATGGTGGAACGCTGACCAGTGCTAATCTTGCTGCTGCTACTGCCTATGCCAGGCAACAGGCAGATGCCGGCAGGGCAGAACCCGGAACCCAGGCATTTGAAACATTGAAAAATACGATTATAGGCATCAACAACTGGGATATCCGATCCTCAACCATTCCAGATGCACCTGTGACGGGTGGTGCCGCGCTGATTCAGAAAAGCAGGACATACAATTTTGAAGGACAGTGGGATTTGTCCAGGGCGGTTAAATTCGTCGACCTCCTCGTTGGTGCAGATACCAGGATATACCAGATCATCCCTGATGGAAATAGTTTTGTAGATTTCAGCCGTCCAATTGCCGACCGCAACAAGGAATTGCCGGATGGAAGCTATGGTAAGAATATTTATTATAAAAAATTCGGGGGTTTTGCACAGATCACCAAAACGTTCTTTGATGAAAAGCTGAAACTTTTTGCTTCATCCCGTCTGGATTATAATCCTTATTTCGATCCTAAACTTACACCACGTATTGCCGCTGTATTTTCACCCGATCAACATCATAATTTTAGGGTGACCTATCAGCAGGGCTACCGTTTTCCGGGATTATTTGAAGCCTTGTCTTATGTAAATAACGGTCGTGTGAAAAGGGTAGGAAGCCTTTCCTTTATTAATGATGGCCTCGGTTATCTTGATAACAGTTATACCCGCGCATCAGGTGTCTTATTCAATTCGGCCGTCAATGCAGCGGTGGCAGCGGGTGCAGACAGAAATACAGCCGCACTGGCAAACAGGAACCTGCTCGTAAAAGCCGATTTGCCAAAAGCGACCCCAGAGAAGATCAACTCTTTTGAAGTGGGCTACAAAAGTGTCTTGCTTGAAAATACCCTTTCTATTGATATTGATGCTTATACAAATACCTATACCGGATTTTTGGGACAGGTGCAGGTTGATGTGCCTAAAAATGCTACCGTGGGATCAGATGCTGCAGTGCTCAATATGCTGGATGCAAACAGAGATGCAGGACAGGACAGGTACCGTGTGTATACCAATGCGAAAAACAAGTATACCAACTACGGTTCTGCGCTGGGCGTTACCTACAACTTTTACCAGAAATATACTGTTGCCGGTAATGTGAGTTACAATAAGATCAAGGCAAGCAAAGCCGATGATATTTTTGTAACAGGTTTTAATACACCTGATTTTGCCACTAACCTGACTGTCGGAAACCGGGAAGTAGTAAAAAACCTGGGTTTCAGTGTGGTTTACAAATGGCAGAACTCATTTTTATGGGAAAGCCCGCTGGTAACCGGAAAAGTAAATGCCATCAATACATTTGATGCACAGGTTTCCTACCGCATGCCGGCTTCCAATGCCACCATCAAGATCGGCGGAACAAATATCTTTAACAAGCCATTTATTCAGTATGCCGGCGGACCAACCATCGGGGCACTGGTTTATGCCGCAGTTACTTTTGAAGGACTGCTCGCTAAATAAAATAACCTCCTACTTTGTTCCTGCAGCTGCAGGATGCTGAAGAGACCAGGAAAGTAATCCGAGCGCTATGTCATTGACATCAGCGCTCGAATTGCTTAAGATCACTACGCCAAGTTTTTTGTCTTTGATATATCCGCACCAGCTGCTGAAGCCTGCAGTTCCACCATTGTGCCATATGTTGATAGTGTTCCTGAATGGTGTTAAGACCCATGCCAGCCCGGTACTGAAATCGGCCTGACGGTCGGTCTGCTGATGGCTCAATGCATAATCCGGATTGATATTTCCCATGTTTGCTTTCAGATAGACAAGCATATCCTTCATGTTGAATTTTAACCCACCGGCAGACCTGAAAGCCCCTAAATGCCAGTAGGGTGCTTCTTTGCCGCTCTCTTCATCATACCCCGTCGTCATCATTGCTTTTTCGCTCTCTGTGAAGTCAAAATTGGTATGGGCCATATTTAACGGCCCTGTGATCGTTTGTTTCAGCAAATCCTCCAATGGCTTATGGTAAACGTTCTCCAGGATAGCACCCAGTACAGCGAAACCAAAGTTAGAGTACTCCGGTTTGGCACCTGCAACCGTATCGGGCTTAAAGCCTTTAAGATACTGATAGATCATTTCCTTCGAGTAATGTGCGTATGGATCTTCATCATGATATCCGGGAGTGCTGGATAAATCCCTGGGCAGGCGGGGCAGTCCGGAGGTGTGGTTGGCCAGGTTAGCAATCGTTATGGCCGTTCCCTTAAACTGAAGGTTGGGATACTCTCCCGGAAGATATTTGCGGATATCATCCGTTAAGGCAATCTTTTTCTCATTGACGGCATGTGCCAGCAGTACTGCAGTAAACGTTTTGCTGATTGATCCTATTTCGTACAGAGATGTTTCATCTGGTAGTTTAGCCGTTCCCTTTTTGGTCTCTCCATAAAAGTAAGTGGATGTGGTACTGCCATCTATGATCCCAATGCTGAGGCTGCTGTTATTCGGGTCACGCAGATGGGTCAGTGCCAGGGTATCCAGGTATAATTGAAACTTTGTCTGCTTTGGATTGCTTGTTTTGATCAGGGCTGTGTTTTTTGGCTGCTCAATTTCTTTCTCAGGTTTTACGGGCAGCCATTCGTAGTAGGTAATTAACAAATCTTTCCTGACGGCAATTTTCAGCCTCATTTTGCCGCGTTCAAAATTAACGATGTAGTTGGCATTGGTTCTCACCTCGTCTACATAGTTCCAGGAAGTGATCCTGCCCAGCGGTGGGAGCAGGTTCTCTTTATACAATTGAATGATACTTTCCTCCGTTAAAATTGCTTTGGCTTCAGGTGTGAACTGATTGTAGATGGCCGAATATAAACCTGTGTTATAGTTGTCGGCCAGTTTGGCAACGGCCTTATCTGTAGATGCCCGCTGCTGGCCAAAACTGCTCAGGCTGACAAACAATAGTACAGGAAGTATAAATCTGATCATTATAAAATTGTGTTAGCTGGATTATCAAATTAAACTAAATAGTTAAAGGTAGTCATACATAATTATTATTTGTTCATCTGATGAAGTTTCTGCCCCGGTAACTTAACAAAATTTAACATCAACTGTAACGCACTGAACAGATAAGAGTCTTATCTTCAGTTGATCTAGAAAAATAAATATGAAAGGAAAAGTAGGCTCTGCCATCACTTTAGTATTATTGATTATTTTTTCCTCCTCCATGTACGCTCAGCGCATTATCAGAATTGACGGGAGCAAGATCAGTGCCGGAGCCCTGGACCATGATATTCCCGAATTGATGCAGAAGGCACAGGTGCCGGGTATGGCTATAGCTATCTTTAATCAAAACCACGCCGTGTATAAGAAGACATTTGGCTACAGCAATGCGCTCACCAAAAGCCCGCTAAAATCGACAACCAATATGTATGGCGCTTCCCTCAGCAAGCCGGTGTTTGCAATGCTGGTGATGAAATTAGTGGAACAGGGAAAACTGGATCTGGATAAACCTCTGCAGCAATACCTGCCGGAACCGATCTACAATTACCTGCATCTGAAAAGATGGCATGACGACTACAGCAGCCTTAAAAATGATACCCTTTATCAGCGGATTACCGCCAGAATGTGCCTTGACCATACCTCAGGTTTTCCCAACTGGAGATGGGACCTTCCTGATCAGAAGTTGAGAGTAGTGCATGTTCCCGGTAAGAGGTACAGTTATTCTGGCGAAGGAATGGTGTACCTGCAGGTGGTACTGGAAAAGATGCTGGGGAAATCACTCGAACAACTGGCTGATGAACTGATCTTTGGCCCCCTGGGGATGAAATCTACGGCTTATACATTTCTGCCATCCTATGAAAAAGATTACGCATGGGGCCACAATGCCAAAGGCGGGCTTTATGAAAAAGATAAAGACAATGAGGCCCGTTCTCCAAGTACGATGGAAACTACGCTGGATGATTTATCTCTTTTTGTTGAAGGGGTCCTGCAGGATAGGATCGTAAATAAAAAGACAAGGGCGCTGATGTTCAGTCCTCAGATCCGGTTGCGTTCCGTGATGCAGATGGGGCCTAATTCGCTGAAAGATACCGATGCAAATGACGGCATACAACTGAGCTACGGGCTGGGATTTGGCTTATTGAAATCCCCTTTTGGCTGGGGGGCATTCAAAGAAGGGCATGGTGATGGCTTTCAGCATTACATGATCTTATTTCCTCAGCAAAAAACAGCTGTGCTGATCATGACAAACAGTGACAACGGCGAAGGTATGTTCAGGAAATTACTGGAGCTTACCATTGCAGACAAGTACACGCCCTGGAAATGGCAGCGGTACATTCCGCATCCGGGCTTATAACACGGGCTGCAAAATTTCCCAAACATTTTGGGCCAGGATACGGTGTCCTTGTGGAGTGGGGTGCAGGCCATCTTCCTGTATCAGTTTTGGCACGCCGCCTACACCCTTAAGTAGAAAAGGTATAAAGGCCATTTTATTCTTTTTTGCCAGTGCCGGGAACAATTCCCTGAAAGGAACAGTATATTTTTCTCCCATGCTTGGCGGCATCTGCATGCCGGCAAGTACCAGTTTTGCACCTGGATATTTCTTTTTTACCTTATCAATAATCGCTTGTAAATTCAGTTCCGTTTCCTTTACCGGAATGCCCCTGAGCCCGTCGTTAGCCCCTAATTCCAATACGAAAATATCAACAGGCTGTCGCAGTAACCAGTCTATCCTGCTTTTTCCATCTGCAGAAGTTTCTCCGCTCAATCCGGCATTGATGATCTTATAGGGCAATTTTAATGAATCAACATGGTGTTGGATCAGTGCGGGGTAAGCCTGATCAGGATCTACGCCCAGGCCTGCGGTAAGGCTTGTTCCAAAGAACAGGATATTTTTAGCCTGAGTTGTTTGAGCAGGTGTATCAGCAACAGCAGCAGTACGATCTGCATCCTGATCTGCTGATGCGGGTTTTTCTTTAGTGCTGCAGCTGGATAAAATGCTGGTTAAAAACGTAAAAAAAAGGATATAGCTAAACCTGGGTGCTGTCATTGATTATCAGATAGGGTAATAAATATGGTAAAAACAGCAAATTAGGAATATAGTTTCAAAAACAAGAGCTGTTTTATAATGACAACGTCACTTAACGCCAGGCCCCAAACAATTAAGGGCTTTTAGCATTATATTTAATGTAACAAACGCGCTTTATTCACGTCAGATCTCTATACTAACCGCTTTATCTTGGAAACTATTTTAAATATTAAGGAAGTCAGCAAATACTATCAAAGTGCTGGTCCATCACTCACTATACTGGATAAAATCAGCTTCTCTATTCAAAAAGGATCAACTGTTGCAATTACCGGCCCTTCCGGAAGTGGTAAAACTACTCTTCTGGGCCTTTGTGCCGGATTGGACCGCGCCAGTGATGGTTCTGTAGAACTGAATCAGATTGTCCTGGATCATCTTTCTGAAGATCAGCGGGCTGCCGTAAGAAACCGCTATGTAGGTTTCATCTTTCAAAATTTCCAGTTGCTGCCTACACTTACTGCTTTGGAAAATATCATGGTCCCGCTGGAACTGAGAGGCGAGAAGAACATCCGTCCGAGGGCACTGGAATTACTGGACAAAGTTGGCCTTTCTGCCCGCGGAGACCACTACCCAGTACAGCTTTCCGGTGGTGAACAACAGCGTATCTCACTGGCAAGGGCTTTCTCCAATACACCGGCAATTCTATTTGCTGATGAGCCAACAGGCAACCTGGATGGCGAAACCAGCGAAAAAGTAATCAAGCTTTTATTCGATTTGAATAAGGAAGCCGGAACAACCCTGGTGATCGTCACGCATGATCTGGACCTGGCGGGACGTGCAGACAGGACCATCCGTTTAAAAAGTGGGGTAATTATTGGTGATGAACAGAAAACATATGCCTGAGCAACATAACCAGGGGCAGATCGGCCCGTCTTTCAAAAACGCTGCGCCGGTTTCATGGTTATTTAAAATGGCCTGGCGCGACAGCCGCAAAAACCGGTCAAGATTATTTCTGTTTACGTCATCCATCATACTGGGCATCGCTGCGCTGGTGGCTGTATACTCTTTCCGCGATAACCTGCAAAGGGATATAGACGAGCAGGCAAAATTACTGACCGGGGCTGATCTTACCATTGACAGCCGGAACGAGATCAGCAAAAAAACGAGGGCTATGCTGGATACCCTGGGTGACCAGCGTGCTAAGCAGCTGGATTTCGCCTCTATGCTTTACTTTATCAAAGGGCAGGGAAGCAGATTGGTGCAGATCAAAGCCCTTGAAGGTAATTATCCCTTTTACGGAGAACTTGAAACTACGCCGGCCGCCGCAGCGCAGGCTATTAAAAAGGGCAGGAATGCCCTTGTAGACCGTACAGTGATGTTACAGTTTAAAGCCAGCCCCGGAGACTCCATCAAAGTGGGAAAACTTAGTTTTGCCATTGCCGGATCTCTGGACAATGCTCCCGGACAAACAGGTTTTACCACTACCGTGTCACCGATAGTTTATATTCCGCTCGAATATTTACCGGAAACAGGATTGATCACTTATGGCAGCCGTGTCCATTATTCTTATTTCTATCAGTTCAGACAGCCAGAACAGTTAGCTGCTTTGATCAAAAAAAACCAGGCATTGCTGGACAGGGAAGGTCTCGATGTCGAAACCGTAGCCTCAAAAAAGCGTTCAACCGGACGTTCATTTGAAGACCTGAGCCGTTTTCTGGCCCTCGCAGGATTTGCGGCCTTACTACTGGGATGTATCGGTGTAGGCAGTGCCATCCATGTCTATGTGAATGAAAAAATTGCGTCAATTTCTACGCTCCGCTGTCTTGGGGTTAAAGCCTGGGAAGCATTTTTTATCTATCTGATACAGATTACTTTTATCGGATTGGCCGGTGCCATTGCTGGCGCCGCATTGGGAACGGCAGTGCAATTTTTACTGCCGGTAGTGCTGAAAGATTTTCTTCCTGTTGCATTTACAGTGCATATCTCCTGGATGGCCATCCTGCAGGGCATCCTCACCGGCCTGCTCATTTCTATTCTTTTTGCCCTGCCCTCATTGCTGGCTGTGAGGTCGGTATCGCCTTTAAATGCAATCAGGTTATCATTTGAATCCGCTGATGCTGCTAAAGAACCATTGAAATGGCTGGTTTATCTGATTATTTATTTGTTCATCACTGGCTTTGTTTATCTGCAGATGGAGAGCTGGCTGCAGGCATTTATTTTTAGTGGCGCTGTTGTGGTGTCAGTAGCCATATTTTACGGCCTCTCAGTGCTGCTGCTTACGCTGGTCAGGAAATTGCTGTCCCCGGGATTAAGTTATTCATGGAGACAGGGCTTCTCAAATTTATATCGCCCCAACAATCAGACACTGATGCTGATCGTATCCATCGGCCTGTCTACGGCACTGATTGCTACACTTTACTTTGTACAGGGCATCCTCATCAGCAAAGTGACCTTATCAACCGGAAAGACGCAACCCAATATGGTGCTTTTTGATATCCAGACCAGCCAGAAAAATGCTGTTGCATCGCTTGTCAGAAAATATCATTTGCCGGTATTGAGCCAGGTACCTGTCATCACCATGCGCCTTGAAGAAATCAACGGGAAAAATGCGGCTGATCTGGCAAGGGCAGACAGTTTAAAAGGTAAAGCTAAAGTTAGTGGAAACGAACGAAGAGAATCATCTGCGAGAGCATTTAAAAGTGAACTGCGGGCAACTTATCAGGAAAAGCTGACCAGTGCTGAAATGATCACAAGCGGAAAGTGGAGCGGCAAAGTAAACTCTCCCTCAGCAATCATATATGTATCACTTGATGAAAGATATGCTGAACGTATCCATGTCAAACCAGGTGATAAAATCCTGTTTAATGTGCAGGGCATGATGATCCCTACAGTAGTGGGCAGTTTGCGAAAGATAAACTGGGGCAGGGTACAGACCAACTTCCGGATTGTCTTTCCTACAGGGGTGCTTGAAGATGCACCTCAGTTCCATGTCATCATGACCAATGTGCCTGATCAAAAGATCTCTGCCGCATTTCAAACGCAGGTGGTACAGAATTTTCCAAATATCTCCGTGATTGATCTCGGGCAGGTACTGCTTGTACTTGATGAACTGCTGGGCAAAATAAGTCTGGTTATTCGTTTTATGGCTTCCTTCAGCATGATCACCGGCTGGATTGTTCTGGTTTCGGCAGTACGCAGCAGCAAAAACCAGCGCCTGCGCGAAATCGTACTATTGAGAACAATCGGGGCAAAAGGGAGGCAGATCCTCTCCATTACTGCTATCGAGTACTTGTTTCTCGGCCTGTTCTCAGCCGCCGCAGGAATGATCATTGCCATCAGCGGAAGCTGGGCTTTGGCCACCTATAGTTTTGGAACAGATTTCCAGCTTCCTGTAGTACCAGCACTCCTGTTATTTGGCTCAGTCATCCTTATTGTAGTCATTACAGGAATGCTTAGCAGCACAAATGTACTGCGCAGATCGCCCTTAGAAGTCTTAAGAAAAGATAGTTAGCAAATTATGTCACATCTATAAGGGTAAAATGTCCCAAAGTTTTAAAATTCGGAACAATGTTTGCATATAATCAGAGATTTTAATATTCACCATAGTAATTATGAAGAAAAGAATACATGTTCTTGAAGACGATCAGGATATCAGATATATCATTGAGTTCTTATTAAAAGATGAAGGCTATGAATTACAGCTTTCTTCTACTTTTACAGAACTGAAAAGCAAACTGAATGATGCATTGCCTGATTTGTTTATTATTGACGTTATGCTGCCTGATGGCAATGGCATTGAGATCTGTGAAGATCTGAAAACAGACATGTTCACCAAACATATTCCTGTGATTGTGATGTCTGCCAATCCCGGTAGTAAAGAGAAGAGCATCACTGCATTCGCTGATGATTATATCAGTAAGCCTTTTGATCTTGATTACGTCGTAAAAAGGATAGACAGATTACTGGCGGATAAAGTAGCCTAAGTTTAATTTTGCTAAATTTAGCACATGATCTCACTTGAAAATGAAAATATAAGGGTAACCTTTGATGCCAAAGGTGCTGAATTGAGAAGTATCACCGGAAAAGCTACCGGCCTCGAGTACCTTTGGAAGGGTGATCCTGATTATTGGGGCAAGTTTAGCCCCGTTCTTTTTCCTGTAATCGGAGCACTGAAAGATGAAACCTATTTTGTGGAAGGGAAGGAATATCACCTTCCCCGTCATGGATTTGCCCGCGATCATGAATTTGAGGTAGAGCAGATCAGTGATACTGAGCTATTGTTCAGTTTATCCAGCAGCCCGGATACATTAAAGGTTTATCCTTTTGAATTTGTTCTGGGCCTTCGGTATAATATCTCAGGTTCATCGGTGTCATGCACTTATGAAGTACATAATCCTGCATCGAAAGACCTGTTGTTTTCTGTGGGCGGGCATCCTGCTTTTGCTGCACCGATCACAGGCGATGCTTCATATGAAGATTGCTACCTGGAATTTGCTGTGGATGAATCGCTCAAATATCATAAGATTGACAATAACCTGATCAGTGACGAGACTGATTCCCTGCATCTCGATAAGGGTAAAATGTTTCTGAAACATTCACTTTTTTATGATGATGCCCTTGTGTTTAAACATATGGAAAGCCGTATGATCACTCTTCGGAATACGATCAACGAATATGGCTTACATTTTCGTTACAACGATTTCCCGTTTTTTGGAATATGGGCGGCTAAAGATGCGGATTTTATTTGCCTGGAACCATGGTGCGGTGTTGCTGATGGCGTTGGCCATAACCAGCAGCTGAGCGACAAAGAAGGGATCATTTCTTTATCGCCCGGCGAACACTGGAAAAGGGTATGGGAAGTAGAAGTTTTCTAGTCGGCCTTTAATACGCTTACCTTAATATGGGAAGCATGCTTTCCTTTTGAATATACTCTGTGGCTGGCTTTCTGAAAGTCAGCTTCTGTTGCTTTATAGATATTTACAAACTTTTGCGGATTACGGTCAACCAGCGGGAACCACGAACTTTGCACCTGCACCATGATGCGGTGGCCTTTTTTGAAACAATGTGCCGCATCCTGCATATCAAATTTAACTTCTGTAATTTCCCCCGGAACCATTGCCTCAGGCACAGCAAAACTGTTCCTGAACTTTGAACGCATCACCTCTCCGCGGACCAGCTGCTGGAAGCCTCCCATTTTTGTACCCGGGACCGGGCTGTCATTCGGGGCATCGCCGGGATATACATCGATCAGTTTCACTACAAAGTCAGCGTCGGTGCCCGTAGTTGAAACAAAAAGATCTGCCATTACATTTCCCGAAATCACCACATCATTCTCTAATGGCGGTGTTTGATAAACGAGTACGTCCGGACGGGATGCTGCAAAACGCTGGTCTTCATACATAAAGTCGCTTCCCCGGTCTATCCGGATCTCTTTAGTGTAGGGAACAGGTTTGGCGGGATCACTGATGTATTCCTCAAATTCTTCGCTTCCGGCCTGTGGTGCCTCAAATGACAGTATTCCGTTGGTATGGAAATACAAATTCTTTTCCTTTGCCTCCAGAGGCGGCCATGCAGTATATTTTTTCCATTCGTTGGAACCTGTTTCAAATACATTGGCTTTTGCCAGCTCCGGCGACTGCATATCTTTAAGGTAATGGTTAAAAAATGCAAGTTCTATCTGCTCACGGTAGAAAGGGCCGGTATCAGAATGAAAGCGGATATTACCTAGCGCGTTATTATTTCCCCGCGTCCAGCTGCCATGTGTCCAGGGCCCCATTACCAGATAATTGGCGGCAGAAGGCTGATGCTTTTCTATACCTGCAAACGTTTTCAAAGGGCCATACAAGTCTTCCTGGTCAAACCAGCCGCCAACAGTCATTACCGCAGGCTTGATGTTCTTCAAATGCTGTGCTGCGTTGCGTGATTGCCAGAAGGAAGAATAGGTTTCATTGTCCATCATCTCATTCCAGATCTTGTTTTTACCTTTGAAATATTTCTCATTTACATTTTTCAACGGGCCGAGCTTCAGGTAAAAGTCATATGCATCCGGTGTGCCATAATCTGCGAATGAAGCTGCGCGGTCGGGCGTAGGTTCAGGTCTTGCAGCCCCATAATAAGATAAGAAAGAGAAGGTTCCCATCAGGAAAAAGGCACCATTGTGATGACGGTCATCGCCCATAAACCAATCCGTAACCGGAGCCTGCGGAGAAGCTGCTTTTAAGGCAGGATGTGCATCAATGGCAGTCATCGTAGCATAAAATCCGGGTGCAGATATTCCCCAGCTGCCCACTTTACCATTGTGATGAGGGATGTTCCTGATCAGCCAATCGATCGTATCATAGCTGTCAGAACTCTCATCCACTTCTGTTTTTTTCTTTTTGTTGGGGATATATGGCCTTGTGGCCACAAATTCACCTTCAGATAAATATCGCCCTCTTACATCCTGATAAACAAAGATATATCCTTCTTTTGCGAACAGCATAGAAGGCCCCAGGCTCAGTTTATATTCGTTTGCACCATATGGCCCTGCGCTGTAAGGCGTACGGTTGTATAGAATAGGATACTTCTTCGTTTGATCTTTTGGTACATAGATGACGGTAAAGAGCTTTGCACCGTCCCGCATGGGTATCTGTTTTTCCAGTTTTTGATAATGATCCCGGATGTAAGCCGAATCTTCCTGAACAGTTAAGGGGCGCTGCGCAAATGCAGCTAAAGACAGAACTGACATCGCTGCTGATAAGATAAATTTGTTTTGCATAGGGCTGTGTTGATCTTGGCAAAATAATAAATTGTACGCAATTCTGTATTTATTCTTTCAGATAATAGGTCTCGTTCATCTCCTGATGGGGTACCAGATTGTCCCAGATCATTCTGATGCCGTCATTACTGTTCTTATGTTTGAGTTCAATGGCCCGCCTTAACTTATTAACTGTTGCACATTCTTTCTGAGACAGGTAGAAATCATTTTCCCGGAAAAAATCCATCAGCCGGTTAAAGCTTTTCCGCAGAAATTTATCGGTTTCACTGATTTTTACCAATGCATTGATATGTTTGTTGATGGCAGAATGTTTGATCTGGGGCTTCAGGTTAGGGATCAGGTCGATAATTCCATCTTCAGAAATCACCACTAACACTGTTTGCGCCTTGTGCTCCATATATTCATAATAACGTACTGCAGAATTATACATGGCACCGCGCGAAGAATCACCATTGGAAGTCGCAATTCCATCGAGGATGACCCCTATAGCATGGCAGGTACAATCGATATCGATCAATACTGCCCCGTCAATAGAGGTGATCTGATGGATAATATCCTTGTTGATACGGATAGGGCGGATCTTAAAACACTGGCTGCTGAGCCTCAGGGCTTCGTCCGCTGCTTTCGAGGAAATGGCCAGGATGGTGCCATGCTGCTGCTTGGTAGCTTCCATCGTGATATCCCACAAGGTATTGAGCCTGATTTTATCAATACCTGCGAAAAGCCGCTTCAAACTCGAAAAGAACTTTTCCCTGTTGATCTTTTCGTTATACAGGTCTGGCATTCTGAACGCAACAGAAACGAGCACATGATCATGATGCGTTACTTCCCAGTGAAAGTGTTTGGTAAAATTAACAATAAACAGGGATTCCTCGTGGTAATTGTATTTGCCTTTCAGTTGGCACAGCCCATAAATCAGCACTGAATCCGAAAGGATCAGCTGTTTATGGTCTGCAAGTTCAAGGAATTTTCTCACTTTCCTGTAATCCCTGATATGGATCGGCTTTTCCAGCTCCATCGTCATTTTCACATTTGCATGGCCTTTCGTGGCAATCACCATTTTTCCGAAACCTTCAGCACCTTCATATTTGAGGGAGGAGATGGTATTGCAGGCATCATACAGCACATGTATACTGTTGGGGTGCTGCCCGGCCATAGAAATAGTAGTCATGAAATCCTGCCCGGCTTTGCTCACCAGCTCATCGCGTGTTTTGGCCAGCACGTTAAAATCTGAGGGCGACTTTGCCTTGAGTGCATTGGAACTGGCGTCGAGATATACGTTGATCACACTTTCGATAAAGGAGCGGCTGATTTTCTGTCCTGAGAAAGAGCAGTCCCTGCTCAGATAGTAATAGGTATTCAAGATCTTTTTATTCAGCTCAACTACCACATAAACCAGGTAGCCATCGATATAAACAGGAGCGGAGATAAAATTTTCATTGTTGCTGCCATTGATATGTGCCCTGAGGATACGCTGTATTTCTGCCGTGTAAGCTGCATTTAAACTTTGCTGCTCATGCTCTTCATCCTTGCATTCCTCCCTGTTCATCCGGACGCTGTGATGAATGCAGATGGCTTTAAGCGTACGGAAATCTTTGGGAACATATTCCCCTTCCGGACACTCCAGGCCTACAAAAGGTCGGTTCATATTGGGCTTAAGGCTGGCAGCAACCAGGAATACTTTGGGAGCAAGCCGCTCGTCTAATGAATTGAAAAGTTCTTCAGCAGCCAGTACCAGCGAAATCTGGCAATGCTGCTGATGTTCCCAAATTAAATTTTCACAGGATCTCATCGCTTCTCTTAATTTATTCTAGTAGATCTTTGCTATATGCTCCTGAGTTTTTTGATTTGCTGAACGGATAAACAAATGTATTTTAAGTTTTCTTTGAAAAGTGTTAAAAAGAGTTAATTGATCATCCATCATTTTACTACATTAGCCCTTCATTTTTTTTAGAGCAATGCAACCGAAAACATATTCCAAGACTGCGCTTGGCGCAGCTATACTGGTAGCTTCTTTGGGCTATTTTGTAGATATCTATGATTTACTGCTTTTTAGTATTGTGCGTGTGCCCAGTCTGAAGTCGCTGGGCCTCAGCGGTACGGAGCTGACAGATACAGGAATATCGTTGTTGAATATTCAAATGATAGGTTTGCTGCTCGGGGGAATTTTCTGGGGTATGCTGGGCGATAAAAAGGGCCGGCTTTCGGTACTCTTTGGCTCCATCTTTATCTATTCGGCAGCAAATTTTGCAAACGGACTGGTGCATTCGGTAACAGCCTACGGGATCTGCAGGTTTATCGCCGGTTTAGGCCTTGCAGGTGAGCTGGGGGCCGGAATAACGCTGGTAGCGGAACTGATGCCAAAAGAGAAACGCGGGTATGCAACCACCACGGTAGCAGCTGTAGGAGTGAGCGGTGCCCTGGCTGCTTATTTTGTAGCCAACCTGTTTGAATGGCGTACTTCTTTTTTTGTGGGTGGCGGCCTGGGGCTTGTCCTGCTGCTCCTGAGAGTTGGGGTGGCAGAATCGGGAATGTTCAGCCAGTCTAAAGATGCCAGTAACCGCGGGAATTTCTTTGCCCTTTTTGGCAGCAAGGTGCAGTTCATCAAATATATGCGCTGCATTTTTATCGGGCTACCTTTCTGGATGGTCGTGGGGATATTCATTACACTGTCGCCAGAATTCGGAAAAGTTCTGGGGGTGCAGGGCGATGTCAATGCCGGGGCAGCTATTGCATGGTGTTACGGAGGCATAGTCGTAGGGGATATCATCAGCGGATTGCTGAGCCAGTTTCTCCAAAGCAGGATCAAGGTGGTGTATATCTTTCTAATATTTTCCGTGATCGGCATCATCGCTTATCTGACGCTGCACAACCTGACCCTGGACCATTTCTACTGGTTATGTGGCGCAATTGGTTTAGCAACGGGTTATTGGGTGATTTTTATGACCATTGCTGCAGAGCAGTTTGGTACAAACATCAGGGCAACGGTGACCACCACTGTTCCTAATTTCGTCAGGGGCGCTGTGGTACCTATATCTTTTCTTTTCCAGGAATTCAGGTCCCTGTACCATGGTTCAATCATCTTATCCGGGATTACCGTGGCGATCATCAGCTTTGGGATCGCCTTTCTTGCACTGAGCAGGATGAAGGAGACCTTTCACAAGGACCTGGATTATGTAGAGGAGTTCAGTTAAGGAATTTGAAATGAGATTTTGACGCCTTGCAGTTAAAGTCTAAATTGCGGTTCAATCAGCAATTATGGAATATATTCTCGGTATAGATATTGGCACAGGCAGTACCAAAGCAGTTGCAGTGGGCATGGATCATATCGCATTTGACAGCAGCCAGTATTTTTATCCGACGGATACGGCTAAACCACAGGTGAGTGAGCAGGACCCTGAGCTGATCTGGAAAGCCTTTCAGGATAGTATCGAAGAACTGGTTGTCAAACTTAAAAGCCCTCCGCTGGCGATTAGTTTGAGTACAGCCATGCATAGCCTGATTGCTGTTGATGAGCAATGCAATGCATTGGCCCCAATGATGACCTGGGCAGACAGCAGGAGTACAGCTATTGCCGAAGAGCTGCTTTCTTCAGCTTTGGGCCTGGAGCTGTACAGGGAAACGGGTACGCCCGTGCATGCGATGTCTCCCTTGTGCAAGGTCATCTGGATCAGGGAAAACCAGCCCGGTTTTTTCAAAACGGTCAATAAGTTTATCTCTATCAAAGAATATATCTGGTACCGCCTGTTCAAAGCCTTTGAAGTTGATCACTCTATTGCTTCATGCAGCGGTTTGATGGACACAAAGGGGCTGGTATGGAGCAAGCTGGCCCTTGAAACTGCCGGGATCACCACAGCAAACCTTTCTGATCTGGTACCTACTACTTACCTGAGGGAAGACTTTGATCCCACAGCTTCAATGAATTTTCTTAAGGCAGGTACACCTTTTGTAATGGGCGCCAGTGATGGCTGTCTGGCAAACCTGGGCACCGGGGCTCTTACACCTGGCGTGGCGGCATTAACCATCGGTACGAGCGGGGCATTGCGTATGGCAAGCCACGAATCATTGTTCAATGAAAAAGCAATGACTTTCAGCTATCGGCTGGATGAAGACATATTCATCAACGGAGGCCCGGTAAACAATGGAGGGGTGGCCCTGAAATGGCATTTAAAGAATATGCTGCAAAAGGAAGAGCTTAGTGCCGGGGATTATACCAGTGCTTTGGGCGCGATGGAAACTGTGCCGCCGGGGGCCGGGGGACTGATTTTTCTTCCCTATCTACAGGGGGAGCGTGCGCCAATCTGGGATTCCAGGAGCTGCGGCAACTTTTTTGGAATGCGCTTAACACACCATCCGCAACATTTTACAAGGGCTGTAGTAGAGGGCATATGTTTTGCCTTGAATGATGTATTGTCTTCGCTTGAAATGTCAGGACAGCACATTTCGCAGTTGAATGTCAGTGGTGGATTTGTCTCCTCTTCTGCTTGGCTTCAGATCCTGGCAGATATCACCGGAAAAAGGCTGGTGCTGGCAACTGCAGAAGATGCCTCTGCGGTGGGGGCGGCATATCTTGCTGTGAAAGCTACAGGACGTTCTGAAGTATATCCTTCACCTGTACAGGATGAAAGTACGGTCGTAGAGCCAAATGCACTGGACCACCTGCTGTACCGGAAATATTTTAATCTTTACCAGAAACTCTATAAAAATCTCAAGGGGCTGATGCAGGAAATGTATGCCCTTCAGGCTAAAGCATAAGGATATTTAGTTGTTGCCTGCAGGCTGATGAACTGTATTGTAAGCCTTAACAAGTGACTGGATGGTCTTCACATCAAAAGTGTTCATGTCTTTTACCCTGGCAGTAAGGTCCTGATCGTCTGCGAATTTCTCCAGTAATGCATTTTTGATGTACCTGTAGTTGGCATCAGGATTACCTTCTTCGGGTGTAATCTCCAGCATATCACCGGCTCCCGGTTTTTCTATGTAGATTAATCCCTGACGGCGGGGCTGTCTTTGCTCATCGTCATCTCGGTTTCCGCCACCGGCAATGCTCACTCCGCCACCAAATCCAAATCCGCCAAATCCTCCGGTACCAATACCCAGTCCGATGGAGGGCATAAAACGTACGCGTCTTTTTTTCTTCTCCACACCCGTGCTACCGCCCATAGAATACAGGTTTACTGATCCTGCCTCCAGCATTTTAAAGAAACGGTACTCGGTTTTTTTATGGCTGATAAATGGTTTGCTGACAAATGTTTCGCCGTTCCACATGAATTCTTTGATATCCTTTGCACTGAATTGCTGTACCTCGCCATTATCTTTTTTGATACCTACAGTCACAAAATCTGTCCCCTGTATGGTACCTCTGATGAAATCACCATCGGAGATGACTACGGCATCCTGTGCTGCAGCATTTAAAGTGAGTATAGAAAGGAGCAGAAAAATGCTCAAGTATTTTAAAGTATTCATAATAGTCCAAATAACGTAAATAGTTTCCCAAATGTTGTCACGCGCGATTCAGATATTTTGCTATTTATACAGGAAATGCAATTCCAGTGATATTGTTACGGAATTTTCGGCCTTAATCTAAAAATGCCCCGGAGAACCAGGGCATTTTTAGCAGCTGTAACCGCTGTTATTTTTCAGGCATTAAGGTTTTACTGTTTTTTTAGCTGTCGTTGTTTTGGTACTTGATTTTTTTACTGTTTTGTTCGCTTTATAGCGCAGATCAGGAGTGCCATCCTTTTTCGTGACTGTTTTGTTGGCTTTGTAACGCATGTCTTTTGTACCGTCCTTTTTTGTTTGTGCAAATGTGGCGGTGGTTGTAAAGGCCATTACAGCCAATAGCATCATCATGATTATCTTTTTCATAGCAACAGGATTAAGTTTAAATGAAGCTAGGAAAGATTTTTTTAAAAAGCAACAGAAAAGCATATTCGTTATAACTCGTATTCTAACACGCAGCTGATGCCACGCTTCCTGCCATTAGCAAAATGGAGCAGGTCCTGGGATCAGGCCTTTTTAATCCTGTTAGCGGTAATGAAGTTCCGGAAGATCCTTCCGGTGGAAAACCTTCCAAATCCGGCCGCTGATTGAGATAAGCACATTACCTGGCGCAGGAAAAGTTTTTTACAGGCTGACCTGTTTGAAAAAAACAGCCAAACAATTCCTGTCTGAAGCGGTTATCATCACATGCCTGATCAACCTATTTTACCCATTAAAGCTGAAAGGCCCGGAATGACCTTTATTAAACGACTGGTTTACCTGCTGGATGAACAGTTCCGTTTTCCGGGTACGAATTTCAGATTTGGTTTGGACCCGCTGATGAACCTTTTTCCCGTGGTTGGGGATATGACAGGATTTTTTATCTCGGCCGGGCTTTTACTTGCCATGGCGAGAAAGGGCGCAAGCAATAAGCTGGTCGTACTCATGAGTATCAATATTTTTCTTGATGCCGTGATCGGTGGCATTCCCCTGATCGGTCAGGTATTTGATTTCTACTTCAAGGCCAACAGCCGGAATCTCCGGTTGATGAAAGAACATTACATCGAGGATAAACACCAGGGCAGCGGTAAAAATACACTATTGCTGGCCATCAGTATTTTGATAATTGTGCTCATTGTGATGATCATTCTCCTGCTGAAAATAGGCGAATGGCTGATCAATCTGTTTTAAGTTGACGATCACCGGTCATAGCTGCTTCCTGAAGCAAAATGAAAGGAGTAATTCTCAAAAAAAAATATTATTTTTATGAATATTTCATTGATAAGCTATTTTTATATATCTTTTTCATAAAAAATGTCTTGTTTTGTTCTTTTACTATGTTTGAACTCCTAAAACAATTGGGAATATCATAATTTAAGGATGTGATAATATCGCTTATTTATATTAAATATAATTTTTACCTTTAAATATTAATCATATTACAAAAGTTACACTTTTCCTGATGGAAAGTGCTAAAAATGTTGCAATGATTTCTTTTTTTGCTGAATATTGTGAAGCTGTAAAACGATTTAGCCTAAGGGCTGTTTTTAGGCTAAAAACAGAGAAATAATCTGCCAACTGATGCAGAATCAAGACTTTACCTGAGGATGGATGTCAAAGGTAATAATAGGTAATAACAGTTAATAATGAAGGCCAGTTTTACTGGCCTTTTTTTATTAATTCATTCCTAATTGCTTGTTGTATTCCAAAATGGCATTGGTAATATTCTGTACGATTTCCTCTCTTCCGCTTTGAGAATTGATATATTCTTCTTCACCGGGATTACTGATAAAACCAATTTCTGTCAATACGGCGGGCATACCGGCTTTTGCCAAAACTGCAAGGCTTTGCTCTTTAACTCCCCGGTCTACACGGCCGGCTTTGATATATTGCTGCTGGATCAATCCTGCTAGTTTGATACTTTGGCGGCGATAGGCATTTTTCATCAGGGAAAGAATGATAAAACTTTCGGGATCATTTGGGTTGTATCCTTCATAATTATCTTTATAATCTTTCTCCAGGAGGATGGATGCATTCTCCCTTACTGCCGCATCCTGTTCACCCAAACGCCCGGAACCAGATACCAGGGTTTCAACACCTGTAACATTTGTCCTGCCTCTCATGTTCGAAGGCATGGAGTTACAATGGATCGAGATGAAAAGATCTGCATGTGCCCTGTTCGCAATGTCAATTCTCTCGTACAATGGGATAAATACATCCTCCGTGCGGGTATAGATTACCTTCATGTTCGGTATCTGTTTTTCAAGTGTTTGTCCCAGAAGGAGTGCTACCTGCAATGCCACATCTTTTTCGCGTGAAAACTCGCCCCTTGTAGAGCCATCTTTACCACCGTGGCCTGCATCCACCACAATTGTCATCGGTCTTGAGCTGACAGGGGCGGGCTGCACCGGAGGCAATTGCGCCGGGACAGTTTGTCCATAGCTGTATGCGGAGCTGATCAGTAAAAGGCAGGTGAAAATATTCTTTACAGATAATCGGTTCTTATTAACGTTTGGCATTCGTATTCGTGTGTTTATTCAAAATTACGAAAGATTACGATCATTTTTAATATACTTGATTAAGTTTTGTCGAATAAGAATGTGACATGGAATATTTCCGCCCTCGCTCCAGGAGTATAAAGATCAGGCTTTTGGATAAATACCTGATGTGACATGATAAATACTGCTTTGACATCTGGCCACTGATATTGCTCTTTTTTTTTAAGAATTTGCCTATGCGGAAAAGATCAGGGCAATCCATGTTTTGCATCATTACGTACATACAGGCACCAAATATAAATTGCAGCAATGGATGAAAGTTTTAGTTGTACATACCTTTAATCAATCTCAAAAGGGAAATGACAGCGTAGTGAAAGATGAAATTGAACTATTAAGGTCATCCGGATTAATAGTAGAACTGTTATCCATTCCCCCTGCGCTGGGCAGCAAATTAGCAGTGATGCGGAGCACGTTTTTTAATTATTCTTCCTGGCGCAAGGTCAAAAAACGGATATCTTCTTTTAAACCGGATCTTGTACATATGCATTACCTGGAATATGGCAGCATGGCATCAGCTGTATACGCAGTAAAAAAGTGTAAACTGCCGCTGGTTTTTACACCTCATAATTATTCGCTGCTGTGTCCCTCCGAAACACTTTTTCATCAGGACAAATTGTATACTGAATCTATCAGGCAACCTTTTCCATATAAAGCGATAAAGGAAGCTTTTTTTCATAGGTCAAAAGCACTGACCTTCGGATTGTCGGTCAGTATGTTTCTCCATCATCTTCTGGGGACCTGGAAAAGGTTTGACAGTATGATCGTATCGTCAGCAGCAATCAGAGAAGTATTTGTGCAGTCTAAATTAAACTTTATTTCCGGCCGGCTCAGCATTAACGCTGCATCCTGCTCTCCTTGCAGAGCGGAAAGGCATGGGCCTGTCCAGGCACCCTATTATGTATATGCCGGCGAGTTGACGGATAAAAGCGGTATCCCCGTTTTGCTGGAATCATTTGCTGACAGTGGTTTAACGCTGAAGGTAGCAGGCCGTGGCGCCCTTTCCAAGCTGATAAATGGTTATGCTGAGTTTTACCCAAATATCAGCCTGATTGAAACCAGTGACCCCAATAAAATTTCCTGGCTTTTCGAAAATGCAGCTGCGCTGGTTTTTCCTGCTGTATGGTACGAGCCATTTGGAAGTATGGTCATTAAAGCGTTGTCTATGGGTTTACCGGTGATTGCCTCCAATCTTGGTATGTTCAGTGATGTCATCAAACATGGCCATAATGGTTTGTTGTTTGAAGCAGGCAATGACAGGGATCTCAGGGAAAAAGTGGATCAGTTTCAATCGCTGACCTGGTCAGAAAGTAAAAAGTACCGCGAACATGCACTGCAAACTTATCTTTTAAGGTTCAGCCCGGATAGGGCAGCTGCGCAACTGACCGCTCTCTATCAATCTCTGTGCGCTCAGTCAGATGCCAAAACCATCCTGCCGGATAGGGAAAGGGCCTCCGTCAAAACCGGATAATTGTTCAGCCGTTATATCCCCCTATATGGGGATAAGTTTGATCGGTTTTGGGGATATAGGAAGCCTGATGTTATCTCCATATTTGTATTACTCATTAAATGATAATCACAAAGGATAGCATAGGTAATCTGATCCAATGCCGCCGGGAATGTGAGCGTCTTTATCGGTTCAATAAATTTAGTAAGTTTTAGTTCAGTTTGATGGCTCCCCGCAAAGGGAGCCATTTGCTGTTAAAGCCCACTTTGACAGATTCCTATCCCCGGAATTGGGGATGCAGAACCCCCGTTTTTGGAGATGTGATCAGGTTTTCTTTATCCGGAACTTTGCGCTATGGCAACTACAGTAAGCAAACAGGAGAAAGTTAAGTTAAATGGTTCTGACAGAACAGATTTTAACGGTATGATGGAAGTTGAATACAGGTACCTTTATGAATGCCTGAGAAAAAATAAGGACGCCACTATTTATTTTTCTGATCTTTTTGTCGCACTGCACTCAGTAGGGATCATGGAAAATGATCCAAGGTTAATGTTAGATGTATCAGATCTGAATATTGCTTCACAGGTACTTGACTACGGGAGATTTAAAGAAATCCTGAAACATAGCCTTGGCGGCGTGATTAAGGATGCGATACAGGGAAATCTGATTATCCCGGATTTTAAGAGCTTCTGTAAGGAGATTATTGAAATTTATGAATTAACGACACAAAACAAGGGCGGGGAGGTGGCCACTTACATCCCGCAGCTGGGCAGGGTAGATCCGGATAAGTACGCAATATCTATATGTACTGTAAGCGGCCAGCAGTTTTCAATTGGGGATAGTAACGAAGATTTCTGCATACAGTCTATCTGTAAGCCTGTCAACTATTGTATGGTGCTTGAAGAGCATGGTGAAGATATTGTTCATCAACATGTGGGGAGGGAGCCCAGCGGAATAGGGTTTAACGGGCTCGTGCTGAATGAAAATAACCTTCCTCATAACCCAATGATCAATGCGGGGGCGATCATGACCTGTTCACTGATCAGGCCGGAAATGGAGATGGCAGACCGGTTTGAGTATGTGCTGAATTTCTGGAACAAGATTACCGGCAATCAAAATGCGCTTGGATTCAATAATTCGGTTTACCTGTCTGAGAAGGAAACGGCCGACCGTAATTTTGCGCTCGGTTATTACATGAAGGAAAAAGGAGCTTTTCCTGAAAATACAAACTTGTTAAACACACTTGAATTTTACTTTCAGTGCTGTTCTATACAGACTGATACCAATGCGATGGCAGTGGCTGCGGCTACCCTGGCAAATTCAGGGATATGCCCGCTCACCAATGAGAGGGCAATGGAGAACAATACTGTAAAAAATTGTCTTTCTTTGATGAACTCCTGCGGAATGTATGACTTTTCAGGTGAGTTTGCCTTTACCATTGGCCTGCCTGCCAAAAGCGGGGTGGCCGGTGGGCTTATGCTGGTTATTCCCAACCTGATGGGGATAGCGATATGGTCGCCGAAACTCGATAAATCAGGCAATTCTGTAAAAGGCATTCAGTTTTCCAAGGAACTTGTAAAACGCTATAATTTCCATAGTTATGACAGTTTAAACCTTAATAATCCTGATAAAAAAGACCCCCGCTTAAAAAGAAATGAAGCAAAAATCGATGATGCGATGAGCCTTTGCTGGGCAGCATCTGAGGGCGACCTTCTGGAAGTGCAGCATCTCTATGCCCGCGGGATAAACATCAATATGGCTGACTATGATGGCAGGACAGCATTGCACCTGGCAGCATCAGAAGGTCATGAACAGGTTATTGCTTATCTGATAGATAAGGGTGTAGACTTAAATCCGCGTGACCGCTGGGGAAATACGCCACTCCATGATGCTTACAAAGGAAAACATGAAGGCACGATAATTTTACTCGAAGCCAATCAAGCACAGCAATAAGTATATCCCCATTATTGGGGATAAGATTGCCAATTATTGTGATATGTATTGATCGTAATTATGATGACCTTTGTTTTTATGATTAACAATAAGGTTTAAATATTATATCGTGATGATCACATTTGTTCTGTATGTACGATTATCTTTGATTGTCACTGGATAAGGTGGTGATATATTGGTTATTATTTGGTAGTGGGGAGAACCTGTGTTGATGTGGAGGGGATACTGTGATAATTTTACTTACAATTAATATTTCCGGCTCAAATGCCCGCCTGATATTTAGAACTTTGCAATGATAAATTACTTGTATAAATGTAATATGCACCGCATAATTCTGCTGTTTTTTATACCATCTCTCTGCTCCTCTACCAGTGTTGCGCAACAGGGGGGACGTTATTTTTATGGTATTAATACAGATAAAGGGCTGTCTCATCATAAGGTGAATACGATATTTCAGGATAGCCGCGGTTTTATGTGGTTCGGCACAGAAGATGGGCTGAACAGGTATGATGGCAAATACTTCACGAGGTATAGTAACGATGTGGCAAATAAATCTTCGATATCAGGAAATATCATCACGGACATCATTGAAGATGACCATCAATTTCTATGGATTGCTACTGCCGAAGGCGGCTTAAGCCGTTATGATTTCAGACAGAAGGCCGCCAGCCAGTTTAAGCAGTTCAGGCATGATGAAAAGAATAAATACAGTATTCCCGAAAACAGGATACTTTCTGTCAAAGATGATAATCATGGGTATTTATGGCTGGCTACCAGTCGTGGTTACAGGGTGCGCTTTAATAAAAAGACAGAACGCTTTGATACGGCTATAACTGTTCCGGCGCGCAAATTTACTGTGGCTTATGCCAGGGATAGTTCCGGTCATATCTGGATGGGCAGTACAGATCATTCCGGATTAAAGGTGTTTGACAGGAAAACAGGGCTGTATACCAGGTATCAGTATGATCTGCTGAAGGAGGGTTCTCTGGTT
>Ga0163161_10000647_pt1 | contig 27773 bp, 19 predicted proteins | sample S45metaG_FD_129847 | JGI IMG/M metagenome (GOLD analysis project Ga0163161, IMG submission 129847) | Switchgrass rhizosphere microbial communities from Kellogg Biological Station, Michigan, USA - S4-5 metaG | ecosystem: Host-associated > Plants > Roots > Rhizosphere > Soil | place: USA... | reverse complement strand
TGGCAACTTTTGCCGCTGAGCCAGTTAAAGCAGAAACAAAAACTTCTTCATTATCAAAATTCAACAGGATCTGGGTAAGCGGGAATGTGAAGATCATCTTAACACAAGGTGAAAAGCAAAACGTAGAAGGTGCCGTTAACTACGATGCTGCCAAAACCTCCGTATCAACTGATGGACAAACCTTGTTCATCAATTCATTGGAAACAAGCCAGGTAACGCTGAATATTACCGTAAAAGATTTAGAAAGAATTGAAGCTTATGGACAATCGGTTGTGGTAACCAGCAATAATTTTAATGCAAAATACCTTCAGTTATTTTTGGGTCAAAGTGCTACGGCGAGAATTAAAACAACAGCAGGAAGTTTATATACTATCGTTAAAGATGATGCGGTATTAAAATTAAATGGTACCGCTAATCAAAGTACAATGATTGCCAGCAACATGAAAAATGTAAAATTAGCTGACTTTGCCAGTCTTAAATCAACATCATATGCTTCTGAAGCGATGATGGAAGCTGAACAAAATGCAATGGTTTTAGCAAAATAGAAAATCTATTTTAAAATGGATCAGAGCTGCTCATTTGGGCAGCTTTTTTTATTATTGCGGAATAAAAAATTCATAGATTTTTATGGGACTGTGAACTTGTTTTTAAGTTGAGTGAGATCCTCTAAACTAGGTAATTATGGTACATTCCAGCGGGTATTCATCAACCGCCTTAAAATTAACTTCCTTAAATTTAAGATATTTTATTAGGCTCTCGAGATCGCTTAGAGCATTATTTCCCTGTGAGGCCCGAAAAGCCCTATCATGTAAAAGAAGTACAATGTCCCTAATTGGGTTTGAAAGAACTCTTTTTGCCACTTCGGTCCATGGCTCTTTTAGCCTATCCTTCATCAGGTTTTTATCGGAGGCAAAATCTACAGGTGGAAAGATTTGCCGGTAATCAGTAAAATCTATTTTTGATTCCAATATTTTTTTTTCAACCGAAACCCTAGACTCTTGAGCAATGGTAAAATCCATTCTCCATTCATCATCCCATCCAAAAAGGTGATATCCGCGTTTTGATAAATCCAATGTTGCAGATGCTGAATCGCTGTCTATAATTCTTTTTAGTACCGCTTGTTTATTTTTCTCATTGTGTAATAGCATATTCCATGTATTTCGGCCAGGAAGCCTGGCGTATTGTTTCAACGAAAGGCAATCTGATGATGAAAAGCATCTAAAAAAATGGTGGTTAAGATCGAAATCATCTCCTGCCTGTCGTCGGCTGCCATTGTTATCTATCAGCAATCCCTTACTATAAAAACTGCTGTAAAATCCGTGGGCATGAGAAAAACCATGGTTTCCAGCGACATGCTCGGTTTGGATTTCTTTGAACAGGGCTGTAACCATATCTAAATCTTTATCCGAGGTATAAATCGTGTTAATCGCATTAAGAAAAAATGTAGCCCGGACTTTGGTTTTCCTTAAAATTTCCACGACTTCAGCAGTCCCGGGCTGAATTCCATCATCAAAAGTGAGGTAGATGTTTTTCATATTATCTTGCTTAACCATAATTAGGAGAGGTATTTAGCTCAAATTCACCAAACTGTTCGGAAAATCTGATTTTTTTTTGCCCTGTAAATTCTTCAAATGAAGCAATCCCCCTTTTCAGGACTTTTGCCTCCATTTCCTCAATGTATTTGGAAAGGTTGGCTTTCAATTGCGGGGAATTATCTACAAGTGCCTCCTGGAAGTGGATCGGACGCGGAATGATGTAGCTAAGAATAATGATTTCTATAAGTAAAAGATCCTTCGGATGCTTGGAAAAGTAGTATTGAGCCCCAGCTTTTAGGCCGTAAATTCCAGGTCCAAATTCTATGATATTCAGATAAGCACCTAGTATAACATCCTTTGATATCCCAGCTATGTTCTCAATAGCAAGTGCGATGCAGGCCTCTTCAACTTTTCGCATCAAGTTGGTCTGGGAATTTAAGAGTATATTTTTGACCAGTTGCATTGTTATTGTACTGCCTCCCCGAACAACTCTTTTATGTTTGATGTTGGTGGCCATCGCTTGACCAAGAAAGTATGTATCGACACCCTTATGGCTATAAAATCTGGGATCCTCACAAAGCACTATAATATCTTTCAGCTGAGGACTGATTGCCATCAGGGGAATAAACAATTCTGTTTCATCATATCCCATATCCTTCTTAATGAATCTCCCGGACGAATCTCTGAAAATATATGCAAGCTCATCAAAACGTTCTGCAACGGTTGAATCGATATTGCTTGCTGTAAAATTCAATGGACTGATCGATGCATCGAAATTTATCATCGCGTAATTAAGCAAATCAAATTTACAGACCATAGAGACCCTGAAAGCTGACGCTTCGTTTAGCAAAAAAGGTTTGTTTTTAAAATGTGAAAAAAGTTTCTCCAGAAAACTTTGTTGAAACTCGGCAGAAAAAATCATTCCAACTGACGGCCAAATAGACTTGAACGTAAACAATTTTAAGTCAATTGGAGCACCCCACAGTTCAACAAATGGAACGGTTACAAAGTCAAAATTCTCAGGACCTATTTCCAGCTGAAATATTGCTGCCAGTCTTCCAATATGCAATTTGGAGGAGTCAAGAATATTAGACTGAAACTCAAGTCCGTCGGTATCTATGGAGATTTTAACCGTTCGCTTACCGGTCTGCGCTACACTTATTTCTTCATATTTTATCAGCAGGTCTTCTGCTATAATACAGTCAAAAATCTTGCATGGGCCAATGTGGATTCTCGCCAGCTTATTTTTATTTTCAATTGTTCCATTAAATGCTGTAAACAAGTCTTTTCCAATTTCTCCACTGAAATTACCCTCCGCAAAACGAAAATCCCTCACGGCAGATTGAGTTGAGTTTTTAAGGTATAAAAGGTCTATCTGTAGCGGAATAGCCATTTTAAATAGTACTTTCGATAACTTACTATAGCTGCTGAAAACTTTTTGCAGGTAGCCATCCGTATTTCCGGGTTTTTTGAGCTGGAAGGTTAATGGCTCATTTTTAATGGCTTTCTGAAGAGAAACCGAGCTAACCTTAAGACCAGATACGCCATCCATGATTCCTTTTCGAACGCAGTCTAGTATATTGAATTTTACTTTTACCGAGCTAAGTTCCAGCACATATCCCGCTGTTTCACACGTTATTGAACTTAATCGGATGTATGAAATTCCAAAAGTAATAAACGAAACACCGGTCACGGAAACCCCATGCCTGGAGGAAATTATATTCAGGTGCCTTAATAATGAACCTTTACCTTTCTTGGTAAAACTAAAAAAGCTATATAAAACTATTTTTATCGAATTTCTAACCATAACATACAGGAATTTCTAGAATTTTTCCAATATTCTGTTTAAAATGCTTTTATTGTCCATCACAACCTGGCCCGTTCCCGCAATCTCGGATCTTGATTTAACTTCCTTTCCCTTAGTCGTGATCAATCCATTTATTAGTTTTAGATCAACAACATAACCTGTATCCATAGGAACCGGGCTGATATCGTCTATCTGCGCTTTTAGCATTCCAAATTCCTGATATGGATAATCTTGGAGAAAAATAAGGACATCTTGGCCCACAGCTAATCTCCCTGACTTCTTTGTGGGGACAGACATTCTTACAATGTGCCCGCGTGACTTGGGAATAACGATAAACAATGGGATCAGCGCTCCCACATACTGATAATTATTCATGTTGTTAAATGATACAATGGTTCCCGTAACCGGGCTGCGTAAAGTATATCTGTCTTCCCATGCAGCAATTAATCCCTGAATTTTTTTAGCATATAACTTAATCCTTATCGACTCTTTTGATACCTGAAGTGGATGGAAGAAAGTTTTAGACAGAATAAAAAATAATTCGGCATATTCGGACTGTACCTCGCCGACCTGAATGTTTTTTTTCAGGAAAAACGACATTCCTGTGGTATCAATGGTGGCAAGACTATCCAGATGTGCCACATATGACTTTAGAAAAAACATGTCCCTTGTATTTGCCGGATTTCCTATTATTCCGATGAGTTGCCCACGGCGTACATTTTCTCCGTTTTTTATCAGTATTTCAATTTTACCGGAAGTCTTCGAAAAGATTTTTAAAGGGGGGGTGGTAGATGAGATCAATACTGGTGCAGAGATGGTATCAGGATACTTGATAAACCAGGCACCCAAAAGTGCGATCAATATGACCAGTGAAGTTACCAAGTTACCGCGCCTGACAATCCATCTTGGCCGGCGACCAATTATATCCTCAATTTCTTCACTATGTAATTCTGACAAATTAATTTCTTCTGGCATAAATGATGTAAGTTAGGCGATTTGCTGTTTTTACTCTCCAAGCTCTAGCTGGTTTTTTACTAGTTCAAAATATTTACCTTTGGCTGCGGTCAATTCAGCATGGGTGCCCTGTTCCACAATCCGGCCCTGCTCCATCACCACAATCTTGTCTGCATGAGTTACGGTACTGAGTCTGTGTGCTATGACCAACACGGTTCTGCCATGAAAGAAATTTTCAAAATTCTCTATTATGGTCCTTTCATTATTCGCATCAAGAGTGCTGGTTGCCTCATCCAGAAAAAGAAACTTTGGATCTTTATATGCTGCCCGGGCAATCAGCAACCTTTGTCGTTGCCCTGAGCTAATTCCATTGCCCGTGTTTCCAATTTTTGTTGACAAGCCCATTGGCAAACCATTGATGAATGACCCTATATTTGCGATTTTTATAGCTGAGGTGAGTTTTTCTCTATCTGTTTGCTCCTGAACGGAAATATTTTGCATGATTGTGTTGGAAAAAATATACCCTTCGGACATTACTACTCCACAGTTTCCTCTCCACCACTTGGGTGAGATAGTGTTAAGGGGGATGCCACCAAGATGAACCTCACCAGTTGTAGGCTCATAGAAACGCAGCAAAAGTTTCATCAGTGTTGTTTTTCCACTTCCACTAGCGCCAACGATCGCAGTTGTTTTACCGAACGGTATCTCCAGATTGATGCTGTCTAAGACTTTTGGTGAATCTGGGCCTCCGTACTGAAATGACACTTCCTTTAAGGATATAGAACCGTTTTGGTCTGTTCGGGAATTATCAGAAAGAAAAAAATCTTCATTTGGAGCATACTCTATCTCTTTCTCTTCTTCCGCTCTGTTATGGATTTCTGCTAAACGCTCTACACTAATTTTAGCATCCTGCGCGGTTTGAAAAAAAGAGAGGAGCTGCGCAATAGGTGAGTTTAGTTGCCCGGTAATGTAAGATATACTTAACATCATTCCCAGTGAAATATTCCCATCTATAACTTCCCGGGCTGCTATGTATGATACAAGAATATTTTTCAACTGGGTGAAAAAGGTAAATCCCACGCTTTGGTACTGAGCGAGAACCAAACTTTGTACACTAACCTTGAACAACTTTGCTTGTGTTCTTTCCCAACCCCATCTATGAGTTGTTTCGCTATTGTTCATTTTGATCTCCTGCATGCCGGTAATGATCTCAAAAAGATTATTCTGATTATCGCTCATTCGTTGAAATCGAGCGTAATCTAAATCTCTCCGCCTTTTCAGAAAGAAAAAAATCCATGCTATTGCCAGTACAGAACCGATTATAAAGACCAGTAATATTGGAATACTGTAGATCCCGAGTACAATAGAGAAAACAAGTAGATTGACTAGAGAAAACAGCGTGGTGAGAGACGTTCCTGTTAGAAATTGCTCAATCCTTACATGATCCGAGATTCTTTGTGTAATATCTCCAACCATTTTGGTGTCAAAGAATCTGATTGGAAGTTTCATTAGTTTTATGAGGAAATCCGAAATTATCGAGATATTGACCCTGGTGCTCATGTGTAGCAAAAGCCATCCACGAATTATTTCGATTGCAGTATTGCCCGCAAATAGCAATAGCTGCGCTAAAAGGATTAGAGTGACAAATCCGGGATTATTGAAATTAATTCCATAGTCAACAAGGCTTTGCGTGAGGAAGGGAGCGATGAGCGATAATAAACTCGCCATTATCATGCCTATTATCAACTGCGAGATATACGATTTAAAGGGCCGGAGATAACGAAAGAAAAAAGTTATATCTTTTCCCTGAGTTTCTTCTTCCTGCTGATAAAAAAGAGGTGATGGTTCCATCAATAAAACGTAACCTTGCGTTTTTCCCGCAGCAAGCCAACTTTTGAGAAAAGCCTCTTTAGTTACACTTACCATTCCATGGGCAGGATCAGCGATCAGTATCTTGCGGTTCTTTTTGTTCCTATCGTATTCCTGGGGTGGGAGCACAACAAAGTGATTTTGATTCCAATGAAGTATGCAAGGAAGAACAGCCTCCTCGTCGAGTTGTTCAAAGGTCAACTTCGCGCCAAGCGTCCTAAACCCCACCTTTACAGCAGCTTCACTTATTCCTTTCAGAGATACCCCTGCTCTGGTAAGGTGCGAGGAGTCTCTAAGTGTACTCAATGAAAAATGTTTCCCGTAATATTGGGCGATCATTCGTAGACAGGTAGGGCCGCAATCCATCTGATCGAGCTGCCTGTATATTTTAAATTTCTTTCCCATCTTACAGTTTATGGGTTAAGGGTGTTTTAGCCCTATGTGGAATCGACTCTCCTAAATAATGCGCTTGCTTAGCCAGTTCAATCCGCGAATCCGGATCCCTGTATTTAGAAAACTCGGTAAGATATACCTCCGCTTTCAGGTATTGTTTTTTAGCTGAAGAAACAATAAACGGATGGACAGATATTTTGTTTACAGTAGATCTTGAAAGCAAGGACTCCATTGTTGAATTTCCTTCGATAGCCAGATTGTTAATTTTATCAAAAAGATTTTTATAGATAACCAGTAAACCTGCTTCTTTAAAACTGCTTATCCATAAAAGATTGTTATTTATTGGTACAGCAAGATCAAAGTCGTCAAGAGAACCACACAGAATTTCTGCTCCTAATTCCTGGGCTGATGTCAATTTATTTTTCAAACGCGATATTGAACAATTTTGTTGAAGGAAATGATCGTTCTGCCAAAGAATAATCATATCTCCACCTTGAAGGGTAACTTTTTTTATTACCTCCTGAAGGTTTGTAAGTTTTGAGCGTTCTGAACTGCCTGCAGGAATTACTGACATGATGTTAAACCCGCTATCCCGGTGAAAAGGTAGACGACCTGTGGTGATTGCATCGCTGGGTTTTTCAAAAACAATAACTGGTAGTATCTCAGTGTTAGGGGTTATAGTCTGGAGCTGTCCGCCCGTTTGCTTAATCCGGTTATAGTGATCAGTCACATACTTAATTGCTCCGGCTTTTTTTAGACTATTAGCAAACAGTTGTTCCACCCTTCCGTCCCTGTTGTTCCAGTCAGTAACGTCGGAGTAACCGAAGTATTTCTGGATGGAGACAAATGGAAAGATGCAATATTTTTTTGAAGTAAGAAAAGAGAGCTTGGTATCGGCAGCCTCGCCTTTTTTAAAGGCCGTATTTAATATTGCCTCAAAAAATCGCCGAAAAACGATTGTAAACTGGAGACCTGAAAACCGCTCGACCCAAAGAATTTCAGATGATATCATTACCCCATTACTTAGCCAGCTTACACCCCCACAAAGCAGGTCTGCGCCTAATGCATCTGCATGCTCAATAGCATTACGAAGTTTTTCTGTTGAATATTCTCCAGTAAAGCAATGGTCGTCTTCACAAATTAAGATAAAATTATCATCCTTGTTTTTTTGCATCCCGATAATTCTGGATAGTGTCATCCACAGTCCGTACGCTCCATCCTGGTGTTCGCATGCATCAACTATGTTAACTTCGAATTCCTGGCGAGAAGAAAATTCAAGCAAAGCGTGATTTTTTCTGTCTTCTCTCTTCTTTAAGTTGATAATATAACTTGGTATGGCTTTCATGTCGGGAGTTTTCCGTGTTGATTAAATTAAGCTGTGATGCAACCTTTTGGGCTAAGAGGCTCTCGAAGCACTTATATTTGGGCGTTCATTCTCCAGGAAAACGAGATTCGTTGCACTGATGTCACGTTTAAAGAAATCATTAGCCTTGAGTTCGGTTTCAAGGAACACATTAAGTTTATCCATAAGGGCCAAGGAGTTTGGATAGTCTGGTGTAGCGGCCAATTTGACGGCATCCGATAAGATGGAAATTTTTAATATATCAAACTGTATGCTAGTGGGCTCCTGCATAAATTGAATCAACTCTGATAGAAACCGGGTATAGTTCTGATTATAATAAAATTCCTTGATATATATCCAGTGTGCAAGAATTTGCCTGTCAGGTGTATTGATTTTGAATCTCAAGCCTTTAAACATTTTGCCAAATACATCTTTTTCTTCCCCTACCGATCTCCGCTCGAAATGTATCATGAGTGAAACCAGGGCATTGAAACATTCATAGGCATATCCCTCTCTTACGTACGGAATTTCTTTCCAGACAGCTTTATCGGCAAAAATTTTTCCATACAGGCGGCCTTTTTTACCGTTAAATAGGTAGGTCAAAAGGTCCTTTCCAAGCTGGGCACCTTTCTCCCATTGACCGCTCCGAAAAAATACCCGGGATATGTTTTTATTCTGCTCTGCAGCCCTAAAGAGTAAGGTAAACAGGCCTTGTTGAATTAAATAGTCGTTTAATATGACACATTCGAGCGAGAAATCGAAGGCTTTATCATAATTTCCTAACTTATAAAAATGCAATGCTTTCACCGAAAGCCCCCACTGTTTTGCAAAGACATACATATCTGAAGAAAGTGTTTGTTCAATTTCTTCCTGAAGTAGATCGTAAGCTTCTAAAGACGGGGCTTTGGAGCCAGCTGTAACTATATCCTGGGCTATCGGCATAAACCGCATAGATAAAGAATGGGTTTGGTCGATAAGCTGTTGATTCCCGACCAGTCCAAAAACCTCCTTTTTCTGAAGGATGTTCATTAACTTATTGAAGTTATAAACCATGTTTGAAACTTTGGTAGAGGCCGGAAAATGGTTGCATTTTTCCAAGAGTTTATCTAAATGCAGGTGTAGTGATAAATTGCTTTTAGTCATATATCTAGTTGTTGTTAAGCTACCGAAAGCAGGGCATCGATGGGAGGGAGTTTGTTATCCTCACTGCGCATTAATGATATTCCAATACCAATAATCCCCCAGCCGAAACTGATATTCCAGAGATCCCCTGCATTATTAATCCTTGTCTTGTACCCGGCATATTCATCATTGTGAACTGCATATGAAGGAATGCTGTTATACCAGTATTCGCTTGCTTGCTTAAAACGAAGGTCCTGATTCAGGCGATAAAGTTTGTCGAACGTTTCTGCCAGCCCGGCAGCACCATAAATAATGCTGGCATCCAGGGTAAGCCTGTCTTCACGTTTGCGTTCCAGGCAGTCATCTAATATCTCCTGTGCTGTTAGTTTTAAGCGGTTTTCTCCCAAAATATTCCCTGCACGATAAAGGGCATAACCGATGCCAATATCGCCATAGCAAAGCGAGAATTGCTTGCGATCATCTTCTACATCACCAATGTAGTTGGGGAAAAGGCCCTTTTCAAACCTGAACTTTTGCTTAAGAACAAAGTGGCTGGCCTTCTTTATCAGCCCGGCACAGATCTCTTTTTCTATACCTTTCTCATAGACATTTACAAGAAAGGAAATTATCAGTGCACTTCCATGTGATATGCCTAAATACACCCGGTTTCCCATTACGGGAAGTTCCCAATAACAGTCACCATCGAGGTCTGTTTTTGCTTTTTCCAGGATTCCCCTGACTAATCTACCAAGGTGCTCGCCAGCTTTCGATATCTTTGGGTACCTGGAGAGGTAATGATATCCTGCTGCCAAGGCTCCGTTGTTTAGATCAAAGTTACCTGAGGAAATTTTGCTCTCCATCAGACTGAAAAGTACATCATCTATTTTTGACAAATAATCAGCATCGTCCAGTTCCAGAAAGCCATTGTCATTACAAAAAGTAATGAACCTTCCCAGGTGAGCCAAATGGGAATCAAGCGAATCTGTTCTGTATAGGGGCTTGAAGTTTTTCAGGTCAAGAGCGCTTAAAGCATCCGAAAAACTTTCCTGTGCTTTGTCAATATATGAGGTGTCATTTGTGTAGCGGGCATAGTAGAAATAGAATAGCGACTTTCCCAGAAGTCCTGTTTCGTAAGACAAACTGCCTGCGGCGTCGCCCTTGGAATCAACGACATTTTTAATTTTTTCAATATATATTCGGTTTATCTCAGTCATTTTCACTAATTGCTATTTCTCAAGACAAGAGAATCGTGTATCCTTTTCTTTTCTTGAGAGCTGTGATTTATAGTATTTTGTTAAGTAATGGTATAAGACCAATTCATGAGCCCTTTGCCTGGATATGAACAACCTATTAATAAACATATGAATGTAGCTGGCAATTAACTGATTGATAATCTCTAAATTGCTTTTCTGATAAGACAGGCACCTTATTAACTCTTCTATAATCTTTTTATTAGTAGAGGATCTTTGGCGTAAACAGTCTTTAATCAACGGAAAGTTTTCATTTGAATCATCATCCAGTATGGCTTTGATATGTGGCAGGTCAATGCGAAACTTATTGTTTAATGAATACTCTAACCTCCCGATATCATCTTTGATGCCATTGCCGAATTCATTTGTAAAAACTTCTTTCAGGCTCTTCATTATCTCTAGTTTTCCACTTAGGGAAAGTGAAAAATCATCCAATAAACTATCAATCCCAAGGATTCCCATTTGCCAGCGCATCTGTTCCTTGTTTTCGGTTTCAACTTCGTCGAGAAAATCGCAGATTGCGGTACTATCAGCACAAAATAAATCTTCACTTTGTTCAATGGTAAGTGGACCGTAGCGCTCAATCTCTCTCTCGTAGGTGTCTACGACAATATTGTGGACAACTCCCAATTCAAGGTATTTTGCAAGCTTTTCCGAAAGGTCAGGCAATAACATGTGCCAGTGGATTGAGGCAGGTGATTTATGGAAACGAATGCGTAAATGCGTGTTGGGATCGTTGTAACGAATGAAAAACCATTTGTCAATAGTTTCATCCGCAAAGGCCTGCCGTGCAAAAGGGTTTATTAACTCAATGAGTAGCTTTTCAAGAGACTTACCGCCTCCATATATTTTGAGATATAACCATTCACCCCCCGGGGCGAAGCTTCTTTGTACCTCATGTGTATTCGGACTGGCAAGAATTAGCTTTTCTTTAAAAATTGGCAGCCTTGTGCCGATGGGGATGATCAGTTGATTGTTGTAACTTCCAGAATCATCTTTAACAAAGCTGTTTTCGGGTAAGTTGAGGTATTCAAATAAAAAAATGTCTTGATTTTTCAACCGCCGGATTATGTGGTTACGGCACATCGCATTTTCCAGGTCAATAAACAGTTCGTTATCGGCATCCTGTGCTAACACGAGGTAGCGGGGTAAGCTGAGTTCCTTCCGGAGGCGGTCAATATACTGCTTAATCTCATCGGTGTTGCTAATTGCGCAAGTCTGTTCCTGTTTAATCATCCATCTGGCTCTTGACAGGATGAAGTTTTTGTACTCGACTCTTGGAAGATAGGGTTCATGATGGTATTCCCGCCATTCCCAGGAAAACCCCTGGCTAACCCGTTGAGCTCTTACATCTGATAGAAACCGATATATTGGTTGGCTGAGCTGGACATTATGCGCATTGGTTAACTGTGGTAAAATTTCTTTCCCAAGTTTAAGTGAGCGGAGAACTACACGTTGATTCCGAACAGAAACCATTAAGTCACTGATATCAATCTGGTATTTTTTATCAACTGCTGAATTGCACAGGTAAGGTATTTCATGTTTTCTCAAAACAGGCCGAAGCACAACATTTGCACTATTTCCGTCTGGCATGTGAACGACTTCCGCAAGTATTAAATCTGGATTTGCTGATTGCTCATCCTGCATGCATTGCAGGAGTTTCTCCTCGAGTTTCTTTTCTCCAAGTGCGAAACGCCCCATCAATCTTGCGGTTGAGAAGGCATGTAATTGATTCGCTATAAATTTATAATTTCCCTTATCAAGATCATCACTGCTTGAGCAGAGCAAACTTCCAAAAATGTAGGCACTATTCCGTTGTGAAAGTTCTGAAGAGGGATTGGCGTTTATAAGGCCATCTATATCCGATTCGGTGAGGTGCAGCACATCTGATTTTTCTTTATAGAAAATCTTCATCTTTTCTGATAAAAGTCTGGAAAAAGCCGACTTTGAGGTGTGGGTGTCAGATGAAGGTGCTTTTAATGCTAATCCGGTCAACAGGGGAAGATCTTCAGCTATGCCGCTTGTGGCAAGCCCGTACCCAATCCCATAATCGGGATCTATTGCGATAGTCAATGGAATTTCTCTTTGCTCATATCTCGCCAAAAATTTCTCGCTAAATTCCGTGAGCTTCGCTGGAGTACTGAAAGTAGTTGTTTGCCAAAGCCTGTAGGATATTTCCATGATATCTGCCAGTAGTTTAACGTTCAAATGATTTTGGTTCATTTTATAATGAAGATCTTCCTGCAGCGCGTTAATATTCCGGGTAACCAATGGTTCGAGTATTTTTTTTGCTTTTATGAAATCTGATAACTCAGTGTTTTTTTTAACTATGACATCGAATGCTTTTTTCAGAGAAATATAAACAGTATCGCTAGGGTCCATTTCTCCGAGGCGTAAAAGAAATTTTTTCACAAAGTCCTCGCCTGTAACAGTTGGTGTAAGTTCCGTAACGAGCACTTGCATATCGATAAGGCGGTTTATGAATATGGAAACGCTTTGGGCAGATAGGTTCCCATCTTGAACAATAGCCTCCAGCTGGGCTATGGTTAGGCCCTCAGAAGCGGCTGTTAGCACTTTTTCAATAAAGGGGGACGATGTAAGTGCACTTAATACATAAGTGCTGCGCCCATTATGAATGAGGCGTTCTACATATATTAACTTGTTATCAACTTTATAAATTGAATTATTTAAATGATAAAGGGCCTGTTCCCGGATGGTACCTTTTTTAGCAACAGACTGTGCAATCTCACCAATAAAATCCATGTTGAACCGAACGTGTCGATCCACCTTTTTTTCTGCAAACTCGATTTTGCTCGGAGCTTCAGAGATTTCTCCGGTGGCACACCCTGCAAACATACCATAGGGAGTACATCGGGTGCACATTCTAGAATAATAGCGATGTAAAGAGCTGAGCATCCTGCTAAGCTTAGCCGAATCGATCTGTTTTCCTTTGAGCCATCCGGTAAGGGCAATGTATAAATCATTTGAGGCGAAAAAGATGGCTTCAACAAATAATGGATGGGAAAATTCTTTTTTTAAGCGGTCGATTATTATGAGGCTGCCCGGATCTTTTTCGAGTTGGTTTAAAATATCGTTTAACCTAAATACCGATTCAATTGAAAAGGCTGGTGCCCTCAGTAAAAAAAAGTCATATGGGAAGAATCTTTCTTCAGAAACAATAGGGTTATTTTGTTTGTTATTCGCTTTCATTTGACTGGAATGATTGACCATCATAGGATTTGGGTAGCGCCCTCTTTTAATTAACAAGCTGTCGGTAAGAGGCCATGGAGCATTCATGCTCCATGGCTCAAGATTACTTCACTTCCCGGTCTAAACGAAGCAAGTAGTAGGTCCACTGGTACAATCCCCAGAGGTTCCGCCAGAACAATCAGTACTGCCGCCTGTGCAAACTCCTGATGTTGCCGCAAAATTTTCAACTGAACCGCCAACGATTTCCTGTAACTGTCTTTCGTCTAGTTTTGCAATTGTTTCTCTGTCCAATGCTAGTGGATCTAGATTAATTTTTTTCATGATATTTGTTTTTAATTTAGCCTCTACTCTTTTCAGGCTTTTCGAGATACGCCTATTGTTGCGCTACAATTTTTTTATATACCTATGTAATTTCCTTAATGAATCTTAATTAACCCTTTGGGTTTCTTTAAACGTGATCTGTTTTCGATTGCCTTTTACTTTGGCTTTCCCGAAGCTGTAACCCGCTGTTAAGCTAAACCTCCTGCTATCATAGTAATTGTTGTAATTCTGGATAAAAGTGCTGTAATACACTTTGCCCCTACTTACGGTGCCTTTTAAAATGTCTTCTGCTGATGCGTTGAGTTGTAGCTTACCGTCTAGCAATGATACCCTGAGTCCTGCGGAAAGAAAACTTCTTCCTTCGCTATAAACATTTCCCTGGGTAGCGGGTAAGGAGTGCCAGAAATTGGCAGTCGCGCTAAAGGTTCTATTAATTTTAAAACTGTTAAAAATATTATAGTATACAGCAGCACCATCTTCGAGCAGCACATCTGCAATAGAAGATTTTGCTTTCACAAAATTTAAACTGACAAATTCACGGTTTTCCCACCAGGGGAAAAACTTAACAGCAAAGGTTGCCTCCAATCCACTGCTATATTGAGTTAGATAATTCCTGTAATCAACAACTTTTAAAGCCTCACTAACTGTCACGATACGCCCGTAACCATCAACTAGTTTCTGCATATAAAGCGTTAGCGAAAACATGTCCTTATATAAATAGGAAACTTCGGAGTTATGATTGTAAGAGGGTTGCAATGTTGGATTTCCAGTAGAGTAGGTATATGGATTTGTATACCAGCGGAAAGGATTAAGTGCGCGGAAGTTTGGTCTGTTTATCCTTTTAGAATAGGTTGCAGATAAGGTATTGTTTTGATTTAGCTTATAACTAAGATAAAGAGAAGGGAATAATCTACCATAGTTCCGTTTCGTTTCATCTCCTGTGGTTGGTGAGTTGCCGTTAACAGTAGAATATTCATATCTTAAGCCTGCTTTAGCTGACCATTTCTTGCCGAAATCGCTTTGCATACTATAATAGGCGGCAAAGTTCTGTTCTGTATATTCAAATATATTGGCTTTTGTGGGGTCCAGTACAAAGCTGTCATTTAGTAAATTGAAATATCCTACATCAGAATCATTAACAAAATTCGTGAACTTAACGCCAGCCTCTATAGAAGCCCATTTGTAAGGCAAAGTGAGATCGCTCTGTGCAGACCAGATATTGTAATTCAGTGCACTGGTATTCCTAACCTGCCCGTCAATTCCATTGCGGTTTGAAAATGTAGAAAAGTCAACTGTCGTTTCTGGCTTGGTTGAAAAATAATTAAACCCCGAACTCAGCTTTTTTCCCTTTTTACCCAGTTTCTGGTCATAATAGACATTTAAGGTCTGAGATAAAGAAGGATTGAAATGGTTAGAGTAAGTATTTAGAATGGAGTCAATGTTTTGAGCTGTTTTATAAACTGAGGAATTTTCAATCTGCATCTTATAGCTGGTTTTCCCGATGTCGTAGATTAAGCCAAAATTTGCTTTGTCAGTTGCCTTGTAATCCATGGAAAGGTTTAACCCGGCTCCACGCTGTATATCCTTTCGTTTGTCGCTGCTTAAAATAGAATTTTCTCCTATTACGTCGAACTCTTCGGTTGGCCTGGTTTTTCTGTAATTCTGCCTAAGCTTTCCTGAAACGGCAAATTTTTTGGATTGAAAATTTATATTTAGGCTATTAGCATTTGCCGGATAAGTCGTTTGTGCGTAGGTAGCGCTTATATCACCACTCCATCCCAAATTTGGATTGCTTTTAAGAACAATATTGATCATGCCACTATTGCCCTGTGCCTCATACTTCGCAGGCGGTGTCGTTAATACTTCTATCTTTTCAACGTCGTCTGACCGGAGGGACTTCAAATAGTTGACAAGGTCTGCACCACCTATATTGACAATTCTTTCATTGATCATTACTGAAACACCACTTTTTCCTGAAATCGATATCCCACTGCCATCTACCCTAAGCATAGGTGTCAAAGCGAGCGCCTGCGTCAGGTCTGTTCCTTTGGCAGCTATAGAATTGCTTACATTAAAAACTATCCTGTCAATTTTTCGCTCCAATAATGGTTTACTTGCCGTTATTGTTACGCCCTTCAAGATCACATCTGTGCTTTTTCGCAGGTATAATGATATTGTGGTGTCTCCATATACTTTTAGGCTGGTACGTATTTCTTCCCTCCCTATAAAGCTTGCAACAATGGTATATTGTCCCGGATTAACAGCGTTGAAAATAAATTTACCGTTCATATCAGAAAAAGTTGTTGTGAGGACATTGGTATCTCTTATAAGTTTTAGTGAAACATCAGCAATAGGCCGTTTCGTTGTATCATTGATCTGACCTCGGATATTGAATTGCCCAAAACAATAGATATTAGCAAAGCAAAGGATTGTAAAAAGTAAAATTGCGTAAGTTTTCATAGTTGATAAGTTATCCCTTATAAAAGACATGGGTTTTATTCTTATGTTGCTTACTTTATTTTAAAATCATACCCGAAGTTTAGTTTTTTATTATATTTAAATGTTTGGTTATCAATTTCATACATTAATACGCTCAACCAAAATGTTTTTGATATATAGCATAAAAAACGGTATCAAAAGGGTGCTTTCTGGGATAAGACATCTTAGGGATTGTTACTAACTGTCGGATAAAAAAAACTAAAAAACAACGTTTAGAAAAAACACATCGTAACTTCAATTATTTCATAAAAAATCTAATTACAATGGCATTTAATATAAAAAAACAGCAATTCTGGGATCACCAATACTCGACTGGACAATGGGATGTGTTAAAATCTCCCTTAGAATACCAGAGATTTGAGGCCGTGAGGAATGTGATCTACAACCTTGAGTCAGAAAAACCTAAAGTACTGGAAATTGGATGTGGTGAAGGACTACTGCAGCAAAAACTTGAAAAATCCAGTTATGGTTTGTTTTTGGGGATCGATATCTCAACAGTCGCCATTAAAAAGGCAAGCAAATTAACCAGTTTAAATGTAACGTACGCTGTTGAAGATATGGAGACATATAATCCGCCAACTGATTTCGACCTGATTATCTTTAACGAATCCATCTACTATTCTCCTACGCCAATTCAGCTCTTCGGTCGGTATACTAAGTTTTTGCGTAAGGGGGGAATGATAGTCCTTTCTATATATAAGACCACAGCAAATGACATCCTCCTAAATGAAATAAACAAGTCTTTTCAACTAATGATTCAAACAGATACCACCAATGAACGGGGCACATGGTACTGTTGTTGCTATACCTTCTAAAAATTTTGCATAAAATGATAAATCTTTAGGGCGGGCCGATACTGTTCAGATATATTTTAGTAATGAAATTTAAACCAACTATATTTACCGTTTAAGCAAATTGAAAACTTATTAATTATGAAATGGAAATGCGTTGTTATTGATGATGAATTAGAAGCGATCGAGGAAATAACAGAATATATAGCTAATACCCCCGACTTAAAACTTATCGAATCATTCAGCAGCCCGCTTGATGCTTTGAACTTTATCAACAAAAATCAGAACATTGATTTTGTATTTATGGATGTTGATATGCCTGACCTAAACGGAATTGACCTGTCAAAATTAATTAGAGCCAAAGTGCGGCGTTTAATCTTTACCACTAGCCATGCAAAATATGCACTAAATGCCTTCGAAGTGGATGCTGACGCTTTTCTTCTTAAGCCATTTAATTATGCCAAGTTTATTTCTGCGATCAGTAAATTTCTCCATAATGATCTGTCATCAGGAAGTGCAGAGGATGATTATATATATGTCAAAAACAAGAACGAGGATTTAAAGTTGGTAAAAGTGAAATTTGAAGATATCGTCGCAATAGAGAGTTTGGCAAATTACGTCCGCATTTATACCAATACCATCAAAATAGTTACGCATTTGAAACTTAAAGAAGCGAAAGAAATATTTGGGGAAAAGAATGGCTTTATGCAACTTCACAGAAGTTTTTTGATATCAAAACGCCACATCAATTCCATCGAGGGAAATACGTTGACAATGAGTAATGGAAGTAAATTCACTATCGGAGAAAATTATAGGAAAACGATCAATGAGTTTTTAAATGATAAAATTTTAAAGTCCGCCACAAATAAACAGTGATCTGCAGCGGGCTTAAGCATCAATTAAACAAAACTATGACCAGTAACCGTATGCGTCAGCGTATCAGTTGTCGGATCTGAAAGGAATTTCTTTTCCCCTTTAATTGATTTGTAAATAAAAACTGTTTTTTTTTTAAGTTTTGTCGTCTTCATAGCGTTAAATTTTCGGGAAACTTAAACGCATCCTTAAACTAAGTCAACCTGATGTGACGAACAGGGTAGAATATGATATGAAAAGGAATAAATTTGGGATGATCCAATTCTTGTGGGAGTGGCTAAGGTATTATAAAATTCACCTGGTATTTTGGGTAATTTATATTATGTATGAATCTGGTCTTACCGGGGTTTTTGCAGGCAGATTTGGAAAAGCAGAAAATTACATTGTGCATTACACGCTCAATATTTCGCTTTTTTATTTTCACTACTGGATGATGAAAAAATTTGCCAAAAGGCGTTTTTATATATTAGCAGTTACACTGCAAATCATCGTCGAAATCCTGATCTATATTCCTTTGTTAGCAATATTAAATCATTTTTTTACTGACTATAATCAGGCTTCGATAAAAGAATTATTTGGAATAAACGAAAAATTTATAGCAAGCGCTATCTATCGTTCTATCTTTTTTATCATTGTCTCAACTGGTTATTGGTTTTTGCGGCAATATATAAATGAAAGAAAAAAAGCTGAGGAAATCGAGAGAGATAGGTTGCAACAAATTGTTGAAAAGGAAATCGCTGAAAAAAATCTGTTATTAGCACAGAATGCATATTTAAGAGCCCAGGTGAATCCTCATTTTCTTTTTAATACGCTTAGTTTCGTTCACCGGCGAATAAGAAAAAGCGATTCTATTGCGGGCGATGTAATTGTTGCGCTTACCTCGTTAATGAGGTATGCTGTCGAAACCAGCCAGGATACCGAGAAGGTATTATTGAATGAAGAGTTAACCCAGGTGTATGACCTGATCAGTATTCTCAAGACTTTGAAAGGGACTGAATTCAATTTTCAGATCGAGGTGGAATCCGGATTTGAGCATATCATGTTGATTCCTTTATTGCTGCTTACGATAGTAGAAAATATGTACAAACATGGAGATTTATCAAATGCAAATAACCCAGGCGTACTTAAAATAGCAATATTGAACAACACTTTAATAATTACCACTAAGAATTTGATTTCCAAAAAGAAAAAGTCTCTTAGTTTAGGGACCGGACTAACCAACTTACAAAAAAGATTAGCCGACCATAACGGGCTAAATGGAAACATGAGTTATAAGGAAATTGATAATGAGTTTCTTGTAGCTATCATTATTCCAATACAGGAACGTGGTTAGCCATGCTGTGCGTTTAAATCACTCCATCCATAAAGTGGTAATAGCTGTAAGCCATGCGATTATATGCTCATAAACCGCTACTCCCAATATTTCTGTTGAATGAGCAGACAGTGGCTATCTGGCTGAAAAATATGACGGTTATGAAAAAGAATTGATCATTGAGATATAAACGTTTCTTTGCATGCTACTTTCGCTTAGCGGTAACATAAATGTTTAGTGAGGTCGGGAATGCAGCAGTTCTGTCTTGGCCTTCAACTTTGATCTTTAAAAGAAAACGGGAACCATCAAATAGACGGTCCCCGTTTTAATCTAAATTAACGCTCTCGGTATATAATACGGGTATTGGGATAAATTATTGCCCTAGGGTATAATAATTTAAAAATTTCCAGCTGCCAGGGTATTCTTTTTCCAACTTAGCAAAATAAAAAGTGGGCGTATGCAAAGCAGGTATCTGCTTTAACTTCTAATTTCCCTGCGCATAAAAAGGTAATAAGCAATGGCAAAACAACCTGTACTGGCGGCAATCATCCCGCTTAACTGTGGCCATACAATCATCAGGCTCTCCTTTACCGGCAGCGGACTGGGAATGGCACCTGCCATTTGCTCCATGCTCATGGGGCCGAGGCTCCGTATCGATGGCATCAATAGTGTGGTGGCCGCATCGGTATAAAGCTGGTTGGGTGCAATCCGCAGCATATCTAAAATAAATTCATTGTAACCCATTACCTGTGCCTGCGTAAGGTAAGCAGGGTCGGGTAAAAAGGCCCTTATAACCAGGTTAACAATAATCGGATAAAAAACGGTAAAGAACAGCCATAGCCCCAGGGCGCTCAGCGCAGCAGTTGCCGGTTGCCTAAAAACAATAGAAAGCAGGATAGATAAACTTAAATAGAAAGCAACATAAAGAAGGGTTACAAAAACAAAACCCATTATTCTGATCAGTTCCTGAGCTTCTAACCTAACACCCGTTAACACCAGCCCTCCACCAATCATAAGCAGTGTGAGCGAAAGAAAAAGCATGCCCACTATCAGTATTGCGCTGCTAAATTTAGCCAGCAGCAGGTTGTCCCTGTAAATCGGTTGTGCCAGAAGCCGGGTTAAAGTTCCGTTGTTCTGCTCTGAGTTAATGGCATCAAAGCCCATGCTAATGCCAAGCAGCGGTGCAAGAAAACTCAGCAGTACATGGAAAGGCGGCATCGAATTATCTGTCGAGGTAAGCAGTTTCAGGTACATAAAAGCATGGTCGGGATCGTTTGTATTGGTAAAGGCCGTTCTGATATTGCTTACCGAAACATATAAAGAGGCCACAAAGGTTAACAGCACCAAACCAACCAGTACCAAAAAACGCCAGCTCCTGATATGATCTGCAATTTCTTTTCGGATGATAACGCCAAAAGCCCTGTTTGGCAGAGATGAGCCTGCATATTTCCTATCTTTTGTGCTGTCCGAAAGCACGCTTGAAGATACCGCTTGATTTTCCATGATTTAGATTTTCATTAAAACTACTTTCAAAATATTTCTGATAGATCTCATCCAGGCCATACTCCTTACGGCTTACCTGTAAAATGCCGTAACCCTTCTCTATTAAATGGCGCACAATGCGGGGGGTAATATCATGCTGGGTGCTAAACTCCAGCGTATCGCCAGCTATGCCGATGTCTGTAACCCCTTCCCATTGCCTCATTTCGGCCTCCAACGGCCAGGGCTGCTCCATTAATTGTGTTGTTTTAATCGTGGTAACGGCGCCTTCCTTGCCGAAAAGGTGCGCAGAAAGCGAGGCAATATCGCCCTGGGCCAACAGTTTCCCGCCAACAAATATGCCCACACGGTCGCACACCTGTTGTACATGGTGCAGGTGGTGCGAAGAGAGCAGAACGGTTAGGCCCTGCTGCTGGCTCAATGTTTTAATCAGGCTTAAAAAATCCTTTACCCCTGCGGGGTCTATGCCGAGCGTTGGCTCATCAAGGATAATTACCTCAGGGTCTTTGATCAATACATCTGCCAAACCCAGCCGCTGTTTCATGCCCCGCGAAAAAATGCCGGCTTTTTTATCCATGCTGCCGGCCAGCCCCACTACATTAAGCACTGCTTTGGCCCGGTCTTTTAATGTCCTTTCGTCCAGGTTGTTCAGCCTCCCCAAATAAATTAAATTTTCGAGGGCCGTCATGTGGTTATAAAAACCCACACTATCGGGCATATAGCCCACCTTTTGCTTTACTGCAATGGGGTTTTTGGTAGCATCATATCCGCAAACCTGCGCAGTGCCGCTGTTGGGGTCGGTTAGCCCAAGCATCATCAGTATCGAGGTGGTTTTGCCTGCGCCGTTTGGCCCAAGCAATCCAAAAATCTCACCGCGGTATACTTCAAGGTTCAGCTCGTCAACCGCCTTAAAGGTTCCATAGCTTTTGCTTAGGTTCCTGAGTTGTATAATAGGTTCCATCTTTCAAATCTGGTGCTGTTAAAGAATGGATTATCTTCTGCCGTACTTGCGTATAAGGTAGTATACACTGCCAATGGCGAGCACAATCACCAGGATACCAATCCAGCCAGATAGCAATGAGGTTTTAACAAACATGCGGAACGCCAGCTGTGTGTTCGCATTGGCACCCGAAAGGCTAAAGGTTGCAGCATAATCCCCGGCTATGGTTTTATCGGGAACTTTTAGAAAGGCAGTAACGGCTACGCTTTTTCCGGCCTCAAGTTTACTGATTTTGGCCGGCTCAAAACGCACTTCCCAGCCGCTGGGCAGCTGGCTGCTCAGTTCCAGATCGTTCAGGGGCAATGTGCCGGTGTTTTTAACCTCCAGTTGCAGGTCTTTATGCCCGCCAGAGCCCACCTCTTCACTTAGCCTTCCGCTTGGTGTACTCATGGCAACGCCATACGAGCCTTTTACTACTGCTTCGAGGTTAAGTAAAAGGGTATCATTGGCCGCAACGGCTTTAAGGGGAATACTATATTTTTTAGGTGATGCATTTGCACTGGCATTAATTTCCACCGCAATTTCCTGGCTTTTGCCTGCATCCATGTTGAGCGAGGTAACCTGGTTGCCCTCTACTTTGTAACTCACCACCCAGCCCTCTGGCAACGTTGCCTTCAGTTCGTAAAGTGCCTGCTTTTTGGTGCCGTTGTGCAGGGTAGTGCTGTACCTAAAAACCTCATTCGTGGCCGCCTCAATATTAATCAGCTTGGCCGTAAAAGCCGATGGACCAGCCTTGGCTTCATTTAATTGTTGGGCAATAGCGGCCAGTGATGGCGCAAAAAAGATGATGAAAAAAAGCGCAAATCTTCCTGATAAGCGAAAACGGTTAAATAGTAATGCTGATAACATGATCTAAAATCAAAAAATAAATAATTGCTCTAAAAAATGCTTTCCTGTTTGTTTATCTGATGGAGGTTCAAAAAAAAACAACAAAATAATATTTTCAAATTCCTTTAACATTTTTTAACAATTTGGCCGGTTAAGGCAGGCCGGCGCTGGTGGCTTTTAGACGTTTGTTTATGGTAACCACTAATTTTAAGTAAAATAAGTTTAGCCTTGCCTGAGCGGGCTAAACGGTATCTGTTTTAAATCAAATCCTAATTAATTGTAAAGGCCCAAATCGGCAATGAATGCCTGCTCAAAGTACCCAAACCAAGCATTATCCTGTACGCTGCCAGACAGGGGAAATAGAACAAAAATCCGTCAATTACGGTGTATTAAGAAAAAGAAGCAGAACGCTTCCCTTTAAATCACTACAATTTTGACATTACACAGATTACAAAAGCTGCGCTTTAAGTTAGCACTGTATCGCCGAAGCATATCTTTTTTCGAGCTCCATCACTTCATTCGGTTCTAAAAATTAAATCAAAAATTTTATCGCCTTTAATTTCCCCTTTACGGTTTTCCGTAAGGATTGCCCTTGCTATGCTTATACTTTTGATCAACTAAACAATACAAAGCGCATTAAAAATTATAAGTTATGAAAACAAGTAATACTCTGAATTTTTTCAGGATAATGGGATTACTGGCCTTATTTGCAATTTCAGCATGTAAAGGTTCTGGAGGATCCAAATCAGAAGATCCGTTTGCTGCTACAAATTTCAACTTTTATGATCAGGATTTAGGAAAGCGTATCGAAACATACAATAAGGTTATCAGCCCAGGCCATAATCCGAAAAGAGGTACCCCGGCACTTTATATTGATTTTTCATCTGGTATAAATAAGGCCTTTAATGACCCTGCGATTAAAAGTATGATGTCGGCCTGCTTCAACACCGTTCTTGCCCAGCAGTTTGAAGTTTACAAATTAGGCTCTAAAAAAATATCATTATTAAACGTAGCCAATACAACCGAATTGGGCCAACAGGTAAGTGATCCGAAGCAATACGTTGATATTTGGGCACCTTTGCAAGCTACAGTAGAGAAAATTGTTGCCGGCAACAACGATGCGCTCCTGATTACCGATTTTGAGGAGTGGCAAAATAACATTGAGGTTACCAATACAGCCTTTTTAAAAATCCCCTTCTCCCAATGGCTTGCAAAAGGAAATGCGGTCCATTTTTTTATTGCCGATTATAAAGAAGGAAAGGTTAACAAACATCTTTACTTTACCATATTCAGCTGTGGTAATCCTGATGCAGGAAGCATGATTTCAAAACTCGAATCAAAACTTTCGCCATCAACAACCAGATTTGATTTATCGAACAGTGCTTATAAGCTATCTACAGTATATCCTTCAGAAAAATCAGGCGGTATTTTTTATGATGAAAGTGCAAAATCAGATAAGGCAAAAAACATCCTCGATTTAAAGGAAGATTACATTAACGGCCTTAAAAATGGACACAGCTTTGAGTTTTATCCACTTGGTTTAGATTGGAAGAACATCGATCAACTGCATATTACATACGCTGGCCAAAATCAATTTAACGATTTCTTCCGGAAGCTGTTTATCGATCTGAGTAACGGGGATAGTTACACTTTCGGAAACTTCAGCGTAAAAGTTTCGGATGTGACAGCTGATTTCGAAAATTTTGCGAAAGCTGAAGAAGCTAAAAAACATCAGCCAAAATTAACCAAAGGAAATAATGGCGAGGCCAAGTTCTCTGACAAAGAAAGTGATGCAATTGCACTCGAATGCTATAATACCGAAGGGAAATTAAAAGAGCAATGGATTTACAAACCACAGGCAGCGAACCCGATAAATGAGGTTTTTACCTTAAATCAAACCCTGTTTACAAATACCAAAGCGCTAAATCCAAAGCATGTTGAACTTGGTGTTTCTTTTGACCCTAAGTTTAGTCTCGTTAACATCCATAATCCTGATGGATTAGTTAAGGTGGATATTTTATTAAATGCTGCCACACCTAATCTACAAGGTACAAAAATGTCAAAATTCGAGTGGATTAATGCCAAAAGCACCCCCAATACCGCTTTGTCCGAATCTATAAAAAACACCTTACAGGAACTTAAACCTGTAGATAAAGTAGTGTACTCATACTATATCAAAACTAAACAGTAATCCAAAATCATTAAAATAAATTATAAAATGGAATCAACTTCAGCTTACATCATTTCGATCATTACCGCATTGATCTTTCTTCTTTTATCTGCCATCATTGCAAACGCCATCAAATTCGAAGGTGGGAGTAATCCCAAAGACCCACAGGCACGTAAAACCTGGTTTTGGATATTAGCCATCTTAAACCCAGCTGTATGTTTTCTATTGGGCTATTATGCGTTCAAGCCAGACGCAAACATTATGGTATTGAATAATTATGTAACAGCCTTGAGTATAGGTACAGCTATCGGTTTTATTCTCTACATCATCATTGGTTTTGTAATGAGCAAAATATTTGCCACTGGAAAAATCGGCCACTGGTTTTAATCCCTAATCAAAACATCAATGGATAAATTATTCGTAATCGCGATAGGCGGTACCGGGATGCGCTGTTTGGAAGCCTTTACCCACTTGTGTGGAATCGGAATGTTCGACAATCAGGAAATCGAAATCCTCACGCTTGATACCGATCAAAATAATGGGAACAAAGGGCGGGTTGAAGAACTGATCGGCCTTTATAACCGGATCAAAACAACCGGCTCAAGTGTAGGCGGAACACCAAATGCAAATACTTTCTTTTCAGCCAAACTGAATTTACACCGGTTTTTTACCAATTATGCCGGCCCTGGAAGGGAAACTTATAAAAACATTAGCAAAATTACCACGGGCTCAACCGAGCAGCAGAAAGCCAATAAATTAATCTCTGATCTGTTTTTGGACAATGGCTCAGTACAGGAATTTGCATTGGATCATGGCTACCGGGCCCAAACCCACCTGGGTTCTATGCTGATGTACCATGGCATTGTAGAAGCAGCGCGGAATATTATAAAAGGTTCTGAGGTACAATCGCAGGAAAGGGAATTAGATGCTTTTATGGGTAAACTGGAAAGTGCTGGTGCAAATGCGAGGGTTTTTATTTTTGGGTCTATATTTGGTGGTACAGGTGCATCTTCTATTCCAGTAATTCCAAAGGCGTTACAGGATTTCGTAAAAATCCGTTCTAATGGTAATGCCAGTATCGATTTTGCTAAAGCCAAATTTGGCTCTACATTATTAACAGCGTATTTTACTTTTAACAAACCAGATGACAAACAAAAGGCGAGCAAAGCGAATAGTGTAATCGCCGATTCGTCATTCTTTCCTTTAAACAGTCAGGCTGCGCTGCAGTTTTATCAGAGCGATCCTACGGTTCAGAAGTGTTACAAGCTATTGTACCATATCGGCTGGCCGATAGAAAGCAAAAAAATTGATGGCAATAACATTTCCAATCAGACCATAACTGGAGGAAGCGAGCAAAAAAACCCATGTCATATTACAGAATTGTTATGTGCCTGTGCAGCATATGATTTCTTTACCCGAAACGATGGTTTAAACAGTGCAAAAGCAGATTACCTGTATAAAGCAGTAGAATTTAAAGATAATTCGTTCAATTTCTCTTTTGACGACTTCATAGGCAATGAAAATAAATCAGGTGAAATATTTGTAAATAAACTCGGCGCCTTTTTCTCGCTGGCACACATTTCTTTAACCAAAAACGGTGGCGCTTTTGATGATGCAGGTATAAAAGGTTTCATCAGACAATGTCAGAATCAAAAACTCAACCAGTATAGCACCATTACTGATGCAGAATGTAAAGATATAAACGAATACTTTAAACTTTTTGCCTACACATTCAAGGATGCCAAATTTATACCGGGCTGGCTTTACCAGGTTAGAAACTCTGTTGCCCCAGGCAGGTTCCTCTTTGATAGCAAGGCATTCCCTGACAACCCTTCCGAACTAAAAAAACTGGATGTTGGAACCATTTTCCTGGATGAAAAACACCATTGGAGTAAAGGGGGGCTTTTTAGGGACCGCTATGATCTTTTCGTAGAAAAACTGATCAATACCAATCCCAAAGACGAGCAAAAAGTAAATACCACCAAGGAGAAATTCCTTGCGCACATTTTTAATGCACTTACCATTTCACAAAACTTCGATATAAACTAAAGAACCATGTCAGATAAAAGAATCAAAGCCCTGGCGATAAAAGTTCATCCTAAAACAGAGCCGAACGGAGTCGAATTTGCCTGGGATAAAATTCCCCAGCTTGAAGTATTTACAAAAAACATCCTGATACCCGAAATCGCAGTTGATCAGGACGGAAATTCTTCTGTTAATATCGGAACAATTGTATCTGGTATACCTTCTGTATTTGCCAGGGCCAATTTATTCAAAAATGCCATAGATAATATCCGCGATAAAGATGCTGAAGCATCAGGTTTAATGTTGTTCTATAAGTCCTTGATCAGTGAATGGAAAGGATTGATCAGTTGTATAGCCTTAAACTATAAAGATATAGAAACGAATAGGATTCATCTATCTTATTCAGACGGAGGCCATTTAAATACAACAGAAAATATATACGAACCCACTGGTGCATTTGGCAATATGCTATTCGAGCGAAAACCATTATGGTGTGATCAATCTTTAGCAAATAATGCAGATAAAATACCCTTTATTGATGTAATGTCTTTTAAGGGTAACGTTATAGGTGGAACTTCTCCTGACAGTTTTGTTTTTACTTCGGTATCGTACCAGATTAAGGAAAAATTCCCTTTCATCAACGTACAGAACGGAAAATTTATCGATCCTTTACAATCTGAGATTAATCCGCAGGAACTTTTTACACTGTATGGTTACGCCAAACACATTCTGGATAATATTGAAAAGTTCAGGTTAAATTATGCCGGAGTAGAAGAACTGATCAGGCCTGAATATGGAAATATTTCGACCTGTATCCAGGCCTGGATGAACGAGATGGTTATTTATCAACAGGCAAAGGGATATCCAAAACTTGATAAATCTACACCGCCCGAAGTTGGCTCTTTATTCAATTATCCTTTTAGCCTGCTTTTCAATTATTCTACAGAATTATACGGTTCGGAGGGGATTATC
>Ga0163161_10000646_pt1 | contig 27776 bp, 25 predicted proteins | sample S45metaG_FD_129847 | JGI IMG/M metagenome (GOLD analysis project Ga0163161, IMG submission 129847) | Switchgrass rhizosphere microbial communities from Kellogg Biological Station, Michigan, USA - S4-5 metaG | ecosystem: Host-associated > Plants > Roots > Rhizosphere > Soil | place: USA... | reverse complement strand
CCATGTAATCAAAGGAGTAGGGCCATGAAAATCATTAAAGCAATGTCTATCGCAGCCGTCGCCGCTCTTTCACTGATGTCAGCATCCAGCTTTGCGCAAACCGTTTCAGCAACGTCGCTGACAATGGACGGAGCAGAGGCTAAAATCGCTGCACAGGCACGGCAGGACGGACAGCAGTACAAAATCCTCGAAGCAAGCAATGGCAACGTAGTCCATATGACCGCAGAACTGTATAAATAACGGATGGTCGCATAAGGAAATGCCAGAAGAGGTCGCCTTTGGGCGGCCTTTTTTGTACCTGTGCCCCGTCCTGAATAGCGTTGGCACATTTTCCCGATGTTTTAAGGAGAATGTGATGGAACAGTATGTTAAACGTACACAACGGAACTACTCTCTGTACTTTAGACTGGCCGTCGTTGAGCAGGTTGAAAAAAGGCGAAATGACATATCGTCAGGTTCAGGAGCGCTACGGTATTCAGGGGTGCTCCACCGTTCTGAAGTGACTACGTAAGTATGGCCAGCCGGACAGGCAGTCTTCGGCACAGCGCAGCGCCCGGGGAGAACTCATGAAAAAATACCTTCCCCTTACACCCGAACATCGAATCAAAGAGCCTGAGCAGCTGCTGGCTGAATCCGAAGTTAAGGCGCAGTTCTTTGAACCGTCGTGAAGGTCATGAACACCGAATTCGGCGCTACGCTGACAAAAAAGCAGTTAGCTTCCTTATCGCGCAGACAAAACGCCCCGGCTGACCGTCGTCAGGGTATGCCGGTTTTTAAAATATAAGCCTAATGAAAATGACCGGTATGTCGGAAGACGACCTGGAACAAATGCACCAATGAATTATTCAGCTGCCTTGCCGGCCGCGCGGCTGAGCCGCCAGGTACAGCCTCCCAAAAAGTATCACGGGTTCAGCTCGATTCCATCAGGGATGAGGCCGCCATAATGCATTATCAGCAGAATCCTATCCGTGTACCCGGAAGCCCGCGGTGAAAAGCCTGAATGCAGTTATCAAGGTGCGCGCTGAGCAGCTGCAGTATATCTTCACGTTCTATCCATCACTCCGTTGTGTCAGATATCCACTGTAGTCAACAATCGCCGGTTTTTAAGTCAGGTTAAAACATCATTTTCTGCTCAATGCTTTTCTATATTACTGTTTTTTTATTGCGCCAGCGAATAAATCCCAGATGGTGCTTCGCCTGCTATCTGCCATCTACAGCAGTTAAGAGCATTTCCAGCCCGTTCATGCGGCCAGTCAGATGCGCCATCAGCGGACCTGACCTGGCTGACTCGTCAAACGGCCTCGTCCAGGCTGATCCGGGACACCTAAATAGGCTTCAGGGTGGCAGCATGGCATCCTGCCCACTCCCTGTCGCTGAGCAGCCGGTACACCCAGTGCATGTCCTTCGAAGTCTCCAGGGCATAGATCAGCCGGAACAGGTCATTATGTTCAGACAGCTCGCCGGTGCAAGAACCCCAGAAATAGTCCAGCTTGCCGGCAAACTTGGCGCCGACGTCATACTGGCTGCCATCATCCGTAACACCAGAAAAATTGGGCAGAGAAAATGGATACGATAGCTGAAGGATCTGGATAAATCTGCCCTGGCACTCGCCAGTGCGTGTTCATACCTGCTAAAAAAAGAAATACCGGACGAATCAATTCTGGCCGAGGTGTTCAGTTACATCCCCAGGCAAAAAAGGGCTGACATTATCGCATTTGTCTGTGAAATTTTTCGGCCATCAGACGATAACTTTCTTGATAAAATGGTGGAGCAGTTACGATCGTGTTCGCCGCTTCCTGCCGTATCTGCTTTAGGATTAAATTTCAGAAACTATTGAAGTAGGCTGTATTAACAAAACGCTGTATCTGCTTAATTATATTAATGATGAATATTATCGCAGATGCATTCTATAGAAAGCCGCCATGCCCTTTCCAGAGCAATCTTTAACGGTAAGAAGGGTGAGATAAGAAAGCTATATAGACAGTCAGGAAGATCAACTAGGAGCTATGGGACTGGTCACTCATGACGTCGTGTTATGGAACACTATTTATATGCCGGTGGCCTTGGATCATCTCCGGGCCTAGAGTGAAACCCTGAATGATGAAGATATGGCACGCCTCTCACCGCTTTGCCACGGACATATTAATATGCTCGGCAATCATCCTTCACGCTGGCAGAACTAGTGACCAAAGGGCATTTGAGGTCATTAAAGGAGGCATCAGAGGAAAAAACTATTGCTTAACTTGAGTTTTCGTCCCACTGAGCATCAGCCTCCTATATTGATTAATCCGGTCCATAAAGCTCTCAAACCAGACATTTACTTTCATGTACAGTAATCCTAACCAGCTATTAGCTCAATGAGTTTAAATGTGGCTCCTATTAATATTTTTTAGGATTTAAGTCATGAAATAAAAAATCAATTTTAACATAAGCATTATCCATCTATAAGCGCCCGATTTTTCGCAATCCATTTATTTTGTTAAGCAAATACCTTTTCATAAAAAAATTATGAGCGAAAGCCGAAAAGAAGAGTCTGTCGAGAAACAACAGAATCACTCATCACATCCAAAATTTCCGCCAGATAGTCACAACATTAAAATCACCTGATGTAACTCTGCCTTTTGTGCATACAGGTCAGACTTTGGGCTGATTAATTTTTCGTTAGCAGCGCATTGGATTTAAAAATAAAACTTAACACTGTTACAAACAGCAACCTCAAACTAATTAAAAATAAAATCATTCTATTCCTTGCTATATTCAATAAGAGTCAACCGAAAGAAATTATAGTGACACATTAAAATTTTGCCAATCATCACAAGTTCTGCAGTCATTACAGGGTCATGTTCCTTAAGCCATGTAAGGAAGCTTACATCTTGAATGTAAGACATGCAGGTATTAAAGATTACATTCAGATGAGCAATATTGTTCGCATAAGTATCCAGAGACTTGTATTCGCCCTGACTCAACTGAAAAATAAGTGTGTCGGCCTGTGCCTTATTTTCAGAAATACTTTGATACTTCTGTTTCATACTTTCATCTCCCTTATGTTTTATTCAGTTTTAAAATTGCCCCTGATCTCGCAGCCACACAGAAACTGCGATCCTAAGACCTTATAATCAGAATGAGATCCAGTCTGTTTCTGAATTTTCAGGTTGTTTTTTTCTGAGGGGTGTTTGATCATTTATTAACGCAGTAGCGGCAGGTAGCTGCGCATGCTCATACACCGTACTGTTAAGCGTGAATACCGATACTGAATGAAGTAACTGAGTAGCCTGTTCGCGCAAACTTTGTGAAGCAGATGCGGACTCTTCAACAAGAGCGGCATTCTGCTGGGTAACTCCATCCATCTCAGTCATGGCAATACCCACCTGCTCGATTCCCTTTGCTTGCTCTGCACTGGCAGCCGTAATCTCCTCAACGGTATCGGTCAGTTGGCCTACTGAAGAAACAATCTCCGACATCGTTAAGGCTGAGCGTTCTGCCAGTGCGCTGCCAGTGCTGACACTTGCGGAGTTCATTTCAATAAGCTTGCGAATTTCTCCCGCAGCTGTTGCGCTTCGCTGTGCCAGCGTGCGTACTTCACCAGCCACCACTGCAAAGCCGCGTCCATGCTCTCCTGCTCGTGCCGCCTCGACTGCTGCGTTGAGTGCCAGAATGTTGGTCTGGAAAGCGATGCTATCAATAACCGACGTGATATCTGCAATGCGCACTGAGCTCTCACCTATAGCTTTCATTGTGCCGGTAATCTCTGTGGTAACTTCATTCCCCTGCCGTGCTATATCACGCACATTAACGGCCAGTCTGCCCGCTTGAAGGGCATTATCAGCATTATTCCGCACCGTCACACTTAGTTCACTCATAGTAGCAACCGTTTGTTCAAGCGCGCTAGCTTGCTCTTCAGTGCGCTGCGAGAGATCGGTATTGCCCTGCGCAATCTGGAGACTGGCGGTAGATACGCTTTCAGCATTACGTCTTGCCATGCTGACAGTATGAGCCAGTGACTCCTGCATTTCTGCAATCGCTATTAGCATCTGTCCGGTTTCATCGCGTCCTCTTACAGGAACCGGGACGCTAAGGTTCCCACTGGCGATACGCCGTGCCGCCTCTACAGCAAGGTTTAATGGTCTGATAATACTCCGGGTGATAAGCCAGCCCAGCAAAGCTGCTAACAGAACAGCTACAGTGCTAAGTGTAACAAGCAAAATGAGTGCATTATCTTTCTCCGCTATAGCTTCATTCCCGGATTTCATCATTCTGGACTCCTGATAAGCCGCTAGTTTTTTTATGGCTTCCAGATAGTTTTCCTGTTCTTTATAGCGTGGCCCTAGTAGTAATTCAGTTGCTTCTACATGCTTATCTGCCAAACCAAGTGCTACAACGTCATCTGAAAAGGAAAGATACTGCTGTGCTGCAGACCTGATTACTGCAACTAACTCCTGACTTTGAGTTAATTTGTACATGCTGGCAGCTATATCAATATTTGCGTTAATCTTTTGCCGAGCAATGTCATAGTCTTTTTTAAATTCTGCCTTTTTGATGGGATCGTCGACAATAATGATGTTTCTAACCAGCTGGCTTAAATCAACAGCGTAATAACGCATATTGTTAGCAATAGCGACTCGTTGATATCGGGTATTTGCAAGCTCATTGGCTACCTCACCAAGTGACTGAACGCGGTTAAAGCCTGCAAATGCAATACAGCACAGAAGAATCAGTATTAGGCCAAACGCCACGCCAAGGCGCACGCCTATCTTTGTGTTATACATAATAATAACCTCTACATTTTTTAATAATGAAAAGAAATTAAAATCTTCACATAGCTGTAAGATTTCAGTAACAACAAAAACGACCCACAGCATCTGCAATCAATACTATTTATCATTCATTAATACTAATGTGTTGATCTCTGAGATAATAAGAGCGAAAACGAGCATATCAGAGAAACCCTACCAACTTCGATATCAATACTTTAACTTCATTTTATTTACAAATAAAATAATCCATTCAAATACATACATTAAAGAACTATTTTTTTCATTTATAACTCACAAGAAAACATAAGCATAACTGATGATTTTCAAAAAAACAATACGAATAAAATCAATTGGTTATAATAAAAAATCACGAACTAAGATCGACTAAACAAACACGGTTGAAAACTTTATAAATAATACTATCTACAATTAGGGTTATTTAACTTATTAGCTTTTTGACTGGGTGATTATTAACTCCTTTAAAGGAGGTATTTACCGAATTCCGCATGAAAAAGCTCTTTGATAATCAATGCTACTAATAGTTAATGGCGGTAAAAATCAGCCATGAGCGTGCAACTATTGAATATGGAAATAGAACAAACCGAACACGACTGCATATCCCAAGCGGCGCAAGCCGCTCAGCTCGATGGTGATAAAATGTTTCGTCTTGACCGGATACTGAAACATTATTGCTGTATCTCTTTAATCATCAGGCTCCGAAGAAATTTATCCAGCCGCTGATATCTTGAAGGCTGAAGCATCCACGGAACGGTCATACGAGTATGCGTTGCATCTCATCCGCATCGTGGTCTAAAGTTAATCATGCCGGAACGGCCACACGGTATATTTTCCGTCAAGTTGATGACAGCCCAGGGCTGGCAATCTGCGGGACAGCTTTTCAACATCATTATTCGCAATAATGAGGCCATTGCCATTTGTCTATTTTCAATGATGCATGCGGTCTTTATGATGACCGGTGTGCCAGACGCACTCGACAGCATAGATAATACTGGCAGTACGATTGTGTCACCGGTAAAAAGATGAATCAGCATGAGCTATTACGACATGTCTGTTATAAGACAGGCATAATTTCCGCAACACAGGCGAACACATGTTCAGCTCAGGCAGCATACTGAATGGTAATATGGATCCAAAAAATGAATACAGATAATCAGCACATCAATCACTTTGCATGGTGCGCACTGGTCGCCCTCAGCATCGCGCGGCAGGATGGGGGAGCTAACTCGCCCACACAGGAAAACCTTTTTATGACGCGCTGGCTTGCACAGGCGGAAAGGAAAAAGCTATTTAGCCGTAAAGTCGCCGGCGACATCCACTGGCTGTTAAAAGATGGGCGCAATCTGGGTGCGCACGCCGATCTTCGTGGCAAACTTGAATACCTGTGGCGCGACACTAAAGGAGACATTCATTTGGCGAGCGATCTTTTCCGGTTGCAGCATGTACTTCACGGCCTTCAGCTGGGAGGCTGGAACTACGGTGCCCTCAGTGAAGCAGAATGGACAGAGCGGAAGCAATTGCGGCGACTTCCGGCGGCTTCGGGGCTGTATCTGAGCAGAAAGGCTCTGGAGGCAAGCTTTGACGGGCAGGGAAATCAGTGCCTTCTATTGGATGTACACTTTACGGGTAGCCTGGCAGCCCTGAACATTCTGCTTGAACGTGCCGGATGGTGGTGTGAAAAAGCTGGATCTAACGATCCGATGCTCCACCGGCTCGTCGTTAAGTGATTTATTCGTGTCTGCGCTACACACAATAAATATCATATTTTATCTGCTATATGGTCAGGGTTATCGAAGAAACAGATCCACAAAATTTGACAGACCGCACGATTTTCTATCACTGCTGGGCCGATAACAGAAGTGATTTTATCCAAATGCAACACCAGTGATAAACAGCAATTCATAAGATCGTGCTCTGCCAGGCCCCCCATTCGGGGGGTCTTTTTCATTCTGGCTGGCCACGTTTTTTCCTCTTCCCTAATCGCTGAAAATATTCAAATTAAAAGGGTATGTTCATCAGCTGAATAGCGGCTTTCAGCTGATGAAAAAATCCACTCTTAGAGCGACCTCTTCCTGTTGCGACAATTCGTTATTTGTACTTCTCTGTTGTCATGTGAATGACTTTGCCGTCTATGGCTTCAGGGCAACCGCTCTGACCTGCTCCCCGTTGATTAACACACCGCGATGTCAGTAATGTCTTCATATGGCACATGAGGACATCCCCATGGAGAAGTATTTTTCCGACGAACAGATCATCAGTATTCTCCGCGAAGCGGAAGCCGGAGTTTCTGCCCAGACTCTGACGCAGGCATGCTATTGCAGACGCCACCTTCTGCACCTGCCGCAGTAAGTCTGACGGCATGGCGGTACCCGAAGTGAAGAGGCTCAGGTCGGCTGAGGAAAAAAGAGTACGCCAGGATCAGGAAGCTTCTCGCTGATGCAATGCTGGATAAGAAGGCGCTTCAGGTGGCTCCTGGGCGAAAGTACTGACGACAGACCAGAAGCGGGAAGCCGTGGAAGTCATGTGCGAGGCTAAGGGTCTGTCGCAACGTCGTGCCTGCAGGCTGGCAGGTCTGCCCCTGTCACCTGCCGTTATTCGGCTCAGCGTCCGGCTGCTTACGCGCAGCTGTTTCAGCGCATCACAGAACTAGCTGGCACTTGAACACCGCCGTTTTGGTTACCAGCGTATCTGGCAGCTTCTGCGACGTGAAGGTTTTTGCATTAACCACAAGCGGGTTTACCGCATATATCAACTTAATGCCTGAGTGTAGAGTGTAGAGTGTAGAGTGTAGAGTGTAGAACGCAGACGACGTCGCAAAGGGCTGGCATCAGAACGTCTGCCGCTGCTCCTCCGGATGGCGCTCAATCTGACCTGGTAGATGGATTTCGTCATGGACGCACTGGTCACCGGTCGCAGGATTAAGTGCCTTACCTGCCTGGATGACTTCACGAAGGAATGCCCGACGGTCACTGTTGCTCTGGGATTTCAGGCGTGCACGTCACGCGTATTCTGGACAGCATTGCGCTGTTTCGCGGCTATCCCTCTACGATAAGAACTGACCAGGGGCCGGAGTTTACCTGCAGAGCACTTGACCAATGGACTTATGAGCATGGCGTGGAGTTGTGCTTAATCCAGCCGGGCAGGCCAACGCAGAACGGATTTATTGAGAGTTTCAACGGTCGCTTTCGCGATGAATGCCTGAATGAGCACTGGTTTAGCGATATTTTTCACTCCAGGCAAATCATTAATGACTGGCGGCAGGATTATAACGAGTGCCGTCCACATTCGTTGCTGAATTACCAGGGACCATCTGAATTTGCAGCGGGCTGGAGAAATAGAAAATTGCAAGGTAAGCAAACCGACATTATTAGCTAATCGTTGTATCTGAGACTGGGGGCAGATCAGCATCAAAGATAGACTTTGCCACCAATAGAATTTATTAACTAATCATCAAATTGATAAAACCAATGGTTCTTTGGTATAGAAGTATTGAAGTCGCCCTGTGAAATCGCATAAGCAAGCCTTTGCGCGTTTACTGGTTGATCGCCTAGTTCAAGTATTAGCTTTCGAATGAGATAAACACTTATACTGATGGTTAATGAAATCATGAGAATTAGCAGTGTTAGCTGGACGATGTAGTCTTCCCCCGTATTTTTTTCATTTTTATTGACGGGGTCATCTAACTGCTTAGTAAGCATCTCAGCCGTTTTTGCCCCCCCCTCCAGGAGTGGTGGTTGAGCAGTTTTAACTGTTTCAGGTAAATATTTCATTTTGATATCTTTATTCCTGACTATCGTCAGCGGATAAGTGTTACTAAAAGTATCTAAAGAATTTTTTTCGCTGCTTTCCATATCATTTAAGTCTTGGTACTTCTGATTCGATTCAAAATTGCTGTTTAAACCCCTAAGCTGAATCCAGTTTTGAGTAAATTTTGAATTTAATTGGTTCGCGAGTTCCTCCTTTACGATTTTCTTATCGTAAAATATGGAAAAACCCCTGTGGGTAATAGCCGTCTCGAGCTGTGTAATAGTCAGATCTGCTATCAGTATCGAATTTTCCATCTCTCTTTGTACCGCTGATTCCAAGGTGGTTTTGACCTGATAAAGTGGGTGTATAGCAACAACTATACATAAAGATAAGAAAACTATTAACGTGCCGAACTGATAACCAATACGTGTTGATATTCTCATTTTCTTACTTATACAAGATAAAGGGAATGAAAAAATGGCAATAAAATCGGTTATCGCTAATGAAACCTCATTTTATTTAATACCATGTACGATTAACATCGTCCACATCAAAAATGATGGGATACCATCTTTTTCACTTCAAGCCGATTTAGTCAATGTTTTTACTTAAGTTTTCATGTATTTACGATTGGCCATTTCGGGTTTAAATCACACACAGCGCAAAAAAAACCACAAAAAAAAACTCAACGCACTGATTATATTGAGTTTTGATTTATAAGAATTCAATTAAAAAAACAACAAAAAACAATAACAAAATCAAATAATTAGATTTGGTTATTATTCAAATAAATTAAAGTCTTCGACACACCCTATAAATTCGCTTACTGGTACACATAAAATCCCACAAACTTGTTGGCCACTTACCTTTCAAGTAAAGATATAAAATATCTCGCACAAATATAGCACCCAAAACATTGTTCACAAAAGATTCACATAAAGCGAGACCTGTTTATCATAACATACGAATAAATTTGCTTACATTTGGAAATAAAACATAAGAAAAACTAAGCATTCTAATATCATATCTAAAGTTTACGTTAAATAGGGCTTTCAACAATCTAATCCTTATTTATGGTTGATATCGTCTCATGCTACGACATGATTCAGCACAGGAGTTAATTGTGTCTAATTTAAAAATTCGTCTATCAGTGTTACTAAACTCGCTTTTAATTTCGACAATCATTAGCCCGGAAATACATGCTGAGACAGCTCCACCACCTTTAACAGCTGCTCAGATTGATGGCATAAGTCATCTTAACGGTACAAATGGAATAGATTTTTTGCCACTGCAGACTTATCAGCAGAGCTTGCAAACAACAATAAATTTTAATAATAATGCAAGCGCTGAGCGAATGGACCAGGCTGTTTTTGACGGTAGCCATTATGTCTATGGCGGTTTCGGGTCGAATATTGACACACAATTACTCACAGCTTTTGATAGTACCTCTTCACCCACGCCGTTACAGAGCTCGCTTAAATTTCTTGACTTTTTTGCTAATCAAAGAGTTGGCCCCGACAGTTCAAGACTAAAATTATATTTCGGCATGCTGACTGATCCTAACCCTGATCCGACAGGAAATATCTACAGCAATACAGCAAAAACAGGTTATACACTGGTGCCACAGTTTTATTCATCCAATTCACAGGGGAATCCACGCCCCTTCCAGGTGAGTGATCAGATAAAACTCGATCCACGTTATGGTATTGTGCAGTCTCAAAATTCAGCGGCGTTCCCAAGCGGTCATACTACTGCAGGCACGGCTTTGATGCTTGCGCTCGCAATAGAGGTCCCGCAGCTTTATCAGTCCATACTCGCAAGAGGTACCGACATCGGAAACAGCCGTATTATATTAGGTGTCCACTATGCACTGGATGTAATTGGCGGACGCATTCTGGCTACAGAGGAAATGGTCAAATACCTTAATAACACCCCAGGTTATGTCAACCCTGGAGAGAATTTTCAGCAAGAGCTGGCAGTTCAGGCTCTGCCAATCCAGGCATTTCTCGCTACACAGTGTGGGAGTATTTCCTACAAATCTCTGAATCAATGTGCTCAGTCCAGTCCAGATGCCTTCACTGATTACAAAATAAATGAAGCGGCGTATACCTTTGCTCTGACCTATGGCATGTCGCCGGTAGGTCCAACAGATCTTGCGCCAGTTGTACCTGCTGGTGCTGAAGTTCTTCTTGCAACTCGCTTTCCGTATCTAACAGCAGAGCAGCGACGGGAAGTACTTGCTAGTACAGAAATTGCTTCCGGCTACGCGCTTGATGATGGATCCGGTTATGCGCGACTAAATCTATTTGCCGCTGCGGGTGGTTATGGGGCCTTTTCAAACGACGTAATTGTTAATATGGATGCATCCAGAGGCGGACTAAACGCTGCTGATACCTGGATGAACGACATATCAGGTTCCGGTGGGCTCACTAAAAATGGTACTGGTGAACTCACGCTTAATGGAAGAAGCACTTATTCAGGACCCACTTTGATTAATGGTGGCAAGCTCGAAATCAACGGATCTGTTACCTCTCCTACCACTGTTAACAGTGGTGGTACGCTCGCCGGTTCTGGCACTGTCAGCAGTATTCTGGTTAACAGTGGTGGTTCTCTTGCGCCCGGATCCCTGGAAAATATTGGAACTTTGACGGCTACTGGCCCAGTAACGTTTGCCAGTGATTCATTGCTCGCAATCCGTGGAACGCCCAACGCCAATGACCAATTGATAACTTCCGGTCCTCTCACGCTTAGCGGAGGGGAGATTCAGGTCAAAGCGGGTAGTGGCTTATATCTTCCTTCCGCTCATTACACCATTATTACTGCGCCAGACATCACTGGTACATTTAATAACGCTTCAAGTGATCTCGCCTTCCTGTCTCCTTCCATCAGTTATGATGCCAATCACGTCTTTTTGGCGTTAAATAGAAATGATGTAGCGCTTTCGGCACCTGCGCTAAATGACAATGAGCGAGCTATTGGTAACGCTCTCGATAAGGCAGCAGCAGGATTGCAGCCTGAAGCCGGCACCCGTCTTTTAAACAGTATTTATCAGCTGACGGTACCACAAGCTCAGAACGCGCTGCACACGCTTTCTGCATCAGGTATAGGATATTCTCAAACGGAAAATATTGCTCGCGGACGGATTGCCAGCCAGATGATAGGTGGACAAATGAGTGATTGGCTTGGAATAAACAGCATCCCGGTAAAAAATAGCTCCATAAGTCCCCTTACAAATGGCGGTGCTCGTTCTCTGGCAGTACAACGGGAAAATATGGATGACATGGTTGAAGAGCCATCTTCACGGTCATGGGCTACTTTCACCGGAGGAAGAACAACCAGAAACTCAGATGCTTCGGATAGCTTTCCAGGCGGCCATAGTAGCTATTCTGGTGTTTTCTTTGGCTTCGATAATGAGCTTTCGGATAAAAATCTGATTGGTGGTGCTTTAGGGATCACAAAGGGTAATTTCAGCACATCCCAAGGCGGTACATCTGGTAAGGATGATGGATATCATGCTCTCATCTATTCGGCATTAGCGTATGAGCAGAACTATCTTCAATTAAGCCAAGCGTACAGCCATTTTAACAATGAAACGCTTCGCTCGACGACAGGTTTTGGCTTGACTGAGTCTGATGAGTTGAATGGTTCATTTGGTTCAGATGAATGGCGTACACGAGTTGAAGCTGGTCACCGCTTTGACTTTGCGGATGCAAGGCTAACACCTTTTGTGGCCCTGGATTTTGCAAGCTATCGTGCTAATGGCTATTCTGAGCATGGATCCAATGCCCAGAATGAAACGGCTCTTAAAATGGACAGTAACACTACTACCTCCCTGCCACTCTCGTTAGGATTACACGCCGCAGGGAATTATGAAGTTGCTGACGGGTGGTTATTAAGTCCTAACGCTACAGTTGCATTCGTTCGGGAACTTTCACGGGAACGAAGTGTAACGGCCCAATTTCGTTCCCTGCCTGATAGTTCATTTACCCTTAATGGACCGCGTGCAGACAAAAATACAGTTCAGCTGATACCTCGCCTTACCCTCTCTTCGGCGGCCGGCTTATCCTTTATGATTGAAGGTCAGGCTGCCCAATCAGGGGAATCCACAAGCCTTGCTGGAAGATTCTCCGTCAAGTATGCCTGGTAAATAAGAATTAGGCTCTCATATTGTAGATGTCAATATTTTTATCGCACCAGACTGAATACGATTTTTTTAAAAATTAGTAAAGAGAGCATCCAGAGGGTGCTCTCTTCAGTTATCAATAGGGCTCATTTTTAATATGATGGCAAAGTTTTAAGAGTAATGTGCTTACGCAAAATAAATTACTCAAATAGGTTCTGCGCTCAACTGTTTTTCACAATTGCAATTCAGGCTTATGGGCATTGAATCCATATTTTTAATAATTAATATTTGATAATCATAATATGATATTTTATATAATCATTACTGATATTGATCTATAAATAACTATTTAATATTTCCATGATGGGGTTTTACGCACTAAATTACATTTACAAATAAAACAATAAAGGGTGACATTAGCCTTTTTAATTTAAACAATCATCACAAGCAACACATATACCAAACCCACCGATTGTGATCCTCATGAATTGCTGAATATATTTTCACTGAAGTTTATTTCACCAAGATAACTTCATGTATTTTGATAGCCATCAAAAATAATTGTAAGATTAATACACCCCCACACCCAAGTTAAAATAGCAGGGGTTTGAAGTGGCATAGTGAATTTGGCCACCTGAATAGAGGTGATATCATCACCTCATAGCCAAAACAGGTGACATTATGACCGGACGTAACAGACGCAATTTTAGCCCCGAGTTTCGCCTCGAAGCTTGTTCTCGATCAGCACTACACCGTTGCCGCCGCTGCAACTGCGATGAATGTCGGCAAATCCACGATGGACAAATGGGTTCGACAACTGAAAGAAGAGCGAGTGGGAAAATTACCTATAGCTTCACCCATGACACCTGAGCAGATTGAGATACGTGTATCCAGGGTGAAATCCGCATTGCCTCCTTAACCTGCATAAACGTGTCCGCCCTGTGAAATCGTCAGGCTTTCCGGACTAACCAGACGGCGGATTACGGCCTCTCGGTAATTAGTCGCATCGCCGCCGATCATGGACATTGCTGCAGAAAGACGGGTCCATAATCCCGGATCAGCCTGGTTAGTGACGCGGGCCTGCAGACCTGTTTCGGCTTTGCTCCACCATTCGCTGCAGGTCGGATATGCGCCTCATCAACCGTAAACACGATGTCGCGCTCAAGGTACAGGTCGCGTTCAGCAATGTTGTTGATGGTGTTGGTCAGGGAAACCATGGTCAGCGTCATCTGGGCCTCGTACCCCTCGCGGGCAAGGTGGCCGAGGTCGATGAGTGTTGACGTCCGCTCAGGGCCCGGAATTTACCTGCCGCGCGCTCGATCAATGGGCTTTTGAGCATGGAGTGGAGTTGCGACTTATCCAGCCAGGTAAGCCAGCGCAGAACGGATTTATTGAGAGTTTTAACGGACGCTTTCGCGATGAATGCCTGAATGAACACTGGTTCAGCTGCTCGCTTCTATCAAGCGAGAGGCTGGCATAGTTGCGGTCACGATGAATATGGACAGTTGATTATGAAGAAAAGGAAAATGACCAAATGAAGTTACTCACAGCTCTTCTGTTCTCTGCGATCTCGGCCAAAGCAGCGTATGCTGACTCCTTTGTTCTCGCAGACGGCAGTAAAGAAATTACCGTCTCTACTGGGGATCTGGCCAAGCTACCAGTCACTTCAATAACTACAGCTACGAATTTCACGACCAAAGCTACTTTCGAGGGCATGACATTCACAGAGCTGCTATCAAAGTACTCGATTAAGGCATCATCTCTGAGAGTCTATGCCCTTGATGACTACAGCTACACCCTGCCAGTGGGAGAGCTTATAAAATATCACGTTATCCTGGCAAACCGGAAAAATGGCCAACTGATCCCGGTTTCTGATCTGGGGCCTTTTGCCATAATCTACCCCAGAGATGAGCATCCGGAACTGAACAAACTGGAAGTGAATGCCAAAACTGTCTGGCAGATAAACAGGATTGAGGTTATTAAATGAAACGCAGGGTTGTTCCCGTCGTACTTGGCTTAGTACTGACACTTTTTTTTCAGGTTCAGTTTTTTTTACTGTTCAGAAATTCAACGAAATTAAAAATCAGTATAAAAGTATTGAGCCAAACCTTGATAACTACTCGACGGCTGAAATCCTCTTCCTGGCATTTGAAAGAACCCGAACATCTGTTTACCAGACAGAAACCCCGGACAATTTCAAAACAAAGAAGTCTGTTTTTGACTCTAAAGTCAGAATTCTTAAAAACAAATCATTACGCATAAACTCATTTTATTATGAGCCGGATTTCCTTAGTGCACTTAACCTCCTTGAGAAGCAAAGCGCTGAACTAAGCAGGCTTAATGAATCCACACCGCCCTCAAAAAGGAAGGATGTTCTCTTAGAGAAAATGAATAAGATGCAGCCTACGCTCATTAACCTGCAAGAAATTATTTATAAAATCCAGATCAGAAACTTCAACACAATAAAGTCATTGATACTGGATAACTCCTCACACACAGAACTTGCAGCCCTTTTTTGTATTGCGTTCTTGTTTACTTTAATCATTTTACTCTGGGTGCATATCGTAAAACTAAATTCGACTATTAAAGGGAAAAATACTTTCATTTCTGCCATATATCATGAGCTATCAGGCTCCATTCAGAAAATCCAGTTACCTTCTGATATGATCAATGTGAGGGGTGATATTTTAAATGCAGAAAAATATCTTGCCAGAATCACATTTCATTCTAATAAACTTTATCAGCAGACAAAAGAAATTCTTGAAGTTTCTAAAATCGAGATCGGTAATATAGGTGTTAACAACCTAAGCTTTTATACTGAAGATGCTTTAAATGCTGGCTTATCTCTCTACAATGAAAGCAATGCTAATAAGATAGAGTGTAGCGTCTATCCACAGACCACGCTCATCAATGCTGACAAACAAAAAATTATATCTATAATTCATAACACCATAGACAACGCAAATAAAAATACACATTCCGGGTTGATTAAATTACGACTAAGAGTGGCTAAGTCGAACTTATTTTTAAGAGTCAGTGACACAGGCTGCGGGTTTGATACTAAGAAACTCAATCTGCTTTTCCAGCCATTCAATCAGGGCGTCGAGAGTGAAACCCGACAAGGCCTGGGGCTGGGTCTGTCAATTGTTAAAAGTTATCTTAAAACAATGAATGGGAATATCAGTGCGCGTTCGAAAATTAATGAAGGCTCAACCTTTATGATCAGAGTACCGGTAACTGTAATTAATAAAGAGTCTTAATTATGCTGAAAGAAGTCCGCCGTGCCCGGACTTCTTTTCCATTACTCGCTCTCGTCTGGTTTAACGAAGTGCCTGTTATCTGCATCGCTTTCTGAGTTGTCAATTTCAGTCAGGTACTGGCTCAACAGGGAATCAATACGCTCCGTCCCCCCGCCTCCCGTTGAGTTAACATAAAGCTCAGTCATCATCGTCAGTAATATCATTATGCCTTCTTTACTGCCGCTGACTTTACGAAGCAGCTCACGATTAAACTCACGCTGATTAAACGTATCTTCTGTGTTTTTAGCTTTGTGCATAATCAGGCCTAACCTGAGAAGTTCATTACATGTGGAGGAAAGACTGACCTCAGCAGGACTTGCTCCATTCTGTATGTCCAGATGATAAATATCCCTTATTTCCTTTTCAATTTTATCTTTTACGTAAATACCCATTCTTCCCATTAATTCATCTCCTGAACGTATTATTTAGGTTTTTATAATAACTTTACCAATTTGCGTCATGTTCTCCTGTCCGACCCTACATCGCTTTTCAGCTCTATGAAGCACTAATGTGCATGCAATTTGAGTCTTATACAGGTAGTCGTAAGCGACACCACCATGTCGTAGGGTGTGACACTGTACGATATGCAACACTATGATTGAACTAATTATCAACACTCCTACGATATAACATCGTAGCAAGCTATGACAACAGGTAGTAGAAACCTACGATATCATGTCGTAGGAAATGACACTACCTTGTCGTAGTAACCTACGATAAAACAGGGACATACGAGCTAAACCTAAAACCACATTCCCAGTAACGCTCTGATTTTAAATAAAAAAACAGCAAGATAAAATCTTGCGTGGGGTGTGATGAAATCTTACCCCCGAAGAGCGGCTTGGTTAATAACGCTATCCTGCTGAATTCTTTATATCCCTAACGGGGTTTATCTCCAGCCCGCCAGCGCAACGTGCGCGTCTGTAACGAATTATCTTGCAAGCGATGATCTGAGCGGGTATTTTCCACACGAACCCGCCTGGCGCTTTACGCGCACGTACGTGAGATTATCAGAATGAAAATATTTGCTGCTCTCGCACTTGCCGCTGTATTCAGCGCGCAGGCTGCGCCGGAAATGTGTTTCACAAAAGCCGGTCAGGATTTCGGTATTGATCCGCGTCTCCTGATGGCACATTCCATTCAGGAATCACGCATGCGTAATAATGCGCTGAATACGAAAAGCAGCGGCGGCACGCATGATGTCTGCAATATGCAGATAAACAGCTCTCACTTTAATCAGCTGAAAAAGTTTGATATTACGCGGGAAAGGCTGCTGAAAGATCCGTGCATCTGCATTTATACCGGTGCGTGGATCGAGGCGCGAAATTTCAGACAGTATGGCAGAAACTGGGACAGCGTCGGGATGTACAACACCGGCCCGAGTCCGAAGCTGATCAAACAGCGTCGTGAATATGCTGCAATCATCAAGAGTATTTACCGCGTGCTCATTGCACGGGATGAGGTTTACACCTCAATGGCGAAGCAGAATAAGAAAACGCCCGCGCCTGAAAATTTCTTAGCTGCGGACGTAATACCTGACAAAAAATAACCCCGGCATGCCGGGGTTATTTTCATGATTTGAGTTTTGCGAACTCCTCCGCCATCTTCCACAGCGCCTGATTCAGCTTTATATCGCCTTCGATACCTGTGACTGCCCGGGTCGTGGTTCTTTTTCCCTTCGCCGTTCTGCCGGTTAAGCCGCCCTTAATCAGGTTCTCCTGCACGATATTAAACGCGGTCCACAGATCGGTACCTTTGTCATACCAGGCGCGCGGCTTAATAATACGCTCAGCTGACACCGGCGGCTCTTTGCCGTCATATTTATATTCCAGCGCCAGCTGGCCCAGCAGGCGGCGTTCTTCACTGTTAACCTGAATGGATTTCATCATGCTGATATTATTTTCCACCTTATCGAACACGCCCAGCACCTCATAAGCACCTTCAATAACCTGCGATACAATATCCCCCTTGTGTGGCACGCTGATTTCACCAAACGATTTCCAGCACACCAGGCCATTCGTGCAGACCTGCCGGAAAATACCGGGGATCATTTTATAACTGCTGGAGCCGTCATGGCTGTTCAGTAATACGATTTCCGGCACCTCTTCGCCGCTTTTATTATTTCCCCGGCGCAGGCGGATCATGTGTTTGGTAAATTCGCGTCTTTCCGGATCGCGGACGCGCGACTGGCTGGCATAAAAAGGTTCGAACCCTTCTTCACGCAGTTTATCCAGCAGTGTAATGGTCGGAATATAGGTATAACGCTCAGAGCGTGAATCATGCTTTTCGGCTGAAAATGCGCTCGGAACGATGCGCATCAGCTCATCATTATTCAGCGGGCTGTTTTTACGGATAGCAGTCGGGGCTGCATAGCGGGAAGAAAAACGGACCATAATTAATTACCTCATAAAGAAATAGTGTCAGCTGTCAAATAAAAAATCTTATATAGCGGCCAGCGATTTGCTGAATATCAGATATTTTATTTCCCCTGCAAAGCGCTGCAGGGGAGTGTGTTTTCATCCTCTCAGGTGCGAAAATTTCCAGTGGCAGAATGGGCTGTATTCGTTAGTCCGGGGCAGGTTTTGCTTCGCATATTTAATCAGCCCTTCATGCTCAGACCAGAACAGATCAAGCGCCGCAACATTCAGCTCACCTGCGGCTTTGTAAACGTTAGTAGTCTGATATTCGGTATTTTCCGCATACTCTTCTTCACCAATCGGATTAGCTGAATGCACGATCCGGGTTTCATAGATTTCCGGTGCAGAGCCTGCCGCTGGAGCATAAACAAAAACCGTGATCTGCAGTTTTTCATGCGCGTTAATCAGCAGCATCTCGATTCCTGAGCGGAATTTTCCCGTATTAAAATCTGCCTCTTCGCGCGTAAAGGTTGGCCATGCTGCAGGCGATGGCCGTCATCTGGACCCATGCGGGGGTAAGAAAGAGCGAACTGCTCCGCCTGACGACCGTGTGCATCGCGCCTCAGGCGGACGATATCGTGAAGGACGACGGCAGTATGATCCAGGCAGGAACCCTGTGTTACCTGCACATCCCTGCCGGAAAAACCTCAAAAGCCTTTGTTAAACCGGTGGCGGCCGTGGTGAAAAAATACGTCGACATCTGGCTGGATGAACGTCCGGCAGAACAGGCTTTGCTCGCTGACGAGCGAACCGGTGAGAAAGTCCGGCTTCTGTTTCAGTACCGCGGTAAGCCTGCCGGCAGCGCTATCCTCAACCGCACGGTGATACCGATGCTCTGCGCAAGAGCGGGCGTGCCTTCTGAAGACAGCGGCGGAATGATAACCAGCCACAGGGGGCGGGCCTCAGCAGTGACCGCGCTGGCCAGCGTACCGCAGGGCATGTCACTGTACGAACTGATGCAGTGGACGGGACATTCAACACCACAGTCAACGATGCATTACCTCCGCATCCGCCCTACTCAGCTGGCCGCCTCGTTCGTCAAAGCAGACAGGGTCGCTCACATGATAAACGTGCTGATTGATCATGATCCCGAAGCCGCCAGCCTGACCGGGCCCGCGACGTATTATGATCTGGGCGATTCCTACTGCACGAACCCTTTCTGGAGCAGCTGTCAGCACCGTATGGCCTGTATCGGCTGCGATTTCAACCTGCTTAAGAACAGCGCACGCGGGCTGATACTGGAAAGCAAAGCCTCTGTCAGACGTTACCTTGAAGAAGTTCCGCTTACACCCGATGAGAGAGCCATTGTAGAAAAGGACGCAGAGAAAATAGAACAAGCTCTCGAAAGATTGCCCCTTAAACCCGAAGGGTGAAAAGGACCGCTTTGTGCCAAGAGCAAACATTGTAAAAAAAGAGGTCCATTCGGCTTGCTTTATAAGCCTTTCAGTTCTGAGGCTTTTGTACGCGAAGCGCGCTGCTTGTCACTAGGGTGCGAAGATTATGGAGAATTTTCACGGCGGCATCCGCATCAGAATGCTGGTGCACAAGCGCAATTTCATGCACCGTTCGCAGCACATCGCGTGGGCGTACCATTTTTTCTTCATGAAGCACAAATGGTCCGTCTGTCTCCGTCAGGATGCGATCAAAAGGCAACAGGGAAACCAGTTTGCGATGTCTGGGAGACCGCATCATCTCTTCGTTCACAGAGAAGTAACATCCAAGCTCCACCGCCCGGCGCGCCTCGGAAACACTTCCAGTGAACCAATGCAGGACAGCTTTGCAGTTTTCCGTGATTCTGGTGTTTTCCAGATGCCCCAGGACTCTGCCCGCAGCACGAACGCTATGAATACTCAGGATCTTATCACCCTGCTCAGTACAGGCGTGCAGAATACGCGTAAATACCCGCTCTTGAGCCTCAAAGTTGCGATAAAACCGCGGGCCAGCATCCAGCCCGATTTCCCCCACGTAACGAGCGGAAGGAAGATAGCGCTCCAGCAACGTTATCTCCTTCTCACGTTCAGCAATCAACTGGGGATGAAGACCGAGTGCAGCGCGAACGTGAGAAGAGTCGGCCGTTAATTCGCGATTCCGCATCCACGCCTTGGGCGTGGTTGTCACTGCCAGAGTGGCGACACGTGCCCGGTCACATTCACGAATAAGTTCAGCATGGTCCGGGTATAGATCAAGATGACAGTGAAAATCGACCCATTGAGGAACCAATTTCTGTTCTGCGGATGTCATGTAAGGGGCCTCGTTATTACACCGCTCAGTAAACGCTCCACCTCTCCCATTCCTCTCAGGTAAACGCCCTCGTAATCGTCTAGGCGGTTGGGATAATCGCTGAGCGGTCCGGGTTTATGGACGTCAAACCTTGCCCGACCCGGTGAGCGCATGAGCTTTTCCAGCGCAAACTGAAATGCACGGACGTGCTCACCTTCTGGCCTGGAACTATCAAGTACCCGGCTGCGGAGATTGGGGATCCGATAAATCGTATCGTCTGTACCGAAAGCTGTAAATAATGATGCGCGTCTGATTAGACATGGAACGCAACGCCCGCAGTGTGTGGATTGCTGATCGTTAAGCGTGGGATCCCAACGCGTACTCTGGGGCGATGAACAAGACATGGTATCCCCGGCATGCTGCCTCAGAAAAGCCCGGTCGTTGCACTGGAGAGCCATCTCGCCTTTGGTCTTGTAGGCGTAAGGATTATCCAGACGCGCATTTATACCGAGATTGCCCAGTAGCTCATTGTAACGTGCCATATAAAAGGGATGCGTTGTACGAGTGCTCAATGCACCAACACGTAGCGGATCGAGAGGAACGTTTAATGAGATCAAACCATTTTCAGGTACGTTAATTGTGACCGGTCCTTCAAGAGCGTCTGCGGCCATCGTTGCTAGCGAGAAAAACATGAAGGAGCGACCGCGAAGCGTGTTTTCTCCCTCTTCTTCCTCAAACGTAGTTTTTTCGAATCCAACGCGTGCCCGCACATGACTGAAGACTTGCCCATATTGATCCGACAGAAGTCGAGCGCAATTCTGCTGATAGATGCTGGTAGTGGTATCCCAATAGTGGCTGATGAGTAAGGGACTTCCCCCGTTTGAGATTAAATCAATTGCACCGATAAAGCTGTCAAGACCACCAGAAAAGAGACAAACGGAAGTCGGGTTCATTAGACGTTCAACAGAAGATTGCTGGATGAGACCATCCTCAAGTTCTGGCCGCAAACGGAAGTGAAGCGTCCAGCGATCACCGGTCAGAAAATTCAACATCCGGCTCAGTAACTCTGTCTGACTGTTCCACACTGCAGGGGTCGCAACCGGAACATGTAGGGCAATCTCACGCGTCCACAGATCTTGGGCGTTATTTACTCGCGAGATACGGGTATCTGCTGCAGTCACCGTTGCGGCCAGAATCGCCAGATCCACAGATGTGTCCGATGGCGTCAAGCCGAGAGCCCTCAATCCCTTCAGGGCCTGCCCGAGGCCGAAAGCTAACGTACCGTTCTCTCTGAGAAAATTTAGTTCTGTCATATGAGTGCTGAGGCGGCTGAATTGCATGTCAGTTTTGTCGTCAGCACCCAGCCTAGCCACTAATGTATGATGACTCATTCCGACCTCTCCCCTTCACGGGCAAGTAATTCAAATGCCACGGTGTAAATCTCCTCTACCTTTCTGTCGACCGCCTCGCCTGAAAGCCCGGAAAGATTCCTCAACTCATCACGGAGCTGGGTGCGGGTAGCGCCCTCCACAAAATCATGCAAATCTTCCTGAATGCTGACGATTGCGTCGATGTCATCGGGCAGTTTGATACCATTTTTACCTATATCCGCCATGATCCGGCCTTCGATTGAATGCACCACGAAACCGATAAAGACTTCTTTTAGCTGATCAGGCGTAAGATCTTCAAAGCTTCCTTCTTCTGCTTCAGACATATCCGCGATAGTATCCAGCATTGCCTGACGCGCCACTCCCTCATCAACCGAACCACCCGGAGGACATAAAAATTCGACGAGGGAAAGGAGCGCACCTGATGCAGACTGCCCCGTCAGATTTCCTAAATCAAACCGAGCAAGGACCTGAGCGGCACCACTCTGCTGAAAATCACTGATGAGCCCGAGCAGTCCTCCTGCAACCGTGCGTGAAGACCCCATGCGTCGGCTGGCGCGGCCTGCGCCACCTATTCCATTTCGAACATATCCTGCGACCGCCTTGCCCAACGCACTGCGGCTCCCAGAACGAGAATAACGAGTAAAGTTTGCTTTAGGCGCTCTGAGTGGCCCTGCTCCACTCGAATCTGGTGGCGTTACATGTGTATTCGAGTTTCTGTCATCCGAAGGTTCAGCAGGTGGCAGGGTTGGAGGTGGTGGATTTTCCACGAAGTCAGGGATCAGACCATTAACTGGGCCCCCGTATGCTTTTGAGGTGCCCATTAGTGTTGATATCCCGATAACTGGAGAGCTGCTTTAGCTGATTTTGAAAGTGACTGATTTTCATCCTGACCAGCCCATTCCTGAACTAGTTTTGAATATTCTTCTGTTAGTGCAGTATCTGTCAGGCTTTGCGCAAAACGGGTTGCAAGCCATCCACCTGCATTTTTAAGCGGAATTCGTCGGGCAAAATCAAGGAGTCTCCGCTGCAGATGCGGCTGCGTTTCGACAAGATATTCGAGTCCTTCAAACCCCTTTGGCCTGCGGCTGAAGCTGTCTTCCTGCAGAAGTTTTTCGCTGAGCATCTCAAACAATTCGTCAGCATCCGGCGCATTCAGTTTCACAAAATCTTCTTTGATTTTCACCATTCCAATTTTCGGCCCGAGCAATTTTTCCATCATCGGTTCAAGATGGCCTGAAACGATCAGCTGGCTCAACGTGCTGTGCTTATCACGAGTGACAAACACGTAGGGACGAAGGTCTTCTCCGGATAGTGCTGGCTCAGATTTTGCCCATCTGACCGCCCAATCTGTCTTCAGCCAGTTCTGTACATCTTCAGATTCAGGAGCCTCATCTTTGCTTTCAGTGCCCTTCCCCGTTAACGTTTTCCCTCCCCTAGCTAGGATTTCAAACTGTGCCAGCGCCTCCGGTTTGCCATCCGGATGATTGGAAACCAGCTGAACAAGCTTGCCGTAAACGTTGGGATAAAACCGCTCAGCAAGCATTATTTTCGCCAGTACGGGGCGCTTAATATCATCACCAAATCCTCTCTCATCTGCGATTGCCTGGCGCAGCATCATCGAGTTGAGAAAACGCTTAATCTGCCTAGGGTTGCCATGTGTACCCGAACTGAGCATCGGGGTGACATGCAAGCTGAACAACAGCGCGTGCTCTACGACATCCGGTATATGTCCATTCAACGCTGACATCACCGCTTCTCTGTCAAGTCCACGGCTGATCCAAGGCTGTTTCATCTCTTCGCGCGCTTTACTGAGTAACGCTTTAAATTGGTCATTTTGCGAACTAAGAGCATTTTCGACCAGAAGCAGCGTGGTATAGATCCTCGTTTCTGCCGTTCCCAGCGCGGGAATGCGGAAGGGAACCTGTATTAGCTTTTCAAGATAATTGCGAGCGTAGCTTACCGGTCCGGTACTCTGGGGCAGGTCCGGGAAATGATCTTTTACCGCATATTCGATCATGGCTTCATCAGCACCGATAACAAAAGCGGTTTTCTCGACGAAAAGGAACAGGCGGATTGCTTCAAGCGTTTCTATGGCGGTTTTGGGCAAACAGCGATCAAGGTCGTCGACAATGACTACAAGCTTTTCAATCTGGGCAGCATCAAGAAGTGCCCGGAACTCCTCACGAAAGGCATGAATATGTTTAGGCAGCGTGTTGGAGTCGGCATCCGCCTCTTTAATGAAGTCCCTCGCTTTTTCAGCAAACGCTTTGAGGTCTGCTGCTGAAAGTTGTTCCTGCGGTGCGCTCAGGAAGCGGGTCGCCAGTTCATAAACTCCCTTCATCTGGTCGACTGTAGGTATGCCCGTGAACGCAGTAAAAGCCAGCCCTCCTGCCTTACGTGCCATTTTCAGCCAGTCAATACGACGAAGAACTTTTTTCGCAGCCTCAGACACCTTAGCGCTTGTCGGGCGTGCGGCCACGAGATCTTCTACGATGGTTTCGATGATGACAGTCTTGGCGTCCTCAAACCCCTCAAATGTCCACCCGTTAAACCATATACAGTGTGCTTTGTCCTTTTTACTATAGGCCGCCTCCAGCATCTTAAGCACGCTGGACTTCCCTGCCCCCCAGTCGCCATGCACGCCAATGGTAATAGGGGCATCTGGCGTTTCATCAATAAGCCTGACCACTGTGCTGGCGATAGCGGAGTAGTACAGAAGGTCAGTAGCGGTTTCCTGATCGATTAAAAACAAGTGTTCTCTCCCGGATGCTAAAAGCAGCCACACCTTACCTGTCCGGGTCATCAGCTGGCCGCGATAAACAGATTCAAAGAAGGGCTGTGCTACGTTAAGGGATCCCCTGCAGCCACGACTCAAAAGGGCAGAGGATATCCATCATTGACTGTTCGCTGGATCAATCAGAGATCAGGGGATCGCCCCCGGATAACGGCTTTTCAGTTCAGCGAGGCGGTTTGCATCTCGCTCAGTGAAATCAGAATTACCGAACACTGGGTTACCTTGTGCGTCATCAATGCGAATAACGGTAACCGTGAAGACTGCATCTGCTGGCGCTTCGACTTTGCCCCAGTCTGAAAAAGGATTGGGCGCGAGATTCCAGTCAGCTTTCTCACCTGGCTCCAGTCCGCCTGAGATTTGATAGTTGAAGGTGTCAGTGAACCAGGGTACTTCTCGTCCCGGGCTTGAGATGACCCCACGGAAGTAGGCGCGTGATATCGCGTTGGTGGTGCCGTTCTTAACACTTAGCGCAATAATAGGTTGATCGCGACCGTATTGTTTTTTCTGGAAGTAGAAACGCGATCGTGTGATCCCTAAAGCCTCAAGCTGTTTGAGGCTTGCCTGCGCGTCTTTCTGTTTTTGTCCAAGCTCCGCGATTTCCTGCAATGCCTGAGTCCGCTCTTTTTCGATCCGTTCCTTACGTACCTTTTCAGCATAAGAGATGACTTCATCGCCGGTTTTCCCAGACAGGTCGCTTTTCATTTGCGCCTCAATACCGACGGTATTTTTAGTCATTCCCGCCTGCATAAGATCCCTTAGGTTAAGATGGCTAAAAGCGACTACCTTAAGCGCATCATCATAAGATTCACGCTTGTCCTCAGGCAGTGACGCTCTGACTTTCTGAATTGAGGACTTCATGTTCTCATCACTGGAGGTATCAATTCTTGGCTGGTCACAGCCACTGAGGGCCAGTATTACAGCTAGCGCACCCCATATTCTTCTCATAACCATCCCTATTATAGAAACACTAAATTAGGACAAATCCTAAACCTTCAATGAAACATTTGGAAGCACTTAACGCGAAAATGATTAGAAGAATTGTCGAAATTTTTATTATGATGCGAGATACAACCGCTTGGAATGGGATTGACTGACAACAACAAGGCATCCATACATATAAAATTGTTAAGCATTTTTCTGAGTCCGAAAAGAATAGATACTTGCCTCAAAGCACTTAGAGTTGAAGAGCTTGTGAGTAGGAATCGAAACGATAAAGGTCAGATTTTCATGACTGCAGGCTCAGGATAATGCGGGTCTGTATAAGACCCATCCGTCAGGCCCGAAACGCCACCTCTGGCGGTTAGCGCAGTCGAGCTGACGACCCGGCCTGCCCGGGATACCAAGGGAGGTCAAAAGGATGCTTATACAATGTTCAGTATGTGCCCAAGCTGTGTGAAAAACCCTGACCTGAAGTGCGCGCATCTCCGCAAAATTTGGAATTGCTCGACTGATTAGCTGAGCCAAATTTTACATATGAGCGCAGTTTTCAGCCCTGTTTTTAGTGGTTTAAGCGACCAAAGAAGTTTTCAAAAGCCTGTGCCAAGTGAACTGCTCCCTGATAATTCACACAGAAAGCTGTTAGCAATGTCCATTCATCGCTCATAGCAGCCATTCGAATCCGAACTAATCCTGTAGATTTTCCATTCCACATAAACCACAGCATGTCTCAGCGCGTCATGACCGCGCTGGAAGAGATAACACCCCGCGTTGAGCAGTATTCCATTGATGAGATGTTCCTGGACCTGACTGGTATTGATTTTTGCGAAGACTTTGAACATTTCGGCCGGCGCCTGCGAGTGCATGTGCTGGCTACGACTGGCCTTACTGTCGGTGTTGGAATGGGGCCGACAAAAACTCTGGCCAAATCAGCTCAGTGGGCCAGCAAAGAGTGGCCACAGTTCCGCGGTGTATTGGCGCTGACGCCGGGTAATCCTAAGCGCACCGCAACCCTGCTGGCGAACCAGCCCGTGGAGGAAATCTGGGGCGTTGGCCGGCGCATCGGTAAGCGACTTAATCTGATGGGGATTGAAAACGCCCTGCAGCTGTCGCGCGCCCACCCTGCGCTTATCCGTAAAAACTTCAGCGTCGTGCTGGAGCGTACTGTCCGGGAACTTAACGGAGAATCCTGTATTCCCCTTGAAGAGTTTGTGCCTGCTAAACAGCAGATTGTCTGCAGCCGATCCTTTGGCGAGAGAATTACGGCGAAGGTGCTGATGCAGGAGGCGCTGTGTCAGTACGCAACCCGGGCTGCGGAGAAGCTCAGAAAGGAACGGCAGTTCTGCCGGCGCATCAGCGTCTTTATCCGCACCTCACCGCATGCGCAGGGTGAGATATTTTATGGCAATAGCGCCGGTGAGAGTCTCACAATTCCTACCCAGGACACACGGGACGTGATTGAAGTGGCCATGCGATCTCTTGATCGCATCTGGCTTGAAGGGCGACGTTACATGAAGGCCGGGATAATGCTCGATGACTTTACGCCGAACGGCGTCAGTCAGCTCAACCTGTTCGATGAAAATAAGCCACGTGCAAATAGCGCACAGTTGATGAAGGTTCTGGACGGGATCAATCAATCCGGGCTCGGCAGTGTGTGGTTTGCCGGTCAGGGCGTGAATACGGAGTGGAAAATGAAGCGGGACATGCTCTCACCGGCATGGACAACGCGCTGGAGCGATATTCCGGTAGCGCGCGTGATGTAGCCGGTTTCAGGAGAGTGTGATGTACGCCTGAAACCCTGATTTCTCAAGAAGAGTGCTGCCAGAATTTACCAACAGCGTAGAGAGGTCTGCACGGGCGTTTTCCACGGAATTATCGCCCGCGTGGTAGCCTGTCACCATGAGCAAGCTGATAAAGCCATCCCTTAAAGACAGGGCAGCGCCTTTGGACAGGCCCCTTAAACATATCGGCTTACTGGGTAATCGTTGTGAGCATCACCCCCTACCCGCGCATATACGTCAGTAGTTCCTATATTTCCATCAACACTTCTGCATTAAAAGGGGGCTGACGCGCAGTG
>Ga0163161_10000645_pt1 | contig 27789 bp, 20 predicted proteins | sample S45metaG_FD_129847 | JGI IMG/M metagenome (GOLD analysis project Ga0163161, IMG submission 129847) | Switchgrass rhizosphere microbial communities from Kellogg Biological Station, Michigan, USA - S4-5 metaG | ecosystem: Host-associated > Plants > Roots > Rhizosphere > Soil | place: USA... | reverse complement strand
TGATGATGGTCGCAATCAGCAGCAACGACAGCATGAACCAGCGCCGACGCGTCGGCAGTCGCTGTGGCAACAGGGCGTCCCGGGCGCCGGCGCTCACCGACGGCGCGGTGGACGGAGAGGTTTGCGAGTTCGACATGAGTAGACCTTTTTATTGTTAGAAGAATCGAGATGTTCGCGCGCAGCCGAAGCCGATGCCCCCAGTGTTCGGGCAGAGCAATCGCTACTTGAATGAGAGGCGCGGACAGCCGCTGTCAGGCGCTCAGATACGCCTTCGGATCGGCTCGATCGGGGGAGGGTTGGCGAGGGGGAAAAACAGGTTCATCACGTGCGCACCTTTTGATTGTTTTTGGGAGGGGCGGGCTGCATTGGTTGTTACAGTGGTCGTACAACCTCTCAAAAACAACGGAGGCGTTAGATCGTTTTTTCTTCTGGAAAAGGCGATTAATGCAGGTGTCCAAGAAAAACCAATTCAACTAATTTCCTTCGTTATGCATTATGTGTTTCGTAAGTATATGTTATTAAAAGATTAATTATTTTTTGGTGCTCGTTGTTTTTTGGACAGACGACACATCGCACACGGATACAATTAATTCTCTGTATTTCGTTGTCATCCTATGACGTGTTGAAGCCAGCGGTCTCTGCCTTCACAATCACCGCAGTCGCCGCTTGCATCCCGGCGCGACGACAACCTGTCCATGTACCTGTCGAGGATCCCCAGGCGATGTCGTCACCCGATCGAGTGCCCACTTACGTCATGCAGCAACGCAGCGAATTGACGGACTTTTACATCCGCGACAAAAAGGGCCGGCGCGCCGAAACCAGCCCGCATCGCCATGAGTATTTCCAGATCCAGGTCAACCTCGGTGGCGATACTGTGCAGCACATCGGCAACGTCGAACGTCCGTTTCCGCGCAATACGCTGGCCTTCATCCTGCCGCATCGCGTGCACGTGATTCCGCATCCGGCCGACAGTAATTTCATGGTGATCAATTTTTCCCAGACCTTTCTGCTGCCGCATTTGCAGTGCGACCCGATGGATCTGGAGGAAGTCTCGATTCTCCTGGCGCCGGAGTTATCGCCGTTCCGCTTTCAGGAGCATCTGGATTTCATTCTGGCCGATGAGGATTTCAGCAAAGTCTGTGCCCTGATCGAACAGATGCGTGTGCTCGATGAAAACCGTCAGTTCGGCACTCGCGAGATGCTCAAGGGGTTGTTGCTGCAACTGGTGGGGAGCGTTTGTGCCTTGTATGCCGAGCCGCTCAAACGGTTGGCCGAAGAGAATGCCGCCGAAGTCAGCCGACGCGATGCGCTGAGCAGGATGTCGGAATACTTGCGCAAGAACATCGCCGACCCCGACCTCAACCTGATCAAGGTGGCTGCTGCGACTTACTTGTCACCGACGTATCTGACGCACTGGTTGCGCAAGGAAATCGGCAAGACCTTCACTGAGCTGGTGCTCGAGCGCAGGATGCACGCGGCACGCAATTATTTGCTCAATGGGACACGACCGGTGGGGGAGGTGGCCAGGTTGTGCGGTTTCGCTGACGAGGCTTATTTCTCCCGGCGCTTTCGCCAGATCCATGGCCAGCCACCTGGGCAATTCAGACGTCAGCAACTCAATCCTGATACGCCGCAATCGCCGTCCAATGCGTGATTGTTCATCGCTCACATTGCAGCGCAAACTCGACGGCGCTCAGCAAGACATCGCCGCTGAAGGGTTTACGCAAGCATTCGATGGGCTCATAGCGGCTGGATTCGGCCAGTGTGGCTTCATCCCAGTGTGCCGACATGCAAATCACTGGAAATTTTCTGCCCTTGAGCGTCAGCGCGCGCATGACGTCCAGCCCTGAGAGGCCGTTCATTTTCAGATCCAACAGCAGGCAGGCAACATCATCGAAGTTTTCGAGGGCCAGGAATTCCTCGCCCGAGGCGAACACCCGAGAACGGTATCCGGCCGACCGGAGCAGGTTGGCCAGGCTTTTGCGTACGGACGAATCGTCGTCCACGATGCAGACGATGATCATGGCGCTACGGGATGATTCAGGGGGGGCGCAGCCAGTCTCCATAGTCATGAAGAGCCCTGCATGCCAAACGCTGGCTCCGTGCTGATCAAGCCATACAGCTTGACCAGATTGACCAGCGAGCGCGTCTGCATCTTCTCCATGATGTGTTTGCGATGGACCTTGGCGGTGACTTCACTGGTGCCCAGCTGGTTGGCGATGTGCTTGTTGGACAGACCCGCGACGATCAGCGGCAGCACTTCACGCTCACGGGGGGTCAACAGGGCGGCCCTTTGACGGGCGCTTTGTATGCGTTGCCATTGCTCGAACGCCGTCGCTGCACGTTGACGGGTGGCGCGCAGGGTGTCCAACAACTGGTCGTCGTTGAATGGTTTGGTAAGGAATTCGACCGCCCCTGCTTTCATGGCCTGCACCGACATCGAGATGGTGCCGAAACCGGTCATGAAAATGACCGGCCACGGATGCCCGCGCTGTCCGAGCGCCGATTGCAGTTCCAGGCCTGTCGCCTCGGGCAGACTGACGTCAAGCAACAGGCAAGCGGGGCCGACGTCGAGGTCCGCGTTGAGCAATTCTTCGGCCGAGGCGAATATCCGGTGCGCGATGCCTTCGGCCCGCAGCAGTCGGCTGAGTGCTGTACGTACGGACGCTTCATCGTCGACGATGAACACCGGCACGCTGTCAGGATTGATCGTCTCCTGATCCTCGGACGCCAAAGGGCCCAGTGCCACCGGATGGAACAGGGGCAGGGGCGGTTCACGTTCTTTCAATAGTCGGTAACCTCGGCGCGGGACCGTCTGGATGAGTTCTTTTTCTCCGAACAACTTGCGCAGTGAGGAGATCTGCACCTGCAGATTGTTTTCCTCGACGACGGTGTCGGGCCAGACCTGTGTGATCAATTCATCTTTACTGACAATCCGGCCATCGGCCCGCATCAGCACCGAGAGGATTTCGAACGCGCGGCCCCCGACACGCAGCGGCCGTCCATCAAGAAAGGCTTCGCGCCGCTCCAGGGAAATAGTGGCTTGGCCGAGTCGGATCATGCGTTCCTCTGCACTGCGTGGACGGAGAGTGACGCCGGAGCATCGATTCATCAGGGCTACACGCTAGGGGACGGCCTCGCATAATGCAATTATCCCGAGGGATAACACACCGTGATTTCAGTGCGAAAAAACCATCGGCTACGGGGCATTACGACAGCCATCATGGTGCTGATGACGGACAGGATTGCCCGCATGCAGCCGTCGGGCCAGAGCCTTGCGTATACTCCAGGGCCCAGCCCGAAACGAATCTTCAGCGGTGATTGCTCATGTCCAGCCGTCCTCTCTCAACATCCGGTGCCCGCGGTCTTGATGTCGTCCACGATGAAGCCTGGCTGGAACGCTGCACCTTCTCCATGCTGCGCCGGGAAAACGACCTGACCTGGTTCACGCTTCAGGACCCGCCGTCGGGCACACACTGGCTTGCCGCCCGGGCACCGATTCAACTGCCCGCCACGTGCCAGCGGCTGGAGCGCGATTTTCATCTGCGCCTGGATCCGGCGTGGGCGATTGCCCCTGTCGCGTTCATCCGCTCGGCCGAGGGGCCCTTGTTGATCTATCCCGCATCGGGGACGCCGCTGATGGACCTGGTCGGTGACACCACGCTGCCGCTGGAGCGCTTGCTGGCCATCGCCGTGGCGGCGGCCAACGCGCTGGCCAGCGCCCAGAAAACGGGTTTGCGACATGCCAGCCTGCTGCCCCACCACTTGATGGTGGAAACCGCCGATTCGGTCAGACTCCTGGGTTTTCACAGTCATACCGCAGAGACGCTCACCGTTGAGTTGCCCGGCCTGGAACAATGGCCGTACCTGGCGCCCGAACAGGTACGGCGCGATGCCGCCAGTTTTGACGCGCGCAGCGATATCTACACCCTGAGCGTCATCCTCTATCAAGCGCTGACCGGCCGACTGCCGCTCACCGCCCGCGACCCCTCGCAATGGCTGCACGTGCACGCCGCCGTGCAACCGCAATCACCGGCAATCCATGTTGCCGATCTGCCGGAAGGCATCTGCCAAGTGCTGCTCAAAGGCTTGGCGAAGGAACCGGGTGCCCGCTATCAGCGCGCAGAGTCGATGGCCGCGGATCTGGCCTGGTGCCAACAGCAGTGGCGGGAACACGAGCGCATCGATGGGTTTCGGCTGGGTGCCTTCGATGCGTTGCCTTCTGTGGCCCGCGGCGATGTTCTGTTTGGTCGAGAGGCTGAACGCACGCAGTTGATCGAGCAGATAAGTCAGGTGCGCAGCGATGGCATCGCCCGGGTCCTGCTGGTCGGTGGCGCGCCGGGTGCCGGCAAGTCGACGCTGATCCACCAGGGTGTCCGGCCTCTGGCGCCCGGCTACTGGGCCAGCGGCAAGAGCAATCTGCTGCAGCAAGAAATTCCCTACGCGCCCTTGGCGGAGATCTTCAAGTCGCTGATGACCCAATTGCTGGGCAAGCCGGCTCTGGAACTGGCGACGCTGGGCGAGCAATTGATTGAACGCCTCAAGGGGCGGGGCAAACTCCTGGCGGAGCTGGCGCCCGAGGCCGAGCTGGTCATCGGTGTCGCGCCTGAACTGCCGAACATGCCGGCCCGGCACGCGCTTGATCGCGCCAATCAAACGCTACTCGATGTTTTGGAAGTCTTCGCTCAGCCGGGACGACCCCTGGTGCTATTCGTCGATGACGTTCAGTGGGCCGACGATTCGACGCTGTCGTTCTTGCAAGCCTTCATCGCCCGGCCACCCCGGCATCTGGCGCTCATTCTGGCGTACCGTGAGGCCGAATCGCAGTCCCTCCAGCGTGAGGGTGGGTTGCTGCAGGTGTTGGAGCATGGGCAATCGTTACCCTGTGCGAGCATCATGCTGGGTCCACTGTCGGTGCCAGCAGTCACGGAGCTGATCGCCGCTGAACTGGACACCGACCCCGAGGCTATCGAGTCGCTCGCGCCAGTCGTGCACTACAAGACGGCCGGCAACCCTCTTTTCGTCAGCCAGGTGTTGCGCGCGTTGATCGATGAACGTCTGGTGTGCTTCGACGTGCACGATCGCCGCTGGGTCTGGAACCAGGGGGAGGTGGACGGTTATCGCTACGCCGATAACGTCGCGGACTTAATGGTGCAGCGACTCGAACGGCTGACGCCGATGGAACGCGAGGTGTTGCGCACGGCCGGATATATCGGCGGGCGCTGTGATGAGTCGCTGCTGCACCGGCTGTTGCCGTGTGATCCGCAACAGATCAACCGTGATGTGCAAAGCCTGGTCGATGCCGGATTTCTGTTGCGCGAGCGCGAGCAACTGGTGTTTCCCCACGACCGTGTACTTGAGGCTGCCTGTCAACTGGCTGCACCAGTGGGACGCGCCGCCGAGCATGCCCGTATTGCCGCCGCCATGCTTGATCAGTGGGGCGCGCAGAGCCATGAGCGTGTATTTGAAGTCGCCAGCCAGATTCAGCGCATTGACGCCGATGAACCGGAGGCGCATCGCCGCGCCGCGTTCGTCGAGCTGTTGGTCGAAGCCGCCGAACGCGCCAGGGACACCGCCGCAGTCGAGCAGGCCGTGGGCTATCTGAGCACGGCCGAGCGTCTGCTCGGGCAGACGGGGTGGTCGAGCCTTTACACTCAGGCGTTCGCCACCCAATGGCTGGCTGCCGAATGCGACATGTTGCTGGCCGATCTGGCCAGCGCCCAACACCGCCTCGACGACTGCCTGAATCACGCCACCACAGCGCTCGACCGCGCGAAAACCTATCGGTTACGGGCCACCTTGCGCACGTTGCACTCCGATTACGAGGGCGCGATAACCGAGGCGCTGACCGGGTTGGCCCTGCTGGATATTCCCCTGCAGCGCAAGCCATCGCACGAACAGCTGAGCCTCGCGTTTGCCCAGGTACGCTCACTTGTGGGCGCGCGCCGCATCGCCGATCTGGTGCATTTGCCCAAGGCCGATGACCCGCCTGTCGAAGTGGCCATGGAGTTGCTCAGCACGTTGATTTCCTCGTTCTTCGTCGACGACGACATTCGTTTTCTGCATTTGGCGAAAATGGTCGAACTTACGTTGATGCATGGCACCACGCCGAGCAGCGGTTACGGGTTTGCCTGGTTTGGCGTGATGATTGCCGAGCGCTATGGCGAGTATGTGGACGGGCAGTCCTTTGCCGAAGTGGCCCTTGAACTCACTGACAAACACGGCTACGAAGCCGGACGCACAGGTACGCTGGTGGCGCTTGATCAAGTCAGCCCGTGGACCCGACCGATGGCGTACGCCCGACAGAAGGCGTTCGCAGCATTCGAGTGCGGTCAGGCCGGCGGCGACCTGGGTATGTCCTGTTATGCCTGCAACCACATCGGCTCCGACCTGTTGTTCATGGGCGAACCCTTACAAGGAGTGTTGAACGAGCTGGAGCATGGCCTGGCCTGGGTGCGTCAGTTTCACTACATCGACATCGAACGCATCCTGCTGGCGCAACAGGCGTACGCCAGCGATCTGCGCGATGGGCGTCAGCACCGGCCGCTGACCGAACTGGACGGCACTGAACATGACCGTTTCGGCCCCATCGACCGCACCAGCGTGTCACAGCCGACGCTGTTCTGGACGTGGCTGTATTCAGGCATGTCTGCGTTTCATTTCGGCGATATCCCTTACGCATTGCGGCGTTTCGAAGAGGCAGCCGCGCTGGCCTGGTCCATTCCGGCGCACATCAATCTCGCCGATTACTACCTGTTCTACAGCCTGGCGCTGGGCAGTGCGCAGGCACCGGGGGAGGTGGCCGAAAAACTGGAACAACTCGAGCGGCAACGTCTGCGGTTTCTGCCATGGGTTGAGCTCAACCCGACAACCTTCCGCAACAAATTGCTACTGATCGAAGGGGTCATCGCCCGTTTGCGCGGTCAGGAACTGGTTGCTATCCGTTGCTTTGATCAGTCCCAGATCGCTGCGGCGGCGGCCGGTTTCATCCACGAGCAGGCGCTGGCCCAGGAACAGCTGGCTGAGATCTGCTTACCAAACGGACTGGTGTCGGGTGCCAATCACCACCTGCGCGTCGCGCGCGACGGTTACAACCTCTGGGGGGCCAAAGGCAAGGCCCGCCAGCTGGAAGCCTTGCACCCGTTTCTGAGCGCAGAGTCGTCGTTCGAACCTGTCCGGCCTGTGACCCAGGTCCGCCTTGATCTTGAAGTGGGAATCGAGGCGGCGCGCGCACTTTCACAAGAGGTATTGCTGGAACGACTGGTCGAAACCCTGATGAACCACCTGATGATTCAGGCGGGTGCTGATCATGGCGCTCTGATGATCGTCAGCGGCGCCGAGCTGCAACTCGCGGCAACCGCTTCTGTCGAGGCCGGAAACGTGCGGGTCGCGCTGGACAGCGGGCAGCCGCTCGAACAGATGGCGCCGACCTCGGTGCTCAACACCAGCATGCGCACCCGCAACACTCTGGTGCTCGACGATGCCCGGGCAGATTGCCCCGAGGCCTACAGCGCCGACCTTCTACCGCGCCAGACGCGTTCCATGTTGTGCCTGCCGTTGCTCAGACAAGGCACATTGATCGGTCTGGTCTACCTCGAAAACAGCCTGGTCCCCAAGCTGTTCAGCGCCGAGCGCCTGACCATGCTGGAAATTCTAGCCTCCCAGGCCGCCGTATCACTGCAAACCGCCCGGCTGTACGCGCGGCTGGTCGAGGACACCCAGCTGCGAGCGCAAATGGAAGCGGACCTGCGCAGTTCCCGGGCAGAACTGGCACGTAGCTCGCACCTTAAAGTCATGGGCGAACTGTCTGCTTCGATTGCCCATGAAATCAGCCAGCCGCTGCTGGGCATCTTGTCTAACGCCTCGGCGAGCCTGCGCTGGCTCAAACGCGACCAACCCGATCTGGAAGAGGCGATTCAGGGGCTGGAAGACATTCGCTCAGACAGCGCCCGTGCTGCCGACATTGTTCAAGCGCTTCGCGCGCTCGCCAAACAAGCGCCGTTGCAACGGCTTCCGGTGCAGATCGACGAGCTGATCGGTGAGGTCGTGCGCCTGACCGCCACCGATCTGGCAAACCGCAACGTACAACTGCAAACCCGGCTTGATGCGCAATGCCCGGTTTGGGTCGATGCGGTGCAGATCCAGCAAGTGGTGTTCAACCTGATCACCAATGCACTGGATGCCATCGCCGGAGCCGGGTTGCCAGAAGGACGCATCATCATCGGCTCATCGGTCAAGGACGATCATGTTCAAGTCTGCTTCCAGGACAACGGGCCGGGAATTGGCGCACAACAGCGCGAGCAAATCTTCGATGCGTTCTACACCACCAAAGGCAGCGGCATGGGAATGGGGCTGGCTATCTGCAAGTCGGTGATCGGCGCGCACGGCGGGACGCTGGTGGTCCAGGACAGCGAGCAGGGCGCCAGGATCTGTTTCAATCTGCCGGTCGCGGCCGCCAGCGTTGGATAAAAAAAGGCCGCATGAGCGGCCAAAAGGGAGGAGTTCGTTCTATCAGTCGATCAGTTCACGCGTGCAGCGCCTGCGCGCGAGGTTGTCTCAAACCGTTGGCCACGCTATCGGGAATTCTCCTGCCGGATATGTCCCGATCAATCATGGGCGTGCTGGGACGTCGGTTTGTGATCACGTGATCAACGGCCCGCCGCCAGGCTTTGGGTGTCATCCCTTCCAGCCGGCTAAAGGTGTGGGTGAAATGCGAGTGGTCCGCGAAACCGCATTCATAGACGACGTCGGTGATCGGCATCGAGGTGATCAGCAGGTTTTTGGCTTTTTCGATTTTCATCCTCATCAGCCAGCCTTGTGGCGAGTGGCCGGTACCCTTTTTGAACGCCCGGGAAAAATGGCTGCGCGACAGGTTGCAGTGTTCGGCAATCTCGCTGATCCGAACGCAGCTGCCCATATCACGCAGCATCAGTTCCTTGGCGCGGCGCTCTTGCCAGCTGGACAGGGCGCCCAGCGGTCGCGCAAGTTCACATGAATGGTCTGAATTCACCGATTGCGGGTTCATGGCAGCTCTCCTGATCGTTAGGGAAAGTCTGTCCGCCGGCGACCTTTAAAGTCCTTAAGCAAGCCTTAAAAATTATGAAACCCATGGCCACACCGCTTTAGCGTGTGTTCATGGGCGATGGCCAGGACGAAGCGTCAGATCCGCGAACTTTGCGGGCCGAGATGAAGTTAGCCGCCACGGTGACGGCCAACGTTCAGCCCGGTCAATTCCATTGAACCCAGGTCAAGAATGAACAGGGTAATCCACGTATCCACGCTGATCGCCACCAAAAAAGGTGCTCGGATCCGGCGTATTGAGCGACAACCCGTCGCGAATTCGCCGTGGCAGATCAGGGTTTGCCAGAAACGGTCTGCCGAAAGCAATGATGTCCGCGCGGCCGTCGATCAGGGCCTGTTCCGCCGTCTCAGGGTCGTAGCCACCGGCGATCATCAACACGCCGTCCCACGCCGCACGCAATTGGCCGATGATTTCATCCCAGCGCGGATCGAAGTTCTCGTCCTTGACGGTGCCGACGACGGCTGGCTCGACGAGGTGTAAGTAGGCCAGCGTCCATTGGTTCAACGAGTGCACGATGTGGCCGAACGTCGCTTGCGGTGTCTCATCGCCCATGCCCATGAAGCGTCCCATCGGCGTGAGGCGTACGCCCACGCGCTCTGCGCCTACTTCGTCGACCACGGCCGCCACCACTTCCAATAACAGGCGTGCACGGTTTTCCAGGCTGCCGCCGTAAGCATCCTCGCGCTGGTTACTGTTGCTGTTGATGAACTGGTCCAGCAGATAACCGTTGCCCGCATGAATTTCCACGCCATCCATTCCGGCGTTCAGCGCATTGCGAGCAGCCCGGCGGTAATCGCTGATGATGCCCGCGATCTCTGAGGTCTGAAGTGCTCGCGGCACCGGCACATCACCCCAGACACCGTTGCCATCCGTGTCGACGATGAACGTCTTGCCCGGCACGGGTAATGCGCTCGGGGCAACCGGGAGTGCGTTGTCAGGTTGAAAACTGGGGTGCGACACGCGGCCCACGTGCCAGAGTTGCATGAAGATCAGACCGCCGGCCTCGTGCACTTGGGTGCTGACTTCACGCCAGGCTTGTACCTGCTCATCGCTGTAGATTCCCGGCGTCCAGGCATAGCCCTGGCCCTGCCGGGAAATCTGCGTCGCCTCGGTAATGATCAACGCGGCGCTCGCACGCTGGCGGTAATACTCGGCATTCATCGCCGTTGGAATATCGCCCGGTTGCCCGGCGCGAGAGCGTGTCAACGGGGCCATCGCTACTCGGTGCGCAAGCGTGTAGGGGCCTAATGCGATGGGTTGGAACAGGTGCTGCGTCATGAGGTGTTCTCCAGTATTCGAAAAGAGGAAGCAGGGCGGCGTCGGACGTTTGGTCAGGCATCGGATGGCCGTAAGTTAATCCGCGGGATGCCGCTTGATAATCCGTAAAAACCAGCACACTGCATTGCGTAAAGCGCAACGCTGCGCAGGTCAGGACGGTTGCTCCGAGCGGGTCAGAGGAAGGTTCAACCAGCGCCGGCCGGTGGCGCTCGCCACGGCATTGCCGATGGCCGCGGCCATTGGTCCCTGGACGATTTCGGCGGCGCCGAGAAACGGTTGTCCCGGTTGGTCGAGCAGATGAACGTCGACCTTTTCAGGCAACTGCGAAAAGCGCAGGATCGGGTAGCCACTCCAGTCGTAGCTGCGAATACCCCCGGCGTCATAGGCGACTTTTTCATACAGCGTCCAACTGGTGGACTGAACGATCCCGCCTTCCACCTGGTTGCGCAGGCCATCGGGATTGACGATCTGCCCGACATCCACCGCCGTGACAACATGATCGATCTGCACTTCGCCAGTCTGCGGATGTACCTGAAGACGCACCGCAATCGCGCAATAGCCCATGATGTTTTTGTAGCGGGCAAACGCGAAGCCGATGCCTGCGCCAGGCTCGCTGCTTTTTTGCGACCAGCCGATGGCGTCGCGAACCCGCTCCACCACGGCCCGTGCCCGGGGATCCACCAGATGGGCAAGGCGCAAGGCAACCGGATCGACCTCGGCCTTGGCGGCAAGCTCATCGATGCAAGCTTCGATCGCGAAGATATTGATATGCGCACCCAGCGAGCGCATGGCTGAGGTGCGAAACGGCATCTCAGTGACGAAGTTCATGTCGATGCGAGTGGAGGCCAACGTGTACAGCGGCACGGCATTGCGATCACCGTCGCCTTCAGGTTGAGCGATGGGCACCGAAGGCGCGGAGGTGAACGGTCGGGCCAGTAGTCGCGCAGGCAGCAACCGGCCCGCATTGACGATGCGTTCGTTATGCGGCGTGGTCCACAGTTCATAGCTCCAGTCCTGCAATCGACCTTGCGCATCAAGATTGGCTTGCACTTCGGTCACCATCGCCGAGCTGTAGGGCTCCCAGAGATTTTCCTGCTCGCGCATCCACTGCACCCGCACTGGCGTGCCCGGTATTCGTATGGCAATCAACGCCGCGTCGGCCGCCGCATCGTCTGCGCCGTTGTGGCCATAACAACCGGAGCCTTCGGTGTGGATGCAGCGAACGCGGTCTGGAGGTAGCTGCAGCATTTCGGCGATCCCGGCGCGCAGCGGATACACGCCTTGGGTGTGGGTCCAGACGGTGAGGGTGCCGTCCTTGAACCAGGCCACGGCGCAGGATGGGCCGATGGATCCGTGCATCAAATATTGCTTGGTAATGCGCGCTCGATAGCTGCTGTCGGTCGCGACCTGTGGCGTGCCCTCATGGCTGATCGGATAGCGGCGCGAAGGGAGGCGTTCGAGCAATCCGTGAATGTTCCGTGACTCGGGTATGGCTTGTCCGCCGCTCCAGCGCGCTGTTTCATATCCGCTGCGCATGGCTTTGATTGCTTGCCATTCATCATGTGCTAATACGGCAAGGTAATTGCCGTCGCGAATCACCTGCACAACCCCAGGCAACGTTTTGATCAACTCCGCGTCGAAGGCTTCCAGCGTGCAGCCGGGACGAGGAGGGCGAATGACCCGAGCGTGCAGCATGCCAGGCAGCCGAATGTCTTGAACAAACGCGGGGCCGCCGCTGACTTTTGCCGGAATATCCAGCCGTTGCAGCGAATGGCCGATCAGCTTGAATTGCGTCGCAGGCATCGTCGGCGATTCGGACTTGGCGAAGAGGTGCAGGTCGACTTTTTTGACGGCGTCGGCGTAGGATATTTGTTGTCCGGTGGGGCCGTGAATGATGCCCTCCTGAGTCGTCAACAGTGCCGGCGCAACCTCCCAGCTGCGTCCGGCTGACTGAAGCAGTAACTCGCGCACCTGCGCCGCCGCGTTGAACAACGCGGTGCCGCTGTCGAAAATACTGTGACTGCCGGCGGTGTAGCCTTCGTTGGGCGTCAGCGCCGTGTCGGCGGTGAGCAAGTTGATCGCTGTCGGGGAAACCTCCAGACGTTCAGCGGCAATTTGCAGCAAGGCAGTTTTGACGCCGGTGCCCAATTCGACCTTGCCGGTGTAGACGGTGATGCCTTCAGGACCCACGCGGATCCACGCATCGAGGTAGGGATTGGTGCGCAGACTGCCGGGTAGATCCGGCGCCAGCACCACTGTGCCAAGCGTATCGACTTCGGTGTCCGCCCATGCACGCCGCGCTACCGGCACCAGGGTAAACGCCACCAGCAAGGCGCCTCCACGCAAGAAAGCGCGGCGACTGTGATCGACCTCTTTAACCACCGTCATAGCGCGCTCCCGTGTTGCCTGGCCACCAGGCTGATTGCCTCGATAATCCGCAGGTGCGTGCCGCAACGACACAGGTTGCCTGCCATGTACTCGCGAATGGTCTGTTCGTCCGGGTGCGGATTGCTTTCCAGCAATGACTGCGCGCGCATCAACATGCCGGCGATGCAGTAGCCGCACTGGGCCGCCTGTTTGTCGATAAAAGCTTTTTGCAAAGGGCCGGGACGCTCGGCGGTACCGAGGCTTTCAACCGTTCGAACCTTTTTGCCTTCAAGGCCCGCGCAGGGCGTCACGCACGAAAAGACAGGCTTGTCATCGACGATGACCGTACAGGCGCCGCACTGCCCCAAACCACACCCGTACTTGGCGCCGTTCAGCCCCAGATGATTGCGCAGCGCATAGAGCAGCGGCATGTCAGGTTCCAGCTCCAAGGCTTGGGCCGAGCCGTTGACGTTGAGCGTAACGGGGGTCATTTCTTCTCCTGACGTATCGCTTCAATAGTGGAAGAAAGGCCTGTCCAGGGTTGGTCAGGTCTGGCTTGCTGGCGCAGGTATGACGCCAGGGCTGTGAGTTGAACGTTGTCCAGGCTGGCGGCAAACGGCGGCATGATCGGTCCGGGCACGCCCGGAGTTGCCGGCACGCCTTCGAGCACCGTTTTAAGAAAATTGCGCGCGCTCGGGGCTTGCAGCGCCGACGTGCGATCCAGCGCCGGACGCCCGTCGATTTCGCGCATCGGCGCTGCCGGGGCATGACAACCGGCGCAGGCGCTGGCGAACAGCTGGGCGCCACTGGCCTGATCTGAGGGCTCAACGCTCGCAGCGCCGGGTTGGTTTTCGGTGATCGCAGCTTTGGTTTGCAGGCTCAGCAAATACTCAGCAATCGCTTCTGCGTCACTGACTGGCAAGCGAGCCAGACTGAGGCTGACCGGGCGCATCGGGCCAGCAGCGGTGCCGTGTCCGTCCACCACTTCCGCTCGCAGGTAGCTCACCAACTGATCGCTACTCCACGCGTTTGCGCGACTGGCCATGCCGAGCAACGAAGGCGCTTCCCAGCCATCCACGGCACCGCCCGCCAGGCTTTTACCGGACTTCTCGGCACCGATCAGGTTCAGCGGTGAATGGCAGCCCGCGCAGTGGCCAGGCCCTTCAACCAGATAACGCCCGCGATTCCACGCCTCAGATTGCTGCGCCACAGGCGTCAGCGGCTTTGCATGCAGGAACAGCAGATTCCAGAACGACACCAACGGCCGGATGTTCATCGGGAAATTCATGCGGTTTTGCATGGCCGGCGAGTCGACGGCAGGGCCGCTCATCAAGTACGCATACGCGTCGGCAATGTCACCCGCGGTCATGCGACGGTAGTGAACGTACGGGAAGGCGGGGTACAGGAAATGGCCATCGCGGGAGACCCCTTCACGCATCGCGCGCTCGAACGCCGGCAGTGACCATTGGCCAATACCGGTCTGCGGATCGGGCGTGATGTTGGTGCTGTAGAGCGTGCCGAACGGCGTCACCAGCGCCAGCCCGCCCGCCATGTATTGACCGCCGGGACGCGTATGGCACACCGCACAATCGCCAGTCTCGACAACCCGCGCACCGCGCTGCAATTGCGCGGAATCGAACGCTCGCAGGCGCTCAATGGACGCTATCGCTGGGCGCCACATCAGCATCGCCCCGCCGATTGCGCCTATCGAAGCGAGGACGGCCGCGCTGATCCATAGGGGCCTGGATCTCAGGAAGTTGCCCTTCATGAGGATTGGAAGCGCGAGAGACGCGCGGTGGGCATTGATGATGGATTCGAGGTCATGAACAGCTCCTTGAGCAGCCGGGGAAGGGCGCTGATGGAGAGCCCTGCGCCAAGTGCCCAAGGGTAGAGAAGGCGCAAGCGCCGCAGTATTGCCAAGTCGCGCAATAGCGCATTGCGCCAACAGCAACACCGGAATCGTTGCGGATGGCGCATCACTCCATTGCCTGGGGGATGGATTCTCTGCGTCGACCCGTGCCCTTAGCCTTGCCACCACTTTCCCGAACTCAACGAGGTGTCATGATGCTCACGGGTAACCCCGCAGCAGCGGCCAAGGCCGAACAGCCTGCTTCACTCTCCGGCCTGATGGTCGCGTTCCTGGCGTTCTGCTGCGGCGCGGTCGTGGCCAACCTCTATTACGCCCAGCCGATTGTCGAATTGATCGCGCCGCAGATCGGCCTGTCCAGCGCCAATGCCAGCCTGATCGTTTCACTCACACAGTTTGGTTATGCGTTGGGCCTGCTGTTGCTGGTGCCGCTGGCCGACCTGATGGAAAACCGGCGTCTGGTCGTGGGCTTCACCCTCGCGGCGAGCGTTACGCTGTTGTGTGCCGGGCTGACGCACTCGCCGTCCATGTTCCTCGTTTTTTCATTGCTGATCGGCCTTACTTCAGTCGCGGTGCAGATTCTGGTGCCACTGGCAGCGCACCTGACGCCTGAAGCAACGCGTGGCCGCGTGGTGGGAAATATCATGAGCGGGCTGCTGCTGGGCATTCTGTTGTCGCGTCCGCTGTCCAGCCTGCTGGTGGACGTGTTCGGCTGGCGCGGCGTGTTTTTCAGCGCAGCGGCACTCATGGCCGTCATAGCCCTGATCACCGCGATTGCGCTGCCGCGCCGCGTGCCGACTCATCAGGCGACTTACGTCGCGTTGATCGGCTCGGTGTTTGCGCTTGCCCGTCGCCACCCGGTGCTGCGTCAGCGTTCGTTGTATCAGGGGTTGTTGTTCGCCAGCTTCAGCCTGTTCTGGACCCTCGCGCCGATTGAGCTGATGCGTCACCACGGTTTCAGCCAGGCGCAGGTGGCGATTTTTGCTCTGGTCGGAGCAGTAGGTGCAGTCGCTGCGCCGATTGCCGGACGCTTGGCCGACGCCGGTCACAGCCGCCGCGGAACACTGGTCGCACTGCTGTTGGCACCAGTTTCATTGTTGATCGCTGCGCTGCCCGGCAGCAGCTACCTGTGGCTGGTGGTGTGTGCGGTGCTGCTGGATTTCGCCGTGCAACTGAACATGGTGCTGGGACAACGCGAGGTGTACGCCATCGACCCGCATAGCCGGGCACGACTCAATGCCGTGTACATGACCAGCATATTCGTTGGCGGTGCCTTGGGATCGCTGGTGGCGAGCCCGCTCTACGAACACTTCGGCTGGAGCCTGTCTGCTGTGTCGGTGGCATTGCTCCCGGCTCTGGCCCTGACGATGTTCCTGGGTCGCAAGGCCAATGCCTGAGCGCCAGGCGCAGGGGAGTCCGGTGAAGCACGGTCGTACAAGACGGCTGGCGAACGGTGATGCACAATCATCACCGTTCCTTTTCGACCGGGCTCCGCTTATGGACAAGTTGCTGGCACTGAAGATGTTTGTTGAAACCGTACGTTGCGGCGGTTACTCCTCCGCGGCGCGCAAACTCGGCATCTCGACGTCTTCGGTCACTCGCCAGGTGGCGGGACTGGAAAACGAGCTGGGCGCCAGTCTGCTCAACCGCACGACACGCAACACCAGCGTGACCGTCGCCGGGCAAACCTATTTCGAAAAGGCCGTGGCCATCCTCGAGGCCATCGATGAAGCCGATGCCGTGGTCGCCGACCGCGGCAGCGAGGTGCAAGGACGCCTGCGGATCAGCGTCCCCGTCGAGTTTGGTCGGCGGATCATCGCGCCGCATCTAGGCCGATTGCTTGAGCGTCATCCTGGACTGGAAATAAGCGTGTCGTTGAGCGATCAGGTCAGTGACCTGTTGAGCGAGCAGATTGATGTGTCCGTGCGTCTCGGATCGTCGGTGGTCAGTGAGGACATCGTCAGTAAACGGGTAGGGGCCTTCCAGCGCTGGGTGGTGGCCAGCCCGGATTACCTGAGCCGTCACGCGGCGCCGTGTCATCCCCGTGACTTGCTCGAGCACCAATGCCTGCGCTTCGATTACGGTGGTTCGCATCATCACTGGACGTTCCAGGGCGACGAGCAAACTATCCAGCTCAACGTGCACGGCCGCCTGCAAAGTAACAATGCCGACATCCTGCGCGAAGCGGCAATCGCTGGGGGCGGGGTGACCCTTCTGGCCGACTGGCTGGTGCGCGACGATGTCGCCGCAGGCCGGCTGACACGTTTGTTGGAGCATTACGAAGTCAATCCCGGCAGTGCGAGTAGTTGCATCAATGCGCTGTATTTGCCCAATCACCGGGGTTCCAGTCGCATCAATGTGTTCATCGATTTTCTTGAGGAGATCCTCACTTCTGGTCGATTGAGTAACGGATAGCCCCTTCGCAACGCAGCGCGCTGTACTGAGCGAATTGTTCATCCGCAGAGTAGGCCGTCAGTAAAATCTGACGGCCTTCGCTTGCCGCTCTTCAACCAGCAGGCGCCCCACAAACGCCACGTTGCTCAAGCGCGTTTCACTGCATCGGCACCTGGGGCGGCAGGTAAACATCAGCTGTACTGATTTGCCGAATCCGCAGCGGATTTCAGCTTTCTGGAATGGGTCAGCTGATAAGCAATTGCCAACCAGATAAACCACCCTGGCATGACCAGCAAGGCAATACGAGTGTCAGGTCTTAATGCCAGCAGGCAGAGAACAAATCCCAGGAACGCCAGGGAGAACCAGGCCATCGGCACGCCGCCAGGCATCTTGTAGGTCGATTGCGCATGCAGGTCGGGTCGGCTTTTGCGATAGGCAATGTACGACGCGAGGATGGTCGACCAAGTGAAAATCACCAGGATCGCCGACACGGTAGAGACGATGGTAAACGCTGTCATGACCTCCGGAACGATGAACAGCAGCAGTACACCCACCAGCATCAACAGTGTGGTAAACGCCAGGCTTAGCAGAGGCACGCTATTACCCGACAAACGCCGAAAAATCCCAGGCGCATTGTCGTGACTGGCCAGTCCAAACAGCATGCGACTGGATGAAAATACGCCACTGTTGGCCGATGAGGCGGCAGACGTCAGCACCACAAAGTTGACGATACCTGCTGCTGCGGGAAACCCTGCCACCAGAAAAAGTTCGACAAAAGGGCTTTTGTTGGGCGAAACCTGTTGCCAGGAAGTCACTGCAATAATGCAGGCCAGTGCCAGCACATAAAACAGGATGATTCGCAGCGGAATCGAGTTGATGGCTTTTGGCAGGGTCTTCTCGGGGGAACGGGTTTCGGCGGCTGCAGTACCGATCAGCTCAGTGCCGGCAAAGGAGAAGATTGCCATCTGGAATCCGGCAAAGAAACCAAACAGGCCGTTGGGGAAGGCTGCCTGTTTATCCAGCAGGTGGTTCAGGGATGCAGTAACGCCACTAGGTGATACAAAGGAGCTGGCAATCATCACTATGCTGACGCCAATCAGGGTGACGACGGCAATGATCTTGATGATTGCGAACCAGAACTCCACTTCACCGAAAAGCCTGACGGTCAGCACGTTTAGGGCGAACAGCGTCATCAGCATACCGATGGCCGGGATCCAGGCGGGTACATCGGGGAACCAGTACTGAAAGAATCCGCCGACCACCACGGCATCGCCCACCACCGCGACGCTCCAGCTCAGCCAGTACGACCAGCCGAGGAAAAATGCCGCTCGCGGGCCAAGGTAGGCACCGGCAAAATCCGCGAAGGTTTTGAATTTCAAGTTGGACAGCAACAGTTCGCCCATGGCGCGCATGACGAAGTAGACGAACATCCCGATGATCATATAAATGAGGATGATCGACGTGCCTGAGAGGGCAATGATCTTCCCGGAGCCCATGAACAGGCCTGTACCGATGGCACCTCCCATGGCCATTAATTGAATGTGACGATTGCTGAGCGTGCGCTGCAGCGCGGGCTGTTCAACCCGCTCGGACGGAGTCGATTTCATTACAAAACCTCTTGATTTTATGTTTTTGAGTTTTGGCAGAAAGTGGGTCTTGCGTTCTTGTTAGAGATGCAACGGCTACTGACGGTGGAGGTTTGCAGGCCTCGGAGTTTCTCCTCAACGAACAAGGTGCGTGGTCCGTTGGCACCTTGTTCCGGGGCATCAGCTATGGCTATCAGCTGACTGTGCGCAGGCGCGAGAGAACTGCTGGTTGCTGCCCAAGCAGTTGGTAGAGATTTTTTATGTTGGCCGGCGTCGGCACCAGATGGATGCGCTCACCGATGGCATGCTCTAGCGCCAGGTCGTGCACGTAGCGCAGTGACGAAAAGTCTTCCAGGGCAAAACCCACCGAATCGAAAACGGTGACCTGTGCGTCGTTTTCGCGGCCCAGTGCCTCGCCCAGAACAATCCGAAAGAACTCTACGACCGGAAAGTCAGGCTCCAGTTGTTGAATATCGCCTTCAATCCGGGTTTGAGGCTCAAACTCAACGATGACTCGGGCATTGCGCAGGATCTGGGCGTGCAGTTCGGTTTTCCCCGGGCAGTCACCGCCGACGGCATTGATATGCATGCCGGGCTCGATCATCTCGGGCGTCAGAATCGTTGCATAGGCTTTGTCTGCGGTAACGGTGGTGACGATGTGCGCGCCCTTGACCGCTTCCTGTACCGAGTTGGCCAGAATCACCTCGATATCCGGAAATGCGGACAGGTTGTGCTTCAACTTGAGTGAAGCGTCGCGATCAATGTCGAAAATGCGGATTTGCTTGATGGACAGCATTTCGTGGAAGGCGAGGGCCTGAAATTCGCTCTGGGCGCCATTGCCGATGATTGCCATTGAGCTTGCACCGGGGCGCGCCAGGGACTTCGCGACCAAGGCAGAGGTCGCAGCAGTGCGCACGGCGGTGGTCAGCGTCAGTTCACTGAGCAAGGTTGGATAGCCACTGTGGACATCGGCCAGGACACCGAAGGCCATGACCGTCAGCAAATTCCTTTGACCGTTGTCCGGGTGACCATTCACGTATTTGAACGAGTACTGCTGGCCATCGTCGGTCGGCATCAACTCGATCACACCGTCGGCCGAATGATTGGCGGTACGAGGCGACTTATCAAACTGCGCCCAGCGTGAATAGTCCGCTTCGATGTAAGCCGCCATTTCGCGGATAGCCCGGCGGATTCCCACCTTGGCGAACAGGCGTGCGGCATGATCGACGTCTATAAAAAGAGTCATGTTTTTATTCTCCGATTTAATAGTTCAAGCGCTGCGATTCAAGGGGATGACTCAGGCACGCTTGCTCTCGTAGCCATGCAGCACGTTGACTGCATTGATCCCGATTTCATCGACCATGTAGCCGCCTTCCATCACAAACAGGGTGGGGCAGCCCACGCCCGCTATCAGCTCGCCGATGCCGATGAAGTCTTCGCTTTCCAGCAAGAAGTGGCTGATGGGGTCGTCCTTGAACGTGTCGACGCCCAGTGAAATAACCAGCACTTCAGGGGCAAATTGCTGGAGTTTCTTGCAGGCGTGGAGCAAGGCGTTGCGGTAGCTTTCCCACGTGGTGTTCTTCGCCAGTGGATAGTTCAGGTTGTAACCTTCGCCGTGGCCAGCGCCGACTTCGTGGCTGTAGCCTGAGTAGTAGGGATAAGACACCGTCGGTTCGCCGTGCAGCGAGGCAAACATGACGTCACTGCGCCCGTAGAAAATGTTCTGGGTACCGTTGCCATGATGAAAGTCGACGTCCAGTACGGCGACTCGTTTGGCGCCTTGGGTAATGGCCTGCTGTGCGGCAATGGCTGCGTTGTTCAGATAGCAATAGCCGCCCATGTATTCACGCGCGGCGTGATGGCCGGGCGGACGGCACAGGGCAAAGGCACTGTCGTGGCCTTCATCGATCAGCGCCAGTGCGGTCAGCGCGATATCGGCACTGGTTTTTACTGCTTGCCAAGTGGTGGCGGTAATGGGGGAGCCGGCATCCATGGCGTAGTAACCCAACTTGCCGTCGATGAAAGTCGGCACTTGCTCGTTGGCCAGATCGCGCACCGGCCATACCAGCGGCAAGGCATCGTGGGTGCGTCCGGTTGCGCTCCATTCAGACCAGGCGTTTTCCAGAAAGGTTACATAGCGCTCGCTGTGTGCGTTGACATAACACGACCTGTCGAATACTCGCGGCTCGATGACCTGGCCAAGCCCTACCTGTTTGACCCGATGATGGACGGTATCGGCCCGGCTGGGCTGTTCGAAGGACGGCTTGAGCACGCCGTCTTTCAATTCGGTGCCGTGGTGCAAACGGTGAGAATCACTGAAAACTGTAAACATTGTGCGCATCCGTTGATGTGAGCCAGTGCAAATATTCTGTTCCGGCTGGGAGGCACTTTCTTTGCTTTGTTTTCGTGGTTTACTAGATTATTCGGGAATTCTTACTCAGGAATTGCGTAATGCAGAAAAAATCATCCAAGCGCATCAGTCTCGACGACACCGACCTGGCGATTCTCGCGTTGCTGCAGGAGGACGCGAGTATTTCCAATGCCGAGCTCAGTGAGCGGCTGTCGTTGAGCCTGACGCCTTGCTGGCGGCGGCGTAAGCGAATGGAGGAGGCGGGCGTAATCAAGGGCTATCAGGCGAACCTTGATCGACGAATGCTGGGGCTCGATATCATGGCGTTCGTGCACATCCGTTTTTCCACCCACGCCGATCACGCTCCGGACGCCTTCGAGGCGGTGATTGCGCAATTGCCCGAAGTGTTGTCCTGTCACAAGATCACCGGGGATGCCGATTACGTGCTGCAAGTGCTGGCAGAGGATCTAGATAGCTACAGCGACTTTATCGAGCAGGTACTCAGGCGTCAGGTGGGTATTGCCTCCATCCAGTCCAGTTTGTCGTTACGCGAGGTCAAGACCAGTAGCCGTATAGCGATACCCCAATCGAGCAAGGGGTAAAACCATTGAGGTAGTCCGCAGCCCCGACGATGGCCCAGGCGGCATTGGGCGATAGCCGCCGAACAATCATTTCCTCCTGAAAAACAGATCAGAAGGTCTAAACCTGTTTCAGGACTACACAGCCATTAAAAAAAGCGGCCCTTTGGCACCGATAACATCGTTTCTCGGGCGCACCGCTTTTCAATATATTGGCCGCCAGATCTGGTGAATGACTCAACACTCACCACCCTCAGCGCGAGTAGTCTTAATGAACAATAAACCTGACAACGCAGGGCTTGATAACGCCGGAGCGGGGACCCGAGCGGTCTGGGGCGGGGAGCAAGTCAGGCACCCCTACAACGCCACTCAAACACCGATCGTGCTTAGCGCCGCTTATGGTTACGACGACATCGACGTCTGGTACGACGTTGCGTTGGGCAAGACGCCGGGCTTTATCTACAGCCGCATGAGCAACCCGACGGTCGAGACGCTCGAAGCAAAAATTCGCGAGTTGGAAATGGCCGAGTCCGCCGTGGCCTTCAGCAGCGGCATGGCGGCGATCAGCAGTGTGCTTTTCACCTTCCTGGCCAATGGCGATCGCGTGGTGTCGACCAAGGACAGTTACGGTGGCACCAACAAGATTTTCGAAGAGTTCCTGCCGCGTACGGGTGTGGCGGTGACCTTGTGCGAGACGTTCGATCATGAGGAGATCGAGCGTGAAATCGCCAAAGGCTGCCAGTTGGTGTACCTGGAAACGCCGACTAACCCGACCCTGAAAATACTCGATATCCAGCGTCTGGTAGCTGCAGCCAAGCGCGTCGGTGCCGTGGTGGTGGCGGACAACACCTTTGCCACGCCGCTGAATCAGAACCCCTTGGCGTTAGGGGTGGACGTGGTCATCCACAGCGCGACCAAGTTCCTCAGCGGTCATGGCGATGTGCTCGGTGGTCTGGTGTGCGGCAGCGAATCCTTGATGGCCAAGGTTCGTCATTACCGGGAGATCAACGGTGCGACGCTCGACCCGTTCTCGGCCTACATGATCATCCGGGGCATGAAAACGCTGGTGCTGCGCATGCGTCAACAGCAACGCAGTGCCCGTGCCCTGGCGGATTTCCTCTGCACCGAACCGTTGGTGGAGTCGGTCAATTATCCCGGCTTGCCCGGTCATCCGAACCACGCTGTAGCGTGCACGCAAATGTCCGGCTTCGGCGCCATCGTCAGTTTTGTTCTGGTCGGTGGGATGGACACGGTCAAGGTGCTCTTGCCACGTCTACGATTCGCCCATTGCGCGGGCAATCTCGGTGCAGTGGAAACCATTTACGGCCCGGCCCGGACCACCAGCCATGTCGAAAACACGCTGGAAGAACGACTGGCTCTGGGTATCTCCGAAGGACTGGTGCGGGTCTCGGTCGGCATTGAAGACACTGACGATCTGCTCGACGATTTGAAGCAGGCGTTCGCTTTTGTCAGGTGTTCGCGCAATGAGCGGGCACAGGCAAACACACAGCACGCAAACAACAAAACAAGCATCGAGGCAGCAAGCTGAAGTTTAAACGTTAGTACCTCACGACAAGGCCGTTAGTGAGGGGTTCATGAAGTGGAATAATAATAAAACTTAGTGGCGACCCTTTTTACTCTGCCCCGTAACTCATCGCAGACGTTAATGCGCGCCCTAACAACTTTCATGAGAACAACCATGTCCATAAAAGAAGAACAACTCACTACGCGTACCGGTTTTAAACAGGAAATGCAGACGCGCCATATTGTCATGTTGGCATTGGGTGGCGTCATTGGTACCGGGCTGTTTCTCACGTCCGGGTACACCGTTAACCAGGCCGGTCCGTTGGGTGCGGTCATCGCTTACATCATCGGCGCACTCATGGTTTACATGGTCATGATGTGTTTGGGCGAATTGGCGGTGCAGATGCCGGAAACCGGTTCGTTCAGCACTTATGCCACGCGTTTTCTCGGACCCGGCACCGGCTATACCGTGGCGTGGCTGTATTGGCTGACCTGGACTGTGGCAATCGGCTCTGAATTCACCGCCGCCGGGATCTTGATGGCGCGTTGGTTTCCGGACACACCGGTATGGATTTGGAGTGCGATGTTCGCAGGCTTGGTGTTTCTGACCAACGTGATATCGGTGCGCTTGTTCGCTGAGACCGAATTCTGGTTGTCATTGGTCAAAGTGGTGACCGTGGTGGTGTTTCTGCTAATCGGTGGTGGCGCGATTATCGGTCTGCTGCATATCGATCAGGCTCACAGTATCGGGCTGAGCAACTTCACTCGCGAGGGGCTTTTCCCTACCGGTTTCATGCCGATTGCCATGACGTTACTGGCGGTCTCCTTTGCGTTCTCCGGCACTGAACTGATCGGCATCGCCGCGGGTGAAACCAAGGACCCTCAGCGCAATGTGCCGCGTGCCATTCGCACTACAGTGCTACGCCTGGCAATCTTTTTCGTAGGGACCATTTTCGTCCTGGCGACCTTGTTACCCCGTGAACAGGCCGGGCTCGTTGAGAGTCCATTCGTCACGGTGTTCACCTACATCGGGATTCCGTACTCCGCAGACATCATGAACTTCGTGATCATCAGTGCCTTGTTGTCGGCCGCCAACTCCGGTTTGTACGCTGCCTCACGGATGCTCTGGACCCTGAGTGACCAAGGTCACCTGCCCAAACAGTTCTCGGCCCTGACCCGCATGGGCACACCACTCAACGCCATTATCGTCAGCATGGCCGGTGGCGCCGCCTCGTTGCTCAGCAGTGTGTTTGCCGCCAACACCATCTATCTGGCGCTGGTGTCGATCTCCGGATTGGCAGTGGTGGTGGTGTGGATGAGCATCGCCGCGAGCCAGATTGCTTTCCGCCGTCACTATGTGGCCAATGGCGGCGATGTCCGCGACCTTAAGTTCCGCGTCCGGGGTTATCCGTGGGTGCCGCTGGGGGCGCTGGTCTGCTGCAGCCTGGCGTGTGTCGGGATTGCTTTCGACCCTGAACAGCGGGTGGCTCTGTACTTCGGTTTGCCATTCATCGCCTGGTGCTATTTCGTGTATTACATTACCCGCAAAAGCCGCGAGCGACGCTTGTCGGTTACCCCCTTGGCACAACCGTCCGATGCGTTCTAGCGACCGTCGACGGGGGTGGGCAGTGTGCTCGGTGGAGGGGGTGTCAACGAGGTTCAGACCATGAAGCAAAAGACGTTACCCCCATTGAACTGGTTGCGGGCATTCGAGGTGTCCGCCCGTTGCCTGAACTTCACCCACGCTGCAGACGAACTGTTTTTGACCCAGGGTGCGGTAAGCCAGCAGATCCGCCAATTGGAAAGCCATCTGGGAGTGGCGCTGTTCAAGCGCTTGCCCCGTGGCTTGGGGCTGACCGAGGAAGGACAGGCCTATCTGCCGGTTGTGCAGGATGCAATCACTCGACTGGCGGTGGGGACCAACGAGATTTTTGGCCAGCACAAACGCCGGCCGATCAAGGTGCGCGGCAGCCTGGCGTTTTTTGTGCACTGGCTGGCGCCCAAACTGGTGGATTTTCGCCAGGCGCACCCACAGGTCGACATCCGCTACATCAGCAACATCTGGGTCAAGGAGCTGGACGGTGAGGACGACATGGAAATTCGCTGGGGCCATGGTCAATGGCCCGGCCTGGTGTCGCAGCGCCTGACTTGGGACACCTTGTTTCCGGTCTGCTCGCCAGCCCTGATGGCGAGCTCGCCGCTGACGGTGCCGGCGGACGTGGCGAACCACCCGTTGTTGCATGTCCTGGGTTACGAAGAGGGTTGGGGTTACTGGTTGAACATGGTCGGTGCGGACACCGTCGACTCGTCGACCGGCATGCAGTTCGACACACTGATTTCCACCTTGCGCATGGCCGAGTTGGGACAGGGGATTGCCCTGGCCCGGTCCTCGATGGTTGATGAAATGCTTGAGGACGGGCGACTGGTCGAACCCTTCGACCAGCGCATCGAAGCCAGCGAGTCGTTTTACCTCGTACGCGGTTCCGGTGCCGACCAGCACCCTGACGCGGTCAAGTTTTCCACCTGGCTGGTCGAGCAGGCACATCGTTTCAAATGAATGGCCGGAGCCAACCATGCACTATGTGAGTACCCGAAATTCGGCCGTGCAGGTCAATTTCGAAAAGGTCGTGTTGTCTGGAATTGCCGAGGATGGTGGGCTGTACGTACCGCTCGAACTGCCACTATTTGAACCACAGGACATTGCCAACTGGTCGACCTTGCCCTATGACGAATTGGCCTATCGGGTGATCAGTCCGTTTGTGGGTGAGGCGATCCCTGAGGCTGACCTCAAACGTCTGCTGAAGGAGGCTGGTAGCGACTTCAGCCATCGTTCCCTGGCGCCTTTGCATCAGGTCGATCGTAACGAATGGGTGCTGGAGCTGTTCCATGGGCCAACCCGATCCTCGAAAGATTTTGCCGCCCAGTTGCAGGCACGGCTGGTGCAATACTTTCTGCGCAAACGCGGGCGTCGCGCGGTGGTGATCGGTGCCACCAATGGCGATACCGGACTTGCCGCCATCGAGGCATTCAAGCACTGCGACGAAACGGACGTGGTGGTGTTTTACCCGCAGGCAGGTGTACCGCAAGACCAGCTCCAGCATTTGCAAGCGGTGGCGCATCCCAAGGTTCATCAGTTCGCAGTCAATGGCAGCTTCGACGAGTGCCAGACCATCGTCACCCGGTTGTTCCGGCAGTGGCCGTGCATGCAGCACGAGGCGATCAGTTTCAACTCCAGCAACTGGGTCAGTGTGTTGGCGCAACTGGTGTTTTATTTCCACGCCGTGCTGCAACTGGGGGGCGGTCAGCGTCCGATCGGTTTCAGCGTGCCAGCCGCGAGTTTTGCCGAGGTCTATGCCGGATACATCGCGCAGAAAATGGGCTTGCCGATCACTCAGATAATCGTTGCAACCAACCAGAATGACGCGTTGCATCAGTTGTTTCTGAAGAACCACTACTCCAGGTTGCGAGCGAACAAGACCTTGTCGCCGGCCATGGACCTGTCGATCTTTTCTAACCTGGAACGTTTTCTCTGGGAGCTCTATGGACATGACGATCAGGCCGTGAGCGCGCTGATGGCAGCGTTCGAATCCAGCGGCGAGATGACCATCGCCAACGAGTTCTGGTTGCAGGCACGGATGATCATCGACTCTTACGCGGTCAGTGATGAGGAGACACTGAAGGAAATGACCTCGCTGTATCGTGACACCGGTTATGTCATCGACCCGCATACCGCCACCGGCGTCCTCGCGGCCAGGTTGTACCGCCGAAGCCTGGTGGCGCCAATGGTCACCTTGGGGGAAATCTCGCCAGCCAAATCGGCGGTGCTGCTTGGCGAGCTGGGGATCAGCACGCCGGCGCAACACAGCCCGGTCGCGAAGCAAGGGCCGGCGCAGCTTTACCGGATTCAACCGGACGACCTCGACACCATCCATCAGCTGCTCGGCGCGCTGTGAAGGCGCGGCAACAGGAGGCCAAGTGAAGCGAATTCTGGACCCTCTCGATGAACGCATCATCGCGGAACTGCGGCTCAATGCCCGGGCTGCCCACGCCGAGCTGGCGGCGAAGGTCAACCTGTCGCGCAATGCTGTGCGCCAGCGCATTGAACGGCTTGAGCGCGACGGGGCAATACAGGGCTATACCGTACGCACGGGGGAGGGGCGACAAGCTTCTTCGAACATCAATGCGGTGATTTTCGTCTACCGCTACGACCGCATGCGCGGCGCGGAAGTGCTGCAGGCCCTGCGGGCAATACCGGAAGTCATTCAGTGCGATGTGATGAGTGGCGAGTTCGATCTGATGCTGCGGGTCGGCGCTGCCAGTCCGGAGCGGGTGCATAAGGTCTGGAATGAAATCTCCGCGTTGCCCGGGGTGGAAAACACCGTGACCTCATTCGTGCTGTCGTCCGTCGTCTAACCCCTTTGTCGTTCTTGAAAAAGCCAACCTGTGTTGGCTTTTTTTATGCCTGGCGTTTTGCCCGGGTGCTGGTCAAAACGCCCACAAAATAGAGCAAATTGGCCTATTTCACTGCCCTGGCCGCGCCCCTAACCTAGAACCCGACAACCCATCACCCGGATCAAGGGCATAAAAAAAATGACTGAATACAAACTGGCGCTGGTTGGCTTCGGCGGTGTGAACCGGGCATTGGCTCAGCTGATTGCCGAACGTAACGAAAACTGGAAAACCGAACTGGGTTTTACCCTGAAAATCGTTGGCGTGACCGACCTGTTTCTTGGTTCGGTGATTGGCCGCGAAGGGCTGGACGC
>Ga0163161_10000644_pt1 | contig 27873 bp, 23 predicted proteins | sample S45metaG_FD_129847 | JGI IMG/M metagenome (GOLD analysis project Ga0163161, IMG submission 129847) | Switchgrass rhizosphere microbial communities from Kellogg Biological Station, Michigan, USA - S4-5 metaG | ecosystem: Host-associated > Plants > Roots > Rhizosphere > Soil | place: USA... | reverse complement strand
GCTCAATGGCGCCAAATACGGCTGCGGCCTGGGTCAATGCGGCGCCTGCACTGTGTTAGTGAACGACAAACCGGTGTTTTCCTGCCTGACGCCGTGCGGCGCGCTGGCGGGCAAATCGGTGCGCACCGTGGAGAGCCTGGGCAGCGCCGACCAACCGGGGCCGTTGCAGAAAGCCTTTATCGACGAACAGGCCGCCCAGTGTGGTTATTGCATCGCGGGAATGATCGTACGGGCACAGGCGCTGTTGGAGGCCAACCCGAATCCAGACGATGAAACGATCCGCCGCCACATGGCGCCCAACTTGTGCCGCTGCGGCACCCATGTGCGCATCCTGGCCGCGATCAAGTCGGTCGTCACGCAGGGAGGCAAGGTATGAAAAGCCCCACGCAAAACGTCAATCTGAGCCGCCGCGCCTTCGTGATAAACGGGGCTTTGGTGATGGGGTTCGCGATGCTTCCGGGCATTCCTCGCGCCTTCGCCGACACCGAAGTGGACACCTTGGGGACCGCAATCCTGGCGCCTGATCTGCCCGGCAGCCTGCGGGCCACGCCCTATCTGGACGCCTGGATACGCATCGATGCGAAAGATGGCATCACCGTCTACACCGGCAAAGTGGAGCTGGGCACCGGTGTCAAAACTGCGCTCCTGCAGATCGCCGCCGAACGCCTTGAAGTGCCACCTGGGCTCATCCGCTTTCTCACTGCCGACACCGCGCTGACACCCAATGAGGGTTACACCGCCGGCAGCCATACCATCGTCGACAGCGGCACTGCGCTGTTCAACGCCGCAGCCCAGGTGCGTCAGTTGTTACTCGAGTCAGCAGCACGGCAATGGCAGCGCAGGATCGACAGCCTGACTACGCGGGATGCGGTGATCTACGATGCACAAGGCCGCAGCATGACCTACGCACAGGCAGTGGTGGGGGTTCAACTGCACCGCTTCGCGTCGGCCAACTCGCCCTTCAAGCCTGCCAGCAGCTTCACCCTGATCGGCAAATCGTTGCCTCGGCTGGACATCCCGGCCAAAGTCAGCGGCGGCGCGGCCTATGTGCAGGACATGCGCCTGCCCGATATGCTGCACGCCCGTGTGATACGTCCGCCCCGGCGTGGCAGTCAGCTTCTTGAAATTGATGAGGCCGCCCTCAGGAAACTTCCCGGAGTGGTGAAACTGGTCCGCAATGGCAGCTACCTCGCAGTGGTCGCCACCGATGAATGGCTGGCGGTCAAAGCGATGCGCGAGGGCTACGCCAAGGCCCGCTGGACAGAAGGGAACCCGCTACCTGACTCGACACACATCCATCAACTCCTCACCGAATTACCGGCGCGGCGCTACCCGGTGAGTGCCAAGGGTGACCTCCCGCAACCGCTACCGCGAGCTTACAAAGCCCGAGTGACCAAGCAATACTTGATGCACGGCTCCATCGGGCCTTCCTGCGCAGTGGCCTGGTTCAAGGATGGAACATTGACCGTCTGGACCCATACCCAAGGTGTCTACCCTCTGCGCTCGGGTATCGCCGAGATGGTCGGTCTGCCGGTGGCCCAAGTACGTTGCATCCACGCTGAAGGTTCCGGTTGCTATGGCCATAACGGCGCCGATGACGCCGCCGCCGATGCCGCATTGATTGCCATGGCCATTCCCGGCAAGCCGATACGGGTGCAATGGATGCGCGAACAGGAAGCCCTCTGGGAACCTTACAGCTCGGCCATGCTTGCCGAGGTGGAAGCGGGACTGGACGACAGTGGGCGTCTTCGCGACTGGAAATACGAACTCTGGAGTACCCCGCACAACGAACGTATCGTCAATGCCGGGCGCTTGTTGCCGGCGTGGCTGTTGGCCAACCCCTTCACCCCCGCCCCCTCAGTCCCGATTGCTCAGCCCGAAGGTGACGGCGACCGCAATGCCGTTCCGTTGTATGAGATACCCAACCTGAAGGTCGATCTGAACTTTGTGCTGACCATGCCATTCAGGACCTCGGCCATGCGTTCGCTCGGTGCCCATATCAACGTGTTCGCCATCGAGAGCACCCTCGATGAACTGGCGGCCACGGCCACCATCGACCCGGTGCAATTTCGCCTGAATCACTTGAGCGATCCGCGAGCACGGGCGGTGGTGGAGCGCGTGGCCGCTGAGTTCCGCTGGCCGCAAAAAGCCACGGGCCCCGGCAGCGGGATCGGCTTCGCCTTTGCCCGCTACAAAAACATCATGGGTTACTGCGCGATCGCCGTGCAGTTGCATGTGCAGCGCCAGACTGGGCAAGTGACGATTGATCGCGTTGTCGCCGCGGTGGATGTGGGGCAAATTGTCAGCCCCGACGGGCTGCTCAATCAGATCCAGGGTGGCATCGTGCAGTCCGCGAGTTGGACGCTCTATGAACGAATCCTCTATGACGCAGGCGGCATGCATAGCTTCGACTGGAGCGGCTATCCGATCATGCGTTTTACGGATATGCCGCACCAGGTCGAGGTCCACATGATTGATCAGCCGGATCAACCATTCCTTGGTGCCGCAGAAATCGTCCAGGGGCCCATGGCCGCAGCATTGGGCAATGCCATCAACGATGCCACCGGCAAGCGCTTGCTCGACCTGCCCCTGGCACGACGTGGCTGGCAGGATGCATTGGGGTCATGATCGATCCGGGCGGTATTGACGTTAAGCCCTGTAATGTCTGGCGAGCAGGGATGACGTCGCCGCCCACAGTTCCTGGCAGGCGGTGACGCTATCCGCTGGAGGCGTAGGCTGTATAGGTTTCGCGTCCTTCACCGAAAAGTAGCCACCCGATGCCGGAGAGAGATCTGAATCGGTAGCCAAGCGGACGATGATGTCCGCACCGCGCTGCGGATCACCGATGCGCAACCCATTTAGAGCCCTGGCCAGCAACGTAGAGAATCCCAGCTCGCGGCCAAGCCCCGTGACGTTGAAGCCTGGGTCCAGACAGTTCACCGCAACGCCGGTGTCTTGAAGCTGACGCGCCAGTTCCTGCGAAAACATGATGTCCATCAGCTTGGTTTTCGAATAGCTCTTCGAAGAGCCAAGGCGCGTGAATGGAGCGGTGTCGAAGAGATCTCGTTCCAGATCCAGCCCGCCGCTGCGTCTCGACGCCTCTGAAGCGACAGTGATAATTCGCGAAGGAGCCGACCGAACCAGCGTGTCTCGCAAGCCGTTTGTCAGCAGCCAGGGGGCGAGGTAGTTCACCGCGAGCATCTCCGCGTGACCATCAACGGTGACACGCTGCTCAAATGCGTGAATGCCAGCGTTGTTGATCAACACATCAATACGCTCGTATTGCGAAGCGAGTTCAAAGCCGAGCGCCGCAACGGAATCGAGGCTGCTGAAATCCGCGTAATGAACGTCGATACGCGCATCAGGTACAGCCGCATGAATGCGCTCGCAGGTTGCAGCAGCCTTTGTCTTGTCACGCGCAGTCAGAACGAGATGGGCACCTCGCTTGGCCAACTCGATGGCAGCAAGCTGACCAATTCCGCTGGTGGCGCCTGTAAGGACAATGGTGACGTTGGTATTCATTGTGGTTTTTCACTGTCCGCGAAGGCATTTAATGGATTAAAGTCCACTATAATCTCGAATGCATATTTGTCCATGAACAAACCGCCGACAGGTTTTCGCAGGCAGAAACGGGAAAAGACGGGAATGGAACCACCAAAAAACAAATCGCTCACTCAGCCCGCTCACGATCGAGAGCTTCTGGTTCTCGCGCTGGGTGAACAGTTCAGTGCGCTGCTGAGTGCCTCGCGTGCCCTGACGGTCGCGACATCAGCCGAATTTCACCCAGAGTTGCCACCCGCAGCGTTCCATATCGCGCACTGGCTGCACGCGTTCGGGCCGGCGAAGGTAAGTGGTGTCGCCGAGGCTGTAGCGATGGATCGCAGCGCGACGAGCAGGTTGACGGCGAGACTCATCCACTTGGGACTGGTAGAGGCGCAACCGGATCCTTCGGATGGTCGAGGCACCCTTTTGAATGTGAGCCATCAAGGCCGTGCCAGAATCCGCCAGGCCATTGCTCACAAAGGCGACGATTTTCGGCAGCGTATCGACGGCTGGAACGATGAGGACCTGGAACAACTGACGCAATTGCTGCGTCGATTCAACAGAATGTCAGCGTGACGGAATAAAAAAGGCGGTGAAGGATCACTTGCACCGCCCTACCCCATCGAAGGGAAATGTTGCTCTTCTATAAAACATGCCGTTGGAAGAGAACGACATGTACACGCAACACTTGTAAAAGCGCTACCTGTCAGTTACAGCGGCCCGTCACATTCGACCGGTCCACCGAATACATTTTTGATACCTGAATATCTGCCCTGAAGCGCCCTCGATCAAGCAACTAAAACAACGCCAGTTGGTAATTGATAATCACGCGATTTTCGTCTTGCTGACGAGCATTGGGGATGTTGTTACGCACCATTGCATTTTTCCACATCACGCCAAAGCCTTTTAACGGGCCCGATTGCACGACATAGGCCAACGTAATATCACGTTCCCATTCGCTGGAATTGCTGGAAGCAACAGTATTAATATCATCCCCTTTGACATACACAATACCCGCTGTAGCTCCTGGCAAACCCACTTTTGCGAAGTCAAAAGAATAACGGGCTTGCCATGACTTTTCGCCGGCACGAACAAATTTCTGAACCTGCATTTCAGTAATGGTATAGGTGGTTGGGCCATCGCCCTGGTTTAAATACGGGAAGTCGCTTTTACCATTGCTGACTTCATAACCTGCTCCAAAGGTATGGCCCGCGACGGCGTAGGTAAATAGGCCACTGAACAGATTATTATCGACCTCCCCTTTTAATGTATTACCACCGTAGTAGCCTGTCGTGAAATACGCAGGATCATGGCCGTTTGCGCCATCATTTTTGCTATTAAAATATCGAACATCACTGGTCAGCACCCCGGGACCGATTGCCCAGTTGTGAATGAGCCCCAAGAAGTTTTGCTTATAAAAATCTTTCAGATTGCCGTAATAGTATTGCAAAGTTAGATCTTTGGTCAGCTTATAATCGCCACCGGCGTAGATGAACTTATTACTGAAGCGACCTGTGACCGCATTGTTCGCACCCGCGATGGACATATTTTCATTGTTGCTGGAGTTACGCCCCTTCACCTCGTCGATTTGGCCGCCCACCAAGGTCAGGTCTTTGATATCTGCCGAAGTAACCTGGGTTCCTTGCCAGGTTTGTGGCAATAACCGTCCGTCATTGCTAAAGATCACTGGCAGTTTTGGAACCAGGGTTCCGAGTTTCAGCTCGGTCTTGGATATTTTTACCTTGCCGGTCAACCCGAGGTTGGAGACATCGTCAACCGCATGATCGCCGTCGCTTGGAAACACGATGCCGCCGTAGTTTGTCCCCGTTGGGTTGCCATGCTTGCCAGCACTTGAATCCAGTCTGACACCCAACATGCCTAACGCATCAACCCCGAAGCCTACGGGCCCGGGGGTGTAACCCGATATGAACTCTAGTTGAAAGGCTTGTCCCCATTCAGCTTGATAGCTCTGGTTGGCGGCTTTCTGAGCGGGTGTCGCCGAATCTCGGTAATCGCTATTGATATAGAAGTTACGCAATTTAAGCGCCGCTTTACTGTCATCGATGAAACCCGCCGCATGGGCTTGCTGCGCCAATACACACATGGCGGCGGCAACAGTCAAAGTACGTTTCATTTATTCACACCAGGGTTGAGATTATTATTGTTGTATAAACTACTTAGCGACTTTTCAGGTGTAGGTATTCACAGGAGCTGCACTTTCATGCAACAACGAGTTAACGTGAAGAGTAATAACCCGAACTAATCAGCTTTCAGCTGTGCGTTCCATGTTGCCGGCGTTCCCAGTTCAGAATCGACCAGCTGATTTTCGAATCGATTGCGTTCATCGATGGCACTGACCGAGCGATCGGTAATAGAGAACCAAAAGATACCGACAAAGGCTACGACCATGGAAAACAACGCCGGATATTCGTATGGGAACCAGGCTTGCGGATTATGAAGAATCTTGACCCACACGGTTGGGCTAAGGATGCATAGGGTAATGGCTGATACGAGCCCCAGCGATCCGCCAATCACGGCGCCACGTGTCGTCAGGCCCTTCCAGTAGATCGACAATAACAGCACGGGGAAATTGGAACTTGCGGCGATGGAGAACGTTAAGCTCACAATAAATGCGATGTTCTGTTTTTCAAAAGCAATGGCCAATAGAATCGACAGCACACCCAACACTATGGTTGTCACGCGAGAGACGCGCATCTCGTCACGGTCGCTGGCGGTGCCTCGGCGCAAGGCATGTGCATAGAGGTCATGTGAAACAGCAGACGAGCCTGCAAGGGTGAGCCCTGCCACTACCGCCAATATCGTCGAGAACGACACAGCACACATAAACCCCAGGAAAACATTACCGCCAACGTTGTGTGCGAGGTGAATCGCAACCATGTTAACGCCGCCTAATATGCCACCTGATGCATCGTGATAATCGGGATTGCTGGCAACCAGGGCGATAGTGCCGAAGCCAATGATAACGATCAGGGCGTAACCGATGCCGACCAGACCTGTGGCATAAAGAATACTTTGGCGCGCGGCCTTGACGTTACCGACAGTGAAAAACCGCATGAGAATATGTGGAAGGCCTGCCGTGCCGAAGACTAATGCCAGTCCTAAGGAAATCGCAGACACCGGGTCGGTAATCAGACCGCCTGGGCTCATGATTGCTACATGGGAAGGATGCACCTGGGTAGCTTGAGTAAACAGCTGGTTCAAGCTGAATCCAAATTGCGACAGCACCATGAAGGCCATGAAGACGCAGCCGGTCAGCAGCAATACGGCCTTGATAATCTGAATCCAGGTGGTTGCTAACATCCCACCAAAGAACACATAAATCACCATGAGTGTGCCCACTAAAAGCACTGCTGCGGTGTAATCGAAACCAAACAGCAACTCCACCAGTTTTCCGGCACCTACCAGTTGAGAAACCAGGTAAAGCAACACGATCACAATGGAACTGGACGCCGAGAATGCTCGTATGGGGCGCTGCTTTAGCCGATAGGACAGTACGTCTGCCAGGGTGTACCTCCCCAGATTTCGCAATGGCTCCGCAATCAGAAACAGAATAATCGGCCAACTGGCAAGGAAGCCGATCGAGTAAATCAGACCATCAAACCCACTGGTGAAAACCAATGCGGAGATACCCAGCAAAGACGCCGCAGACATATAGTCGCCCGCGATAGCCCACCCATTCTGGAAGCCGGTAATTTTTCCTCCTGCGGCATAGTGATCTGCGACGCTATTGTTTTTGCGTGCCGCCCACCGTGTGACGAACAAAGTGAAAATCACAAATGCCAAAAACATGCCGATGGCAATTGGATTATGTTTTTGTACGGCGCCAGGGACGTCGGCCGCGTATGCCGTTACCGAAGCAAGCATGGCGGAGATTGCAATAAGTAGACGCTTCATTTGTTGAAGCTCCTGATAATTGTTTTTATTTTAGGGTCGTAGCAGGTGTTAGTGCGCCAGACATAGACAGCGACGAGGAGAATCGTGAAGGCGAGCATTCCAAAACCGATTGGCACGCCCCATGTCATCGGCTGCCCTTCTGTAATAGGCGTACCCAAACGGGCAGGTATGAAGGCCAGGGAAAGAATAAAACCAAAATAGACGGCGAGCATAAGCGCCGTCATGCTCCACGAAAATATCCGTCGCTGTTTTACCAAAGCACGAAACTCCGGATTTTCGAGAATCGGGTTTTGAATAGCCTCATCAACCTGCTCAGCGGGCATGGTCGGGCCACCGTCTTGCGGATATGCATGTTCCATGGTGATCTCCTGCAAATGGCTTGTGGCTGAATTAAAACTTCACGGGCACGGCGGTCTCACGCATCACGGCTTCCGGAGTCCGGTACAACTCCGCCATTTCGCGCTCTTCCTCGCTTTTCAGTTGCGCCTGCATATAGGCGCCAAGATGCCGCGCATGCTGAACAATCGATGCCCCGAAACGACAGCGTTGCTCGCTGTAGTCTGCTAATGCCTCTTCAACGGATGCATGGCGCTCCAGTGCCTCCACAATTGCCAAAGCGTCACCGGCAGCCTTGGTAACTCCCATTCCGCAATGAGGACGCGCCACAAATGCCGCGTCGCCGAGCAACGCGACACGTCCGAAGTTCATTTTGGGTACTTCCAGATCGTAAATGGGCTGGAATAACGGCTGAGTCGCTTTTCTGACGACTTCGGCAAACTGCGGGGCCAGTAATGTCTCTGCACACGTGTACATATTGTCGAGTACGTCGCGGCGTATCAGCGCCGGAGGAATACCACCTTCAAATTGCTTTCCGCTTTCATCCCTCAGCAAATCCTTCAAGTCATCATCACCACTGGTGCGGTACCACACAAAGTTGTAACGGCGCTCGCCGACAACAGTGCTGTTGGAATGCCCGGCCACCGGATACCCGAGGATCTGTTCATGCGGGGGCAAACAAAACGCGAATTTATCGAAAAGTGCGGCATGGGCAACATCAGACAGAGCACTTTCATCGACTAACCCGCGCCAGGCGATATAGCCGGCATATTGCAGGTGCACATCGGGTAAAAAATGTTGGCGAATCGTCGACCGAAACCCATCAGCTGCAATAATGACGTCCGCTTGATGAGTTGACCCATCGGCCAATGTCACGCTGGCATGGGTTTCAGTACTGTCGACCGACACGACACTGCCACCACAGCGATACAGTGAGTCTGGGAACGCTGAGCGAAGCACTTGGTACATCTTTCCCCACGCAGTCAACGTTTGTGGAAGTGCGTTCTCAAGTATGACGTCGCCGTCCTGGGCCAAAGTGACGCGCGAAAGCACATCGATCCCTACAGAGGCGTCGAGAGGAATTCCCGCTGCGGCCATCGCTTCGAACAACTCAGGGTGTGTAACGATCCCCGCGCCTCGTCCAGCGAGTTCATCCGGAACGCGTTCGAAGACCTCAACGTCCCAACCTTTGCGCAACAGCATATTTGCTGCAAACAGGCCGCCCAGCGAGCCGCCCACGACAATGGCGCGGCGCTTGTTCAAGGAATTCATCATGGCTGCTCTCCTACCGTTGCAGCGGCGTGGGAGGCGTAAGAACCCACCGCCTCAATCTCGGAGGCAGGGAAATTGAGCTCGATGGTGACACCAGACGGATCTTCGATGAACACCTGATGCAGGCCGAGGCTCGGCACAGTGCGATCGCGCCACACAATCCCTTCGGCTTTGAAGACACCCCAGAACTCAACTAGGCCGGTGACCAAAAAAGCAATGTGATCAACAGTCCCAGTGCCTGTCAGCGGGATCTCTCTATCGCCCAGGTATTTTTTCAGGCCTTCAGGATTGGAAGGATCAATCCCGATAATGTGGACCGTGCCGAAGTCCTTCTCATCACCTCCCATGTACAACCAAACGCCAGGAAAATCGAATGGCGGCCGGTAGCCAGGCGTAAAACCGAGCACCCTTTCATAAAATCGACTGGACTTTTCCAGGTCGAACGACCGGATCGAGTAATGAGCGAGCTTCACGACTTGCATGGTGCCTCCAACAGTTTTTTGTATTTATTTATCAGTTGATAAACAATACGACCTGACGAAATTGAAGTAAATAGGTGGAGGATCAAATTTTTGAGGACACGCTTGAGCCACGATGTGGCGTCACCCACAGAGAACGGGCTTCAGGCCTTGGGAAAGGGCGTTTCAGGACAGGATGGTGCGTGTACGCCCTGCATCACCCGCTCAGTTGAAGGCTGAAACAGGTGATGAGTGGTCGACAAAAAAAGCAGGGAAACACAGGAGATGAGGAGGCGAGAAACAGGAAATCGAAACCGATCAATTCAAGCGAGGCTTCTCACCCAGATCGTTATCCACTTGCTGTAGTACGTGGGGACTGCCGTTAAGGAACGCATCGACCATTTGCTCGATCAGCGCATCAATGTCCTCAGTCACAGGAAGATCGTAAATCCACTTGCGAACACCGATATAGAAAATGCTGGCATGCAGACTCCAGATCAGCTCGAGCTCTTTTTCATTGATCGTTTCACCTGAGGACGGCGCCAATCCATGAGCGTGGCGGATTTCTGCAATTACAGGAATGAAGACCCGCTCACGCAATTTAGCCAGATACCGATCATTGATACCTTCACGTGTCAGCCCGGCAAATACGAAGATACGAATCCACTCTCGGCGCAGAATCACACGAGCATATGAGGTGTAGAAATCCACCAGGCGGGTCTGAAGGGTTACGGAGCGATCCTTGATCATCGCCTCCCACGAAGAATCCCACTGATACACCTCGTCGTACACGCGGTCTATGAGTGCCTCTTTGCTGGGGAAGTATCGATAGAGTAAAGGTTGGGTAATGTCCAATTGTCGCGCCAGCTCCCGCGTACTGCCCGAGAATCCGCACGTCGCAAAATGCTCAATAGCTTTCTGCACGATTTGCTTTTCTCTGACCTCGGGCGAAAGGCGCCGAGTCGTCGGTTTCGCTGATTTTCCCGATTCGTTCCCGTCGCTATCTTTTGAGTCTTGCATAACGCCTCGCTGGAGCTTCATTGAGGCATCATACAAAACAAAAGAATGTACTGGCTATGAACCCCACCTATTTGTCCAGACGGCTTTCAATATCCTTCTTGAACAAGGCGGGTCGGCTTAAGTAATGCCCCATGGCCAACACTTCCATTTGGCCATCGATCTCCAGCGCAAATGCCGGAAAGCCGCGCGCATTCAGAGCTTCAAGCATCCCGTTGCTGCGGTCGATGTGGTCCTGCAATGAGTCTGCAGTGATCGCATCAAAAGTTGCCATAAACACTTCGGGCTCATACCCAAGCTCATCGGCAATTCCAGCGATTACCCTTCGGTCAGCAATGGCCTGGCCTTCTTGGTAGTAGGCAAATTGCAGGCGTTTGAGCATTTCGATGCCGCGTCCGGAAAGCTGTTGAGCGGTCAACATCGCTGCAATCGGTGGTGAAGAGTCCAGTTGGACATTTTCATGTTCCAGTACGCCTTGAACATAGGCGTCCGCGAAGGTTTGTTTGCTGAATGCAGTAATCCGGGCTTCGTGAGGACGAACAAAATCGCGCCACTCACCCGACATCAACTTGCTTTTGTCCCCCGAGAGCATGCCCACGCCATGAGCCTGTATTTCCAGACCAGGAATCGCGGTGGCCGCCGTGATCATCGGCGCCGCGCCATAGCACCAGCCACAGAACGGGTCGTAGAAGTAATGCAATGTCGCAGTGCTCATTCAATTCTCCGGGGATCTGCCGTGCCCACACGGCGAAAGGGGTTTGTTTCGTCAAGTGCTCGAAAACAACAATGAAGCGATCAGCTCTCGACTAAGCCTTCAGGCCCTAGCAATTCGCTAATGAAATCGATAAACGCATTGACGCGCTTGGAGCCACGATGATTGGGAAGATACAGCGCAGAAATGGCCGAACTGGCCTCGTTCGGATTGATAACAAAAGGCTCAAACAATGAAGTCAAATCACCGCTGCCGATATCGTCGTTGACGAGCCAGTCAGGTAACAAAGCCACCCCGCCACCCGCCAGCGCAACTTCACGCAAAACTTCCGCATTGTTACTTTTGAAGCGGCCCTCAATCGGAACTCGAGTCTCCTCACCTTCCTTTAAGAAAGTCCACACCTGTTGCTTTGGGCCATAACTGAAACGCAAGCACTCGTGCTGCATGAGGTCCATGGGATGTTCAGGAAAACCATGTGTATCCAGGTACTCGGCGCTGGCCACCACCCGGCGTCTGAAATGACCGACGGGACGACTGACGACACCATCCATGACTGCTGCCGACCCCAATCGGATCGCAAGATCGACGCGCTCCCCCAGTAATTCAACGATGTCGTCGGAGAGCGTCATGTCCAACACAAGTTGAGGGTAACGCTTCAACAGCGAGGCAATATGAGGCGCAATCAGACGGCGCCCAAGTGCTACAGGCACGGAAATACGAAGATGCCCTGCAGGGAGCTCCCCGCGGTCAGTGACCGAGGCATCCGCCTCGGCAACAGCATTCAGTACCTCCCGCGCTTTCAAGTAGTAGGCGGCCCCGGCATCTGATAATGAGATTTGACGCGTGGATCGATTAAGCAGGACAGCGCCCAGTTCCGCCTCAAGCCCATCGATCATCCGAGTAACAGAAGACGTCGCCAGGCCTAACTGTCGAGCGGCAGAAGAAAAGCCCTTCGAATCCACAGCCTGGACGAACATCTTCAATGCGAGCAACTTGTCCATGACACTCCTTGCCTCAGCCGTTGTTCATCTAGCGCATTGCGCCAATTCGGGTCCGACGAGAAACCACCGAGAAGACGACTAGAGCGATCAATGACAATGCGCTTCCCGCCGCAGCAATCGCCAGCCACCCGGCGTGTTCATAAAGCGAACTGGCCACCGAAGAACCCATTGCGCCGCCAATAAAGATACTGATCATGTACAACGCATTCAGGCGGCCTCTGTTGGCAGTGCCCAGGGCATAGACGGCTCGCTGGCCCAGGACCATGTTCATTTGCACCGCAAAATCCAGCGCTACACCGGTGACCGCTAACCCAATCACACCGTAAAAGGGATTGATGAAGGCCGGAAGGAAACTCAATACTCCCAGCACCATGGCCAGCTGAGACGCTCGTCGGGTATGCCCTGCATCAGCAAGTCGTCCACTGATAGGCGCGGCAATGGCACCGATGGCGCCAACCAAAGAGAAAATCGCAATCTGACTTTGTGTGAGGCCGAACTCACGACTCAATATCAGCGGCACGGCGGTCCAGAACAAACTGAACGCCGCAAACATCAGCCCTTGATAAAGTGCGCGCTGACGCAGTACGGGCTCGCGGCAAAACAGTTGCCCGAGGGACATCAGCAATTGACCGTACGACGCGCGATGGGTCGGTTGCCATTTGGGCATGGTCATGCCAATCACGATGGAGATGACGAGCATCAAGGCAGCGGCCCCGATAAACACTGCCCGCCAGCCCAAATGATCGGCAACCAGACTCGACAGCGGACGCGCAAGCAGAATCCCCAGCAGCAAGCCCCCCATAATCCCGCCAACCACCCGTCCGCGAGACTCCTCCGGCGCCAGGTGTGCGGCCAATGGAATAAGCATTTGCACGGAGACTGAGCTGAAACCAATGAGCGCCGATACCACTAGAAATATACTCGGCTGCTTGGATAAACCGGCGGCCACCAAGCTGAAGATCGTAATCACGATCGTCGTAATCATCAGCCGGCGGTTTTCTACCAAGTCCGCCAAGGGCACCAGGAAAAACAGTCCGAGCGCATAACCAATCTGGGTCAGCGAAACAATGAAGCTCGCGCTCCCATTCGACATGCCGATATCCGGGGCGATCAAGCTAATAATCGGTTGTGCGTAATAGATGTTGGCCACGATGGCACCACAACAAAACGCAAACAGAAGTACCAGCCCCTTTGTCATCGATGCTTTTTGTATCGTCGCTGCTGTATCACTTGTAGAAACGCCCATGCCATAGACTCCTGAGGTTCGACTGCGGTGACTCTCCGATGAAGGTCACTCGCATTCATGTTTGCCAGGCCAACAACATAGGCGGCACTGCACCTCGAGAGAATATGGACAGAACGCAACGTCGCGTTGCGTCGTGCGCAAGATCCCGCGCTCAGTGAGCGACCCCGTTTGATTCAATGAAGAGAAGTTGATCGAGCCACTCACTGTTGGCCCCTCCTACTTTTGAAATCGATACCAGCCCGTGTGGGGTGAAACCTCCATCTATGGTCGGGCATCGACAAGCCGTTTGCGCTGGGCGTAGACTACTATTGATCAGTCGATCATTAAACTATTTTCATAAAAATGGAGACCCGTAACCTCTCCTGACTCAGCAGCTTCAACCCACCCCCCCCACTTTTATGCCGCGCGGAGCCAATTGGCTCGAGGTAAAAATGGGTGGGTCACAATAAATCTTTTGAGTGAGGCGAAACTCATCGTGACGCTTAATCTTCGTAGCAAAGTCATCCTTCTGGCGATTATCCCCGGCCTTTTACTGGCGACGATGATCAGCGGCACCACCTTTTGGGTTTTGCAAAAGCTGGCATCCGAGGAGGTTGCGCAGACGCGCGAGCTCTTGATCAAGGAGCGAAAAACGTCACTGAAGCACTATATGGAAATTGCCCAAGCGTCGATTCAGTCGATATATAACGCTTCCCGCAATGGAGATCTGGAGGCTCGCGATCAGGCCGTCAAAATTCTGCGGACGCTGAGTTTCGATAAACAAAACTACTTTTACGGCTATGACTCCTCGTCTGTTCGAGTGTTCTCTGCAAACCTGGACACCGATATCGGCAAGAGTTTTGTCGATAGCAAAGATGCCAACGGCGTGTACGTCATTCGCGGGCTGGTTGAAGCAGCCAAGACTGGCACTCATTTTTTTCGCTACGACTGGCAGACGCCCACCAGCCCTAAACCTACGCCCAAGCTCGGTTACACCGTTTACCTGGACAAGTGGGACCTGATCTTGGGCACCCAAGTAAATCTGGACGATCTTGAAGTTCAGGTGCAGGCCATCGCCAGTGAGCGCTATACCCGGATCGGCCAGTACTCGTCATACATACTTACCCTTGCTTTTTGCGTGCTGCTACTCGTAGCACTGATCGGCATTTGGCTTGGCAACAGCATTGTGAAACCAGTGCTGGTCATCAAAAAGAACCTGGACGACATCGCCGCTGGAAATGGAGACCTGACACACCGTTTGCCGATTACAAGCAACGATGAGCTGGGCGATTTGGCTCACTCGTTCAACTTGTTTGTGGAAAAAATTCATAGCCTTGTGCGACAGATTGCCGAGATGACCGGGCAATTATCCGAACTGGTCGAAGATATGGCGGCCCAGGCACAAAGGTCGGAGCAGGCCATGGATCGTCAGCGCCACGAGACAGATCAGGTAGCGACCGCGATTCATGAAATGTCCACGGCTGCGCAGCAGGTTTCCGTCAGCGCCCAAGGTGCTTCACACGCAGCGCGAGAAACCAGCGATGTAGGTGGGCAGGCAAGAGATGTCGTCAACAAGAGCATCGATAGCATTCATTCATTGATTGAAGAAATCGGGCAAAGCAGTTCGTCCCTCGACAGCCTGAACAAGGATGTGCAGTTGATTGTTGGCGTAGTAGACGTCATCCGCTCTATCGCAGAACAAACCAATCTATTGGCATTGAACGCTGCCATTGAGGCCGCAAGGGCCGGCGATGCAGGACGTGGATTTGCAGTGGTCGCGGACGAAGTTCGAGCCCTGGCTAGCCGTACGCAAAAGAGCACTCAGGAAATCCATGGGATGATCAGTCTGCTTCAAAAAGGCACTCAAGACGCCATGATCACAATGAGCCGCTCCAGCGAATCAGGGAAACTAACGGGTGAGCTGGCAAATCAGGCAGGATTGTCTCTGGATGCCATCAGCCAACTGATTTATACAATTAATGACATGAATGCTCAGATCGCCAGCGCGTCCGAAGAACAGACCGCCGTCGCCGAGGAAGTAAACCGCAGCATGACTCACATCTCCCAGGCGGCTGACGTGGTTGCCGGGGACGCAAAAAATGGCGCGCAAACCTCTAGAAATCTCACTGAACTAGGCAACCGACTGGGCCGTTTGGTTGGACAGTTTCGGATTTAGATGTGCGCCTTCGAATTAGTTTGCGGATTTAAGGCGGGTTTCTCCATCCTAACGGAATAAGCGAAAAAGACTCCGTGACGTTTCCGCCACGGGTCTTTTTCTTCGCCAAAACATGTCGCTGGTAGAGGACTAAAAATCCTCGATTACTCGGATGAAAATCTCACATCCACAATTTTGTTTTCGAGAAAAGCAACATCCAGATAATTTACTTTTCCGGAAATTGCCTTGTAGGTCCGGTGAGTAACAGTGTTTTCCTTTGTCTCCCCTACTTGCACCAACTGAGTATCACTGGAGACTTTACTGAATGACGCCTCAATTTCTGACACGTGCTTATCGTTAAATACCTTGCGTATTTCCGGGCTTAACAATGGATCGCTTTTACCATTCATCAAAGCAATGACGGCCGCCTTAGTCTTTTGAGACTCAGCCGTAGAGCCTTCGATTTCTTTTTCAAGAGGCAATAGACTCGGATCAATAATCCCGGCAATACGCTTAACTATATAATTGCTACGAGCAGTCTCGAGATTCGCCAGAAAACCAACGGAAATACCATTATCGAACCTTGCATAGTGCGCATGAAATCCCTGGAACGATCCCCCATGATCGATCAGTCGATGCCCATTCACGATATTGTTGCGCCACCCGAATCCATAACCGGTAATGGGTTGAGTGCCGTCGGCCATCACAGGCACTTCCCACTCGGTATCAATCGATTCTTTGGACAATGGTTTGCCTTTTGAAAGACAAGCGTCCCAGGCAGCCAGGTCACTGATCGTCAGCAACAGGCTTCCGTCGGCAGTCTGAGCCAAGCTCTGCGAGACCGGCCCCGGGTTCTCCAGCTGTCCGTCACTGAAGACGTAGCCGGACGCCCGATTGGGGATAATAGTTTTCAGCATATTGACTTGCGCCGTTTGCATATCGCACTGGCTGAACAACCTTTCTCGAAGCAGATCTCCGTAGAATCTTCCGCTGGCACGTTTGATCAGCATTCCCAACGCGACATAGCCCGAATTGCTGTAGCGGTACTGAGTTCCCGGTGCGAAATCCAGTTTCTTGGACGCAAGAAGACCGATAAGTTGTTCGTCGGTGTAATCTTGTTTTATATCGATACTATTGAACTGCTCATAGTCGGGTATGCCAGAGCGCTGCTGCATGACCTGGCGAATGGTAATACCATCCCACATGCCTTTGGCCTCGGGAAAATAGGGTGCAATAGGGTCATCTAGCTTAAGCTTGCCGTCTTGTACCAAGAGCATAATGACGGAAGAGGTAAACATTTTCCCAACTGAGCCAGACTGGAAAACAGTCGCCGTCGTTGCAGGCGTTTTGGTTTCCAGATTACTGAGCCCGTAAGCAGAAGTATAAAGCGGCTTCCCTTCTTTAAGAATTGTGATTGCTGCCCCCGGAATACCCTGCTCTTTCATAAGGACACCCATAACATCATCGACTTCATGGGCGCTCGAGAACGGCGCGGCATTACACGCAACTCCCCAAACCAAACTTGTAAGTAACAAACCTTTTGAGAGAGAAGGTGTTCGCTTTTTATAATTTTTTTTCATTGTGATTCTCCAGAAAATTTCTAGGGGCTGATCATTTCTGTGGTCGTTGGGATTATTTGGTGTGAGTTTTCAGATTCTCCTTTAAGCAGAAAACCGAGAGGGTCCTGGCTATGATTTTTCAAATCACCAAAATAGACCAATATGTCCATACTGGACACTATAGTCCATACCGTCAAGCCGTCAACAGGCGTATTTTTCGAAGGAGGAAAAGAAAATATGAAGGAGATTGCCGGAAGGCATGCTGTGAATGATATTCGTCGCAGAGCATCGCTATGTTGCTTAGCGGTCGTAACTACCCGGACGATACGAATATCAGCTGTCAAACGAGACGGTCTATCGCCCCCTCTTCATATAGGGGGGGGCTCTGAAGAAGGAGTTGCTTGAGCATTTACGGCGCACTCGGGCCATGCGTCGCTCGCGCCATCTCACGCAGAAGAAAGAAAATCAATGTCGAATCACAGACGCGGTATCGATCCGCGCCCCCCCTGCCGCGGCGAAGGATCGGGCGGTACCAGGTCACTGGTAAGGTGACCTGTTGTGCGGTAGCAGAAACATCCAAATTGCCACTTTTTTGGAGCGTCAAACCCGCTACGTAATGTTGGTGAAATTGGACGGGAAGGATAGCGAGAAATGCAAATTTGAGTGGGTGATGAGCTGACACGGCCCGCAATTGAGGGATAAATCAGCCGACGATCTCGGTACATCGAGGACCAAGCGAGCAACACCTTAGCTAGGTATTCAGGCGAAAATTCGATCCCAATCTCGGACCACCAATGTCCGGCAAGCCGACAAAGAACCACCAAAACAACGTCGCGATACCGTGTGCATGTTGCCCTCAGCGACATATGTAATAGCTTGTCCCAACTCATCGAGTAAAACTCCGCCAGCCCCTCTCAGTAGCGCATGGCCGGCTACAACGTCATGCGCGGAAACCGGGTAGAGAGAAACACCGCAGACACCATCCCCCGCTGCGACTTTGGCAAGCCTGTATGCAATGGAAGGCATTGCTACGAAGCCGGCTGGGTTACACAGATCAGCATTGATGTCTGGCTTATTGATCGCGGCGGCGCTGACCATAACCAACTCGTTGCTCGACAAGGTTTTGGCGGATAGTTTTGAAGGCACCGGTTGTCCATTGCGTATCACCCTCTCTAGTCCTTCAGCCCACGCTATGCAGTCCGGTAAACCTTCGACGGTGATCGGCGCGAACACTACACCCAAGACTGGCATCTGCTCGTGCAGCAAGCCGACGGAAAGAGCTGAGCCTTTAAGCCCATTTAGGAAGTCACTGGTGCCATCGTTCGGGTCGACAACCCAGCACCACGAGTGCGCAGTCAGACTATGACCCGTTTCCTCGCCCCAGAAATCGCAATTAAAGAGGTCCAGCAGTTTATGGCGCAAAAACTCCTCGATTTCCAAATCTACGCTGGCTTTGTCACCCTCTCCTCGGGGTCCGTCTGTTCTCGCCCACTCGGCAATCAGCAACTGACCTGCGCCGATTACGATCTCTATGGTCTGTGTGAGAAGAGCTGAAAGGTCTGGATTTCGCACGGAGTGTTCTACGCCCTTGAGTTTAATCAGAGTGCATTGCTCCTCTACATTTGGGTTACGCGAGCCGCCGACCAACCATCCAGTGGGCTCAAAATCTCTGCCAAATACCAACGCCGCATCAAGGAATCTATGGGCATCTTTATTTGACCTCTTCGCCAGTGTGCGACTGGCTTCGAGCTCAAATTGAGCCTGCAACGACCATCTATGGCTTACGACCTTACGTCTACCTTTCATCATGACCTCTGTAGGAGCTCCAAGCACGCCGCTCCCGTTCTCAATGCAACATCCAGTTGAAACGTGTTCGCTCATCCACAGCACAGATGTCGACGACCAGAGGGAATGCGGCCCTCAAAATATTGCTATAGCATATAGCATCTCCCCCTTTAGCCAATGGGCCCTCTCGGGGCACGACATCGGAGCGCTTAGTGATATTCCTTTTCGACCCCAAGCAAAAAGAGGTAAGAACGTGGACTCATTGCGAAATAGAAGGGCTTTGTTTCATTGCTACGATCACATCGATTAGAACCGGTCAACAGAATCGCGCTGCGATGGTCGAGTGTGCGTATGAGCTACGGCACTACCTTTCAACAGCCAAAGATATCGTGGTCAGGCACGTTCATATGATGTGCCCCCCTTCCATAAGCGGACGCAGCGCCTGGGCGTTAGAAGAGCTTGAAAGCATTGTGGCTTTCACTGGAGTGGACAGCGACCAAAGCGCAGTTCTGTATCGGACATCGATTGCCAGCTACAAGCTCGGCGATCTGGACCTTCGAAGGAAAAAGCATTCCCGAGTTCTCTTCTCCACTCGCCACCTCAAGCAGCACTTTCCAGAAGCTTCCGACACTCCGCGTGACGAAAGGCACCCTCAGATGTTTGCTCCCCTATGGGTACGTTGAACAGCGATCCACACGAAAAAAAACTATTCGATTGAAGAAAAATTCAAATATCTCTATAGCGTATAGCTCTTTATCCCGCAGCAAGGCTTTATCGTGCCTTTTGCGGGTCAGCAAATGGATCTCAAAGAATCCTTCGGGATTACCGTCAAATCTATTCGTCGCGCCAAAGGGCTACCACAGATTGCTATTGGCATGAACCAGGGATATATCAGCGAACTCGAAAATGGGCAGAAGACTCCGACGCTGCCCAAAATGGCTGCTATCGCGAAAAATCTAGGGATTCATCCACTAACCCTTCTCGCGGCGGTCTACAGCAACATGGGTCCGGAAGACTCAAAGCAGCTACTGACCAGGGTGGTCAGTGAACTTGAGTCCTTAGGTAGTCCCTTTAGCTGAAGCGCCCGGCCAATGAAGGTGAGTACTGCCTCAGCGTCGCTATGCCCTGTACTACGCGGCCTAGGGATCTATAGGCATGTGCTCCCCCGCGCCGTACTAAATGCCCTATGGGCGCCCCTTCAACTTTTTGGATGCCTTGGCGGATGAAGAACAAAAATGCAGTCCAGAAACCCACCCAAGGCTCAAGCCCCTGAATTTCAAGTCAACGCCAACCGTTCGCTCTGATGCCGAAGAGATTGAGTAATGGCGATGGTAACGACAAACAAAACTACCCTACTTAACCTAACTAATGCCCGAACCAAGCCTTTGAGAAAAAACCAAATACCTACAAATACTCTAATGCCTTCCGTAACGCATCTAACGTACCAGGTTTAAATATCTTGACCTGGGCCCCATCCACTACATCTCCAAACTCACCAACATGTAGATCACCTTGTCGAAGAAAATCATCTGAAAGCAAATACTCCAACGCTCTACGCTCAATACTCGTAAGACGATGCTTTCCCTGAGGAAACTTCCTATCGTCTATGCATATTTCCAATCCCGGCGGAACTATTTCTTTTATCAATTTTTTTGACTCAACCAACTCGGCTTGTTGCATTTGGACCAGCATTCTCAACGCAGGATCTTTAATCATTTCGATCCATTGATCCTTAGCACTCGACCCGGCTACCTTTTTCTTGGAGAATTCGTTTACAAAAGAACTTATTAGGATTCGATACGGCTCACCGGTTTTATTTCTAATACTCTGTGCTTTTGGCACCCCTTTTCCTGCCCCAATCTTAGCAATCGTTGCAAATGAAAAGTCGGTTCCACCACGTTCAACTTGTTCTTGACAAACCCTATAGATTGCCTCGAGGCTTGAAACTACACGATGAGAAGCATCCGTTTTAAGCTTTTCCAGCAACTCCGAAGGTGACATTATTTTTCCTCCTCTAGAGAATTGAGTCTTACATTAAAAAGCTGCTCAAACTCTACACGTGTAATTTTTTCCTCATTGGTTAAGTCAGCCATGGAGATACGGCAATCCATTAACGCATCGACCTTTTCCCATTCTTTGAGCCTACTTAAAAGTAACTGCGTAAATTGATTACCCACTATTAATTGCTGACGCATATCTAAAGTATACATTCGCGGCATAATGTCATTGCTTGAAATCATCTTGTCTATCATTTGAGAGCGCGAAGCCAATGCCAAATCGGCAGACGCTGACTCATATACTTCAGCATTGAAACATACCTCACAGAGCTGATGAAAATAAGAAACACTCTCAAATGCGACGTGTAATTCGTGACCCGACCGCACTATCAATTGAGTGGTAGACGTTTCTTGTGAATTTTCAGCTTGGGAATTTATCAGAGCAACGCATTGATTCATTAATGTTGTGCATGCTTGAACATCACACATAAACACATCAAATTTTTTCGCCGCGCTCTCAGACTCAGAGTTAACCTTCCTTAATTTCAATTCATATTCATAACGTTCCGCATCATCAAAATTATTTCCCTCTACCTGGGCTACATACTCAGCCTCATCTATTTTATCTAGCTTCTTTCTAATATCTGCTGCTTTTTCTTCCAGCTCGCTATAATGTTCAAATTGGACTCTCGCCTGCAGCGAAATTTCATTAAAAGTACTTAATAACCCCCCCATAAAAGCCGGTCCACTGACAAAATGCCTGCAACGGAGGCAATTCTGACAGCCCAAATAGCCAAATGGCGCAGGAAGACGCACCTGAGTTTTCCCTACAATCGGCCCACCATCATTACAGCGAGTACCTGCGAAAGGACAGAAACCATAATCACGAAAAAGATAATTCCCTATAGGAACATCTCCAGAAAGTGAATTGAGCACTTTATCCGTTGCAATCAACTCGTACTTAAGGTCATCTATTCGACCCTGCTCTATCATACGTTGCGCAGCATATGCTTTATTCTTGAAAGCTTTCTTTTCACCCTCATTGAATCTCTCGCGCAAGTCGCTAGAATTTATCTTTACATAATATATCGCCATTACAATAGAAGTCTGCCCAGAAATACGCATCACGACTTCAATTGGCAGTCCATACTCTAATATATAGGCGGTTATCAAACTAACCCTCATGCTATGAGGTGTATATTGCGAGCTAAATCTTGATAAAATATGTAAAGCCCCTGTCACCTCCGCGAGTTTAAAACCTCTCGGCTGACTATGGTAAAGCCCAGCAGCCAAACGAGTTGTTAACCGGTTGGTGAAACGCCCTGGCTCTTCTTCCTTATAATCTCTAAACAAAAAACAATTGCGTCCCTTATTTTTTCTCTGTAACTCATTTAAGTTTGAGAGCTTACACTCAACCCAAGGCATTGCCCGGACAATCGGATTAAATTTTTGTTGCCACTTGCGTAACTTTACCATCCAGTAAGCTAAATCCATTGGTATCCATGGGACACTATATCCTCTACCATTGGGGTCAGTTTTATTTGTTGTAAAATACATTCCGAACTGGTCGCCGGAATAATGTCTGACAAACCCCTGACGCGCTGTGACACCGGCTAAAGAAGAGTTATTAGCTTTCCAAATCAATTGATCATTTTCGATATCTGGATAAATATCATCCCCCTCACCGGAGTCGGTATAGGCTAACTGAACACCTCTGGCAGGAACCGATGCCAAAGCAAAAACATGCATCCAGTAGACAGGACACCACATCATCAATCGATCATTCATGCGTTTCACAATACAATCAGGATCGTTTTTATCGATCAAAGTATGAGATTCGTCAATTTCAACCCAGTCAGCGTCAAATACATGTAAGTGCGATAGATCGGAAAAGTTTTTAGCCTCCTGCGGTACAATCCAACGTTTTAACGCATCCACATATTGAAATGCCAGTGCTGGCTTGCAACTTTCCCCTAAATTAGGTGGTTGATCAGGCTCAATAAAAATTTTTGCAATCGGGTTTCGGGCATCAGAGATTGTTATTAATTCACCAGTTACATCATCCTCCACTGTCATCTCTGCATTCAATATATACTCTAAGAACTCGTTCACCCCCCACCAAAGCCCTCTACGACTTCCTTCTGGAACATGATTTTCAACAAACTCTTTAAACTTATTGCCATCAATATTTTTATTAGTAAGAAATTCAGCAGGCGAGAAACCCAAATTGTATTTTTGTACAAACAACCTAACAAACCTACATAAACCAATTTCTTTACTACCTCCACCCCGGGCAATCTTCATAAACCCAGCAATTGAATGAGCCCACGCAGTATATGGCTCGTAAATATACTCATGAGTAAATGGCTCTGACTTCCCCAGAAAAACGTACCAATTAACCCAATCTTGCTTGTATGTCTCTTCAGGATTCCGCGAAAGCCTTAGGCTCCCTGAGTCAGTAATATACTTTAAGTACGTTTTTTTTGATTTTAACTTTAACGACTGAACGAGATCACGCGCCTCTTCATATTCCAAGGGGGTAGGTATATCTAAAAAATTAAACCAACTAGTCCAATCACGCGCAAAAATCCTTTCGGGATGCGCAGGCATCGGCGGGTACTTTTTGTAATTCTCCCTATATCTAGTACTGCTGTTGATTCCTAAAATTTTTGTTGCGTGCTTGACGTCTCCTAAGGTCTTGTACTCGATTGGCAGGAGAAACTTATGCCATCCCTCCCACTCATTCATATACCTTAATTGAGGATTTGCTGGAAGTCGGTGGTCCTGTTTATACCGCCTCAAATATTCATCTTTTGAGGTAAGATGAAGCGAATTTACTGACAATTTTGCTTGATTGTACTGTTGGTAGATTATTTCATTACGATTAATACGACCAAAGAAATCTGGCCACCCCTTCCATTCCTCTACATATATCTCGTCAGGTCTGGCAGGCAGTCGCGGATCCTCATGATGATGATCTAAGTAGTTTCTGCGCGATGTAATTTCTAAATGCTGCGTAGCCAAAATCGCCTCCTGCATTGTTTTGTATTTCGGTGCCGGTTCTTCGACACCTAAAAAATCATGCCATCCTTTCCATTCCTTTACATATCTGACAGATGGAGACGAATGAAGGCGATTATCTTCACGATATAAATTTGCATATTCCGTCTGCGTCCTTATTCCTAAGCTCTGTGCAGCAAAACTAGCGTCACTTAAACTTTCATATTTCGGTACTTTGTCCTCTGTCCCTAAGAACTCGTGCCATCCAATCCATTCACTTACATATGTTCGTTGCGGGTTCCGCACGAGTTTTGGATCCTCTCGAAACCTTGAAAAATACTGAGATTGCGTTTTTAATCCAATAGCGCGAGCAGCAACGGAGGCTTCACCAAGAGATGAGTAACAATTTTTATTAACGACACCTAGAAAATGTTGCCAATCAACCCATTCCACATAATATCTTTGTGGCTCACATGGCAGACATGGGTCTAATTTATACTCTTTACAGTAATCTGCTCTGGTTTTAAAACCAAGCCTCTTTACAGCCGCCTTGGCCTCTCTCATTGTAGGATAAATTGTGCGTTTCGACGTACCGAAGTAAGTTGGCCAGTTTTGCCAGGTACCTTTGTAAAATTTATGAGGAGTGGATCTTAAACGTGGATCCTCATGGAATCTGCGCATGTATTCTTTGAAGCTTTTTATACCAAGTCTCTGCGTCGCAAAACTTGCTTCTTCAAGAGTTACATAGGGACTGGGGCGCTCCTCATAGGAAAGAAATACCCTCCAACCTTTCCACTCTAATGGATATTCACTTCTCGGATCTTTTGGCAAACGCGGATCACATTCGCAACCCTTCCAATACTCTGTAGCATTAGAAAAATTTAGTTCTTTTGCTGCGTTGCTTGCCTCTTCATATGTGATGTAACAACCAGTCGGTCTAACCTGTTGTAAAAAACCATTCCAGCCTGGCCAACATGTCGCATACTTACGAGTTGGCCAATTAGGAAGCAACGGATCCTTGTAGTGCTCAGCTCTATACTGGCTTACACTAACAATGCCTAAATCTCGCACAGCAACCATAGCCTCAGCCATAGTACTATAGAAAACTTCGTCATCAGGAACTCTCAAAAATGTTCGCCACCCATTCCACTCCTCAATATACTTTTTCTCCGGATTCCGGGGCAGCTTCGGATCCTGCTTAAATCCTCTCTCATATTGTTTTTTAGTAACAAAACCTAATTTCCCAGCAGCCTCGCTAGCCTCGATTATCGAAGAATAAATCTTTCCCTCTTCATTAATCACACCTAAAAACTCTTTCCAACCTACCCACTCTTTCTTGTAAGCATCAACAGGTGATGACGGCAATGAAGAATCTAATTTATAGTTAGTGCGATAGGATACAACTGTGGTAAGCCCTAGCCGTCTGGCCGCGCAACTTGCTTCAAACATTGTCTTGTAGAATCTTTGCTGCGGAGGGAATATTTTTAGAAAACAATACCAACCACTCCATTCATCGCAATATCTAATATTAGGTTGCGCTGGTAAACGCGGATCCTCGTTACGTAATTTTCTATATTTACTTGACGAGTTTATTCCAAGACGAAGGGACGCTTCGCTAGCCTCCGCTAAAGATATATAATAATTTGACTGAGTCATTCATTCAGTCCTCTTCATTTTTTCTCGCAGGTCCTCACTGGTAGGCTGCGTATACACATAACTAGATTGAGGGTCTTTATGATGTAATGATTTTTGGATGTCTATTTGGCCAAAACCATTTTCACTCAACCGATAACCATAGCTGTGTCGATGACCATGCTCAGTAGTCCCAAGATACTTCTTACTAATCAAACCAATTCTACTAACAGCTGCGGTGTGTAACCGCTGAAAATTTTTTAACGTTTCGGGATTTCCAACGCTATTGGTAAATGCGTATGGGTGCTCAAATCCCGCGGGAGGAGGTACACGCTGATGCTTTAAATAGTTTGCCCAGGTTAGTAAAAACTCCATCGCTTTATCTGGAGGAAAAAAAAATACTTTGAAGCAGCCGCTAGTGTCAGTCAACAAAGGGTCTTTCCAACCAAGATGAAGCCTTTCTGTTCTGTGGTACTCTGTTCTCGGTTTCAATCTAAATTTCTTCGCCAAATACTCCCGCCGCGTGCGAAACATTTCATCTGGAGATTTACCAGCTGACGGATGGTACACCCTCACTACTGCTTCACCACGGACTTCATCAATAAGAATATCTTCGACATAAATATGTAAAGCCTCAGACTTTCTCAATCCTCCATAATGCATTAGCAAAGTTATTGCTTGCCCTTTATAGTCCATTTTCAAATAATCAGGCGCATCGGCGCTCACTAATGAACGAACAAATCCTTTCCTAATAAGATCCCCAATCATTTCTTCTGGAAAACGCGGAACCATTTCTCTCTCCACGACCGGAACCTGTGGAGTTCTAATTTCTCGAACAAATTTATGCTTATCTAGCTCCAAAGTGCCCCCCATCAAATGACTAAGAAACACTCCATTTTTTTTGTGATAATACGCGCACCAATTCAACCTACACTCGGTAGAGGTTGCTTCTCGAAACTTATTTATACGCTGACCGTCATACCCCTCTTGCTTGATCAACCAATCAGTGTAACTTGTGATATGAAGAAGTAAAATTCTTGCATCATCGAGACGTCGTGCCGACCAATATAATCCACTTGCATCCTCAAGCGTCTCGAAATCGATGGTACCTTCCGTTAGAGCATTAGTAAAAGCACGAAGCAACTCGCTAGCTTTACCAAACCTTCCAGTATTAGCATTTATAAACGTTATTAATAACATCACTGCGAATACAGCACGCTCTCGCCACGATGCACTTTTTTTGGAGTTATGTGCTAGATAGCGGGCATGCGAAATAAGAAGCCCGGATTCAGTAAAGATCGCAGGTATAGATATTTTTTTCGAGCTTACATCATTAAAATACTGAGACTTTATCTTAATTACGTAACTCATCAAACACTCCTCTCCAAAACACATGGACAGTTTTGTTACACCTAAGAGGTCATTCATTAGGTAAAGCAGGTTCGTTTCTTAGGATAGGAGAGAATAGGGTCGAAATTAGTACATTTGGCTATAGGGTTCTAATACACCTATGGCAAAAAGATGCTGCGCGAGATCGACAGTCGCGTGCGCTTTCTCACCAAGCGCCTGGAAGCGCTCAAAGTGGTCAGCGAAAAACCGAGCGATCCGAACAAGGTCTATTTTGGCGCTTGGGTCACGATCGAAGACGAAGACGGCAAAGAGTCACGCTATCGCATCGTCGGGCCGGATGAACTGGATCTGAAGCTGGGCCTGATCAGCATCGATTCGCCGTTGGCGCGGGCCCTGATCGGCAAAGCGCTGGACGCCGAGGTTCGGGTCCAGACACCAACCGGTGAGCAGTGTGTGTATATCGTGGCGATCGAGTATCTCTGAGCCGCAGCGCTCCAAGCCTCAACGGCGGGTGATCAGCCCCTGTCGGGCAACGCGAGTCAATTGCTTGATCACTTCGGGGGCGTCCTCGAGGCTGGGCGATTGAATCACCGCCAGATCGAAACTGTCGCTGGCAAATCGAGCCAGCGACTCACCCTCTTCGACAAACTGGATCAGGAAGGCCGCAGGCCCGCCGGTGCGACGTGGCCAGCCATCGAGATAACGCAAAAGTGTCGGCTGATGTTTGCCGCCAAGCAGGATTTTTGGATTGCGCTGGGTGAGATGTGCCGTGATCGGCGCGGGGCGTATAACAGGGCTTAGTGCATTCATTGTGTCGTGTCTCTGCCTCAAAAGTCTGCATGGCAGGTGAGAGGCAACACCGAACCAGCGCTTTAGCGGTATTTCGAAGCCTGTTTCAAGCTTCTATCGGCAACTG
>Ga0163161_10000642_pt1 | contig 27902 bp, 23 predicted proteins | sample S45metaG_FD_129847 | JGI IMG/M metagenome (GOLD analysis project Ga0163161, IMG submission 129847) | Switchgrass rhizosphere microbial communities from Kellogg Biological Station, Michigan, USA - S4-5 metaG | ecosystem: Host-associated > Plants > Roots > Rhizosphere > Soil | place: USA... | reverse complement strand
GATCTGGCCCATCCGGCCCATGCCGGCGATCACCACGCGCGGCGCATCGCTTTCGATGGCGCGGTATTCCTCGGGTACTTCCACCGGTTTGACCTTGGGCTTGAACAGCTTCGGGCACACCAGCAGCAACAACGGTGTGATGGCCATGGACAGGGTGATGGTCAGCACCAGCACGTCATAGAGGTGTGGCTCGAACAGGCCCTGGTCGCGGCCTATCTTGAACACCACAAAGGCGAACTCACCGCCTGCGGCCAGCACCACGCCCAGGCGCAGAGCGCTTTCACGGTTGAGATCACCCACCATGCGGCCCACGGCGTACAGCAGCGGCAGCTTCAAACCAATCAACAGCAGGGTCAGGCCGATCACCACCAGCGGCGAACTGATCAGCAGGCTGAGGTTGGCGCCCATGCCCACGCTGATAAAAAACAGCCCGAGCAGCAGGCCCTTGAACGGCTCGATCTGGGATTCCAGTTCGTGGCGGTATTCCGAGTCTGCCAGCAGCAGGCCGGCGAGGAACGCGCCAAGGGCCATGGACACGCCCACCAGCTCCATCAGCCACGCCGTGCCGATGACCACCAGCAAGGCGGTGGCGGTGGACACTTCGCGCAGGCCGGTCTTGGCGACGATGCGAAACACCGGCCGCAGCAGGTAGCGCCCGCCGATGATCACCACGGCAATACTGCCGAGGATCTGCAGGACGTGTTTCAGGCCTTGGGCTTCGGTGGTCGGATGATCGCTACCGGCCAGCAGTGGCACCATGGCAATCAGCGGGATCGCGGCGATGTCCTGGAATAGCAGGATGGCAAACGCCAAGCGGCCGTGGGGCTGATTCAGCTCTTTGCGCTCGGCCAGGCTTTGCAGGCCGAATGCGGTGGACGACAGCGCCAGGCCCAGGCCCAGCACAATCGCGCTGTTCCACGATTGGCCAAACAGCCACAACGCCACCACGCCCATGACCAGGCCGGTGAGCAGCACCTGGGCCAGGCCGACGCCAAATACCGCCTTGCGCATCACCCATAAACGCTTGGGCGACAGTTCCAGGCCGATGATAAACAGCAGCAACACCACGCCCAGTTCGGAGAACTGCGCGACGCTTTGCGGGTTGCCGATCAGGCCCAGCACCGACGGGCCGATGATCACACCGGCAAACAGATAGCCCAACACCGCGCCCAATTGCAGGCGCTTGGCCAGGGGCACGGTCAGCACGGCCGCGAGCAGGAACACCACGGCTGCTTGTAGCAGGTTGCCTTCATGGGGCATTGCGAACTCCAGAATCTTTAAAGCCAATCAATAGGCGTCTATTAGAGCGCTTTTTACATTTCGAAAATTGTATTTTTGAGATGAATATCAATGAATGCTGGACGGCGCTCCTTTTTTACGGGGCGTCACGAAAATATTGAGGGCATTCAATTCAGGACGTTTTGAGGGTTATTGCCGTTTTGCCTGACAAGGTTCGTTGCGGGGGATGTAAGACATTTCGTACATCATGAGGGATGATTGCCGACTAGTGGCAATTTGCAATGTAGTAAAAAGCGTTTTTCACTCACCGTAAGATAGACAATCTTTCAGCTGGAGTGGAAAATGCCCCTTCGAGATCAGATTTTTCTGATGGGCGATAATGGCGTTTGTGTACATAGCGAATCTGACTTTCACGCAAAAAAAGCTCGAAGGTATTTTCGTTTTGTGAAGCGCCAATTTTTATTGCTATCGGCACTGATACTTAGATTTTGGGGATTGATGAAACGTGACTGTAAACGGGATTTCAACGAGTTTAGATTTCAATCACGTGCCAAAGGATGGCGAGGGCTTGACTGCTAATGCTTCTGTCGCCGTATTGTTGTGCACTCGAAATGGTGAGCGCTTTCTGGAAGAGCAAATAAGTTCAATTGCTTGTCAGACCCATCAGGACTTTAAAATCTATGTTTCTGACGATGGGTCCAGCGACTCTACGCGAGCCATTGTTACTGCCCATGTTGAGCGCCTGGGGCATGAGCGTATCGAGCTGGCTGGCGGTCCGGTCGAGGGGTTTGTCCGCAACTTTTTAACGGTTAGCTGTCGACCTGATGTGAATGCCGACTATTACGCCTGGTGTGATCAAGACGATATTTGGCATGAAGACAAACTCCGGATCGCTGTGGATTGGCTGGCCAGTGGAGATGCTTCTGTGCCCGCGCTCTATTGTTCGCGCACGGAGCTGATTGATGAACTCGGCCAGAGTATCGGTTTTTCTTCGTTCTTTTCAAAGCCAGCAAAATTTCAGAACGCGCTCGTTCAAAATATTGCCGGTGGCAATACCATGGTTTTCAATCAGGCACTGATGGATCTGATTCGTGAGGCCGGTGACAGTGTTCCTGTGGCCTCTCACGACTGGTGGGCCTATATGATCGTCAGCGGTTGCAATGGCCGAATTTATTATGATGCAACGCCGACGGTTCGTTACCGTCAGCACAGTTTGAATTGCATTGGTACCAATCGTGGCTTTCGCAACAACAGTAAGCGCGCACGGGAACTATGGCGCGGCCGTTATCAGCGCTGGATTGATAATAATATTGTTTCGTTGCAGGCGATCAGTCACCAATTTACTGCGGAAAACAAACAGATTCTTGAGCGTTTTTCCGCGGCGAGAAAGAATCGATTCGTTGCGCGGATCTGGGGGGTTATACGTTCAGGCGTATACCGTCAGACGCTAATAGGGAATCTTGGGCTGGCGCTCGCGATAGTAACGCGTCGCGTATAGCAAAAGGCGGCGCGAGCCTGTTGGCAAGCGCCTGATAGTGCTAAGTATCAATGTCAGAAGATGAAGTCAGCAGGGGTGAGCTGGTCTTTCTTTACATTGAGCAGCAAGATTGAATCATCTTCGTTAAGGGTGATAAGCAAGTCGTCGCCCACCTCTTCCGATACATCCATTACTTCTTCAAAGGTAGATACAACACCCGCAAGGTCAATTCGGTCTTGCTCGCCGTCGCTGCCTGAAAAGTCTCCAATAATGGTTTTTCCGCCACCGCTACCTTTCCAGAAAATGAACGTGTCGGCGCCCGAACCGCCCCACAGAATGTCGTTGCCGTCACCGCCATCCAGCACATCATCACCTGGGCCGCCAAACAGCTCGTCGTCTCCATCATCGCCATAGAGATAGTCATTTCCTTCCCGGCCTTCAATACGGTCGTTGCCACTTCCGCCAGCCAACAAGTTGTTGTTGTCATCGCCGAGAATTATGTCGTCGTAGGGCGAACCCTGGGCGCCGCGAATGTTGATCAGGCGATCGTTTCCACCGCCGCCGGTCGCTCGTCCTGCCGCCAAATCAATGAATACAGGGCTGTCGGGCTTGCTTGGGTCGATTGGGACCCAGTAATCGACCATGTTTCGTTCGCCGATTCCAATGATGATGTCGTCGCCATTGGTCGGGTTTGGCCGAGGCAGGAAGGCCGGGTTAGAGCGCCGATGCAGCGGTGAAAGGTAGGTGAGGTAAGGGGGTTCCACGGTTTCAATCTGGCCAGGCGTGGCCCGCCCAGGCTTCAGATCAAGATTCTGTTCATCCGAAGTATTCTGCCCAAGGTCTGCCACTCTTGTTCTGTCTTCGTTTTCGGGGAGGTAATAAGGGATAAACGCGTTGGTGACGCGGTTGCCTACGATGGAGCCCGACTCAGACCGTTTGAACGTTATTCCCTGCTTGAAGTTGTTGACCCGGTTGTTGCTGATGACAACATCCTTAATGCCGTCGCCACCGACCCATATACCGTAGGTCGATCTTGATCTGGTTTGCCAGGCCGGAGAACTGCTGCTTATTTCGAGCTCTCGATTGGCCACGCGATTATTGTCTACGACACTGCCTTCGCCATATCGCGAGAGTGAAATTCCCACACCCTCACCAATATCCTGAATCCCTTGGCCTCTTATTTCCATGAGGCTGTTGTTTTGGATGAGGATTTCCTTGCCATAAGTTTCGATCCCCATGGCATAAGCGTTCTCAGTGGTCGTGTCGCCCCCGATGTCGGAGATCATATTGTTAGAAACAATCGAGTTCTCACCCTCGACCCGAATGCCCCTGAAGGTGCTGAAACGTATATTCATACCGTCGACTAAATGGTTGCTCCCTTCTAGCGTTGACGAGTGAGTCGCGAGATCGGAGAACCCAGAAAGATAAATCCCGTATTGGAAACCACGGATAAGTCCGTTTTTTATGGTGATGTTACTTTGGCCAAAAGAAAAGATACCGAATCCGGTGTTATCACCGTCAGTAGGTCCACTGAGTGTATTTTCATCGAGGTCGATGGTGACATTGCTGGCAAGGATTTCAATGCCGTTGCGGTCGCTGTGCAGCGATCGCTCAAGCCTATAGTTCCCTGGCTGGGTGATGGTGTAGGGGAGGCTGTCAATAACGGTGTCGTCGTTGGAAGTCTCCTTGTGCAGGGAATAGACTAACGTTGAAATACCGAGGACTATCAATGTGGCTATACATAGGGGCGCAACGGTTTTTATATTGAGACGGAGCATTATTCAGTTCTTAAAGATGTTGAGCGAAGTGTTGGTAGGGTATGCCTGGTTTTTTTTAGTATTTTTTCGTTGGCCAGGGTCATGTAGTCTTTATAAGCCGGCCTGAAGAACTTTTCGATGTTTTGCGCAGTCAGTGCGTGAATGAGGTGGGGCGCTTGTAATAAGCTCAGTAGCGCGGACGCGGATGAAACAGAAATAATCCCGCATGATTCGAGTACGTGACCCAGAAACTCAATAGGCAGGCTATCCAGGCGCTCAGGCAGTTTTTTTGCGTGATAGCTATCGAGGCGCTGCACTAACTGTTCCACGAATGCGGCGGGCGTTCCGGCATGTTTTTTAATCAGTATTGTGCCGCCCGGTGCTACGTGTTCCTTGCAGATCTGGACATACAGCTCAAGCTCATCAGACTCATCTGTCAGTTTGCTGCTTGTGAAGTTGCTGAGGATGAGTAGCCAGGTAGGTTCGGTTTTTGATCTTGTGCCAATGTCCTGTTCAAGCTGGAGCACGGGTGCGAAAAATCTTTTCAACGTGGTTAGCGTCTGGACGAGAATTTCGCTAGGGATGATGGTGTGTTCGGGGTAAGGAAGGGAGCGGTCCAAGTCGTCAAAATCGATGACGGTCAATGCCGTCTCTGCTGTAATCCAATCGCTGGCAATGTTGACGCGACTGAACCAAAACAAATGCTTCAGCCCGCGAAGAGTGATATCAAAGGTCGGGGCAGGGGGTTTTGTAGGCGGATAGAGAAAGCCAGGTGAATCGCCATAACAAATGTTCCGTTTTGCTGATAGCGCCTGCATGAACGCCTGCGCAGTATGTTCCGAACTGGCATCGTGCGCGTAATAGAACGCGACACACTCTCCGGGAGTGATGTCCAAATACTTCCTGAGCCACTCAACGCGTTTTGACAGTTTTCGGTATGGCGACAACGGCCATTTTCGTTCTTTCAGTGATGGCAGCACTGCGGTGACGAAGGGGAAACTTTTGAGTGCGGTATCAAAAAATTGCCGACTTTGTGAGTTCGGCGAGTGGTCCATCAACTGATAGGACCAGAGCACCAGGGTCACTGGGCTTTCGTTTGCAATACGCCTGGATTCTCTATCGAAGCGAAGCGCACAAAGGGCATGTAAAAGCTGATGTGGAGACGAGATCAAAATCACCTCTCTCCCCTGGAGGGCAAGGGAGAGGGGGCGCGCATTGTCCGAGACCACTGATTATCGCGCCTGACGATTGACGGGCATGCCTACATCCCAGGCCAGTTGAGGCCGCACCATGCAGTTGGGCCACGCGTTGGGCCAGTTTCCACGAACCCCGGTCGGTTCACTGTCATCGGCAACCGTGAAGCTGATAACGGCCTGCTTGATGATCCTGTGATCGAGTTCAGCACCAGGCCAAAGCTCAACGTCGATACGATAGTCCCCGACATTGAGCAGCGGCGACTTCACCGTGCAGCGCTCGACATACTGTCCTACGGCCCGAACATCCGTGCCGGTGTACAGGTTGTCCATGGCCACCAGGACGTAGTGGCCGGCCAGGTCTTTGAGGTGCAGGTGTACATTGATCGGCCATTTCGCCTCAAGCACGGTGAACTTGACCTCAATGACAAACTCTTCCTTCACGTCAAATTCGGGGCTCGGATCACCGTTTTTATCCAGCACCATGATCGAGTCGAGTCTTACGCAATCGTCAAACATCGGCGCGTTGACCTCGGCCCAAGTGACCGCCGGGGTCAGCTGAATGCCCGAGCGTATATAAGAGCGGGTGATGTCTGAGACGGTTTGCGTGGAAAGTTGTTTATCTTCGACGCTTTTTGGCAGTTCGATTTTGCTGTCGTTGATAATACGGCCGTGGGCCATATGGACGGCTCGATTGCAAATACGGTTGACGGCGTCCATGTCATGGCTGACGAACAGCAGTGTGCGTCCCTGGTCGGCGACTTGAAGCATTTTTTCGGTGCAGCGTCTTTGGAACGCGGCATCACCTACCGCCAGAACCTCATCGACGATGAGAATCTCGGATTCGAGGTGGGCTGCCACCGAAAAGGCGAGGCGCACATACATGCCTGAGGAATAGCGCTTCACCGGGGTGTCGATCAGTTCCCCGAGTTCCGAAAACTCGATGATTTCCTCGATGCGGCGGCTGATTTCCTGAGGTTTCATGCCCATGATCGAGCCGTTCAGGTAGATGTTTTCACGACCGCTGAGATCGCCGTGAAATCCCGTACCAATCTCCAGCAGGCTGATCAAGCGTCCACGGAAGCGAAAGCCGCCGTGCGAAGGCGAGGTGATTCTGGACAAGATTTTCAGCAGGGTACTTTTACCGCAGCCGTTGGGGCCGATGATGCCGACTCGGTCACCTTGTTTTATCTCCAGATCCACGTCCTTCAGCGACCAGAAGTGGTTGGGGGGGGCGTCCTGGGTCTGCAGTGCGTCAAGAATGGTGTGCGATTCGTGAGTGGTTTCCACCGGCTTTGCGGCGTTCGACTTCTTCAGTGGGTTGAATACTCGGCCGAGCATCCACCGAATACGCATATTGATCATTTCGGCAGCGGTGACGTTCGATTTGCCAATACGATAAAGTTTGGAAATGTTCTCGCAACGAATGGCCCACGTCATAGGGTGTCTACCACATTTTTATCGAAGTGCTGGAATATGAACACACCAACCGAGAAGCAAGTTACCGCAATGGCAATGAGCGTAAGCAGGGTGGATTGTGCGGGCCAGTGTCCGTGCATGGCGTCACGGTAGCCGGTAATGACCAGGGAAAGCGGGTTGACCGCGTACCAGGGTTTAGCCCAGGGCGGGACAGCCGAGACTGGGTAAATAGCAGGTGTTGAGTAATAAAAAAGCTGTAATGCCAAGGGCACCAGGTGTTTCACGTCTCGATACTTGGCATTCAATGGCGCAAGCATCAAGCCTATGCCCAGGCCTGTCATGAGTGTGCAGGCCAGTAGCAACGGCATGATGAGCAGCAATTGAATCGTCCAGACGTCATAGATAATGGCGAAAGGCGTAATCAGCAACGTGTAGGCGATCAGGAAGTCGACGGCAGCGCCTACAGCGTAGGCGCCGCCAATCAGCAGGCGCGGGAAGTAGACTTTGGTGATCAGGCCCGCATTACCCTCGATCATCTGGACCGAGGGGTTGAGGACGTTCATGAAGGCGTACCAGGGTATGACCGCCACCAGGTAAAACATAATGGTTGGCAGCCCGTCAGTCGGCACCTTGACCATGATGCCGAACACGATAACGAATACGCCAACGGTAATGAGTGGCGTCAGGACGACCCAGCCCAATCCGAAGATCGTTTGTGTGTAACGTCCCTTCAGATCACGTTTGCAGAACACCCACAACAGTAAGCGAAAATCCCATAGGGTTCTGATCAGGCCGCGCAGGTCGAAACGGCGGGAATTGTTAACAACCGTTTCCTTGAGAGGCGGACGGATTTTTTCTTCGGTACTCATGAGGGTCAGGTTCTGGTTGAGGGTGTGGAGATAGGCTGAGCACTGGTCAGTTCGTCGAACAGGTCGATAATTCTCGCCATCGATTTACCGTCATGCAGCCCCCATTCATGAGCGCATTCAATTTGATTGGCTCGCGCCTCTGCGTAGGCTTCCTTGTTGTCGGTCAAGCGCTCCAGTGTCGATTGGAAGACGCTGTAGCGGTTGGTCGTAACAAGGCCTTTCGCGTTTTCGAAGTCGGTATAACCGTAGTCGTAGCAGTCATAGTTGATGGCTGGAATCCCGCATGCCGTGGCCCAGCGCAGAGTGGACGACACGCACGCGACAAACAGGTCGCACGCCGGAACGAGTTCAAGTGTGTCGATATCGGTCACTCGGTGGTGCAGGCGATAGGGCCTGAGGACCTCACTCAAAAGCTCGGGGTCGGTGACTGGATGTGGACGAATGATCACGTTGAAATCAGTAAAGCGACTGACGCTTGCGAGTGCTTTCGCCCACGCCTTGCAAAGTGCCTTGTAGTCCTGAAACTCCATCGGGATGCTGCGTGAGCCATATTGGTCGGTGGGCCAGGCACACACGAGCAAAGGCTTTGTAGGATCCAGGCGCAGTCGTCGGAAAATGCGCTCCCGAGCGGTTTGCGATTCTCTTGCAGCGTGCATGACATCGTCGTACGCAGCGCCGGTCAGGCGCAACTGCTGCTCCGGGAAGCGCATGCGGCGATAGTAGCGCTCCATTTCAGGGCTTTCGACGGCGATGCAGGTGACTTTGCTGTTGTTAGGGATCCACGGGTGTTCCGGCGCAAAACCGAAGGCTTCGAGCAGGAATATTCGCTGGCCGGGCAGGCGAAGGAGTTTCTTCGACGCGTAGTAGTTGACCCAGTGCGGAAACAGAAACGCCGCCAGTTTGTTAAGGATGTTCCTGTCCGCTTCGTACATCGGTTTGTCGGAAAGGCTTTCAACCATTTCCTTGGCCGTGCCCACCGCAAACGGGACGATCAGTGTCGGGACGTTATCTTTGTTGCAGATTTTCGTCAGCAAGGTGTTCACCGAGCCGGGGAATTCCTGGCCGAAAACCACCATTGAAGGCTTGAGGACGTTGTACAACTGGCGCGCGTAGTTAAACGGTTGGAAGTTTTTACTGTTGGATTTTTCCGTGCGCTTTTGCGCCGAGCGGGTGGCAATGTCATGCAGCTTGAAAAACGGGCTGAGCACTGTCGTCAGAACCAGGCCGGCCCACGTGAGCGCGCGACCTTTGGGACTGGCTTTTTCCATCAGCGAGTGGGGGATGTAGCCGTTTTCAAGCTCGTTCGCGATTTTTTCGTACTTTATCGACTGTACAGAGCGTTTTAATGGACGCCCTGGGTAGTAAGCGCTGAAGCCATTCATGCGACAAAATGCACGGTCAGGCTTGAGGTTGATATAACCCGCTTGTACGAAAAGGAAGCTGACGGCGTAACCAGCCATCTTGGCAGCCTGAGCGACTCGGCGAAGCTCGACGAACTCCCCGGCTTCGTTTACGACAAAAAGTACATTTTTGCCGGGGAGTGGAGAGCCCAATTTCATTCCTCACCTTTTGTTGCGTGCATCGTCCTGACATCTCCGTCGCTAAGCTAATGAAGTGGTTTTGTATTGGAAAAAATAGAGTAGGAATTTTTTCTCAAAAAGCGCAGCTTGCGGGCCTTTGAACGTTCTGTCCCCTTCGACCCTTCGCACAACCCGTTGTGCCGTCGAAGTCGAGCGATTTGTGCTTATCACTCGCTTGCCCGCAAGACTCTTTGGATCGACTGCTATTTATTTAGCGTCCTTGATTGCAGCGGTGGCTCGCAATTTAGCGCTTTTAGCCTTCTGTGCTGCGTCTTTCGCAACTTGCGACTGCGGGGCTGCGGCAGAGGCGGCTGATGCGAGTTGTGCGTAGGCATTCAGCCTCACCATTGCCGACTCTGGCGAGGAGTTGATTTCCGACAGCGCCTTTTCAGACGCCTGCATCGCAGCAACGGCAACTGTTTCCGGGGACTTCGCGGCCAATTGTGCAGCGCCTTCGGGAGAAGACAGTGCAAGTTCGAGGGCCTGATTCTCAAGGGTCACTGCGGCGGTAGCTTTAGCTGGGCGGCCGAGAGCTTGTCCTTGTTTGTCGGATGATTGATCGCAGCCGGCAAGGGTGCCCACGGTTGCGGTCAAAAGAGTCAGGACCAAAAGCATTTTTTTCATGGAATATTCACTGTGCTGTTTTGCGTTAGTTTGCAGACTGCCTTTCGGTTTTTTTCGCAGACCACTCATGTTGTGCGCGTTCGAATTCTTCGATGCGACCAATGTCGAGCCAGTACTCACGCAGGGGAAATGCCGCAGTGGCTCTTTTGGCCTCGATCAGGTTCTCGAACATTGTCGGCATGTCGTAAAAAGTGCCCGAGGGAATGCGGTCGAGCACTGAAGGCGAAATAGCGTAAATGCCCGCGTTGACATAAAAGCTGTGTATCGGTTTTTCATCAATGCCGGTAATGGCTGAGCCGTCGACCTTCACCACGCCGTAGGGCACCTGAAAGTCGTACTCGCGTACTGTCATTGTGGCTTCGGCGTTGTGATCTTCATGAAACTGCAACAAGTCGTCGAAACGCGCATGGGTCAAGAGATCGCCATTCATTACCAGAATAGGGTGCTCGGGGCGTTTGGGCAGTAGCGACAAGGCGCCTGCCGTACCTAGTCGTTTGTTTTCTTCCAGGTAGCGAATTCGCACACCCCATTTGCTGCCATCCCCAAAGTGGTTGCGTACCACTTCAGCGAGGTAGTTGACGGAGAGAAAGAAGTTGCGAAATCCTTGCTCGATGAAACTCTCCAGAATGCACTCCAATATGGGCTTTCCGGCAATCATCAGCATCGGTTTAGGACAGTGTTCTGTCAGGGGGCGCAGGCGTTGTCCCAGGCCGCCAGCCATTAATACCACCCAGTTTGGGCGCTCAAGTATTCCCGTGAGGGCATCGAGAGTGGCTAAACCCACCACGCGCTGTTCATCATCCAGTAGCGGCAGATGGTGCAAAACACCTCGGCGCATCAGGTTCAATTGTTCGTTACTGGAAGATGTTGCGTGAGCAGTCTGCGGTGCCTCGTTCATTACCTCGGCAACCGGCGTCTCAAGGTGGACTTCCTTGAGGATTGCTCGGCGGACGTCACCGTCGCTGAGTAGCCCGACCAGTTTTTCGTCATCATCCAACACCAGTGCCATTTGCATTCCACAGGCGTCAATGCGAACAATCGCTTCGCGCAACGGAGTGTTCGGCGAGACTACGGTATCTCTCCAATCCTTCACTTTTTCGACTTCCTAATCTGACTGGAGTACCTCGGAGCAGAGCTTCCCTGTCTACTTCTCTATAACGCTCCGAATCTTTTTAATAGCCGAACTGTTGTGCAGCCGCAGCTGATAAACAGGGGCGCAATAAGCCTACACGACAGGTCTCGTAAGTCAACAAGAGTGATCAGTGTGCGGTTCAGGCATGCGCAACGTAAGCGACTTATTCTGGTTTTTGTAGGAAGAGTGGCGAGGGATGTTTTTCGGCGCTCTTTGAGCTGGTATGATCGGCCAATCATTGCAGGGATGCATGCTCACCGATTTCTTGCGAGACGCTTTTCAGGCGGCTCGCGATTGATCCTGGCAAAGCTCCCTTGGCGTAAAGTAATGGGAGCCTCCCCCCTGTTTGATTTTTTACTACACCTCTGGTTTCGCTGCGTCGCAGGCTGCGCTGTGTCATCGTTGCTGCCGGCTACTTGTTGGGCAGCTAATGGCGCAAGCCGGGCTGTTCAGTGCAAGATGTGCTCCCTCTGATGGCATTGCCTTGCGGGTTGCCAGCCAGGTTATCTCTATGCGGTTCGGTGCGGTGTGGTATGCGCGTGCTTTTGCACGTGTCGCAATTTTTGAAGCAGGATCCGTTTGTAGGACTCTTGCGTAACTGGTTTTTTGTGTCTTGGGCTCTGGAGCTTCGGGGCAAGTACGTTAAGGGTTGAACGATGACTACAGTTTTAGTGACCGGCGCGGATGGGTTCATTGGCTCGCATTTGACCGAGCTGCTCGTGCGTGAGGGTTATAATGTCAAGGCGTTGTCTCAGTACAACTCCTTCAACTATTGGGGTTGGCTTGAGGATGTCGATTGCCTGTCTCGAATTGAGGTGCTCAATGGCGATGTGCGTGACCCGCACTATTGCAAGCACATCACTAAAGGTGTCGACATCGTTTTTCACTTGGCAGCGCTGATTGCCATTCCTTATTCGTACGTCGCCCCGGACAGTTACGTAGACACCAATGTCAAAGGCACATTGAATATCTGCCAGGCGGCCCTGGAAAATGGCGTGAAGCGCATTATCCATACGTCAACCAGTGAGGTGTACGGGACTGCCCAGTACGTGCCTATCGATGAGAAGCATCCGCTGCAGGCGCAGTCGCCGTACAGTGCTTCAAAAATCGGCGCTGATGCCATGGCGATGAGCTTTTTCAATGCCTTTGATCTGCCATTGACGATTGCCCGGCCATTTAACACCTACGGCCCTCGCCAGTCTGCGCGCGCGGTTATCCCGACGATTATCAGCCAGATCGCCGCCGGGCAGAAACAGATCAAGTTGGGTGATGTAACCCCGACTCGCGACTTCAACTATGTCGCCGATACCTGCCGTGGTTTCCTGGAATTGGCCCGTTGCGAACAAGCGATCGGCGAAACAGTAAATATCGGTTCGAATTTTGAAATTTCGGTAGGTGATACGCTCAATATCATTCGCGAATTGATGAATAGCGATGTGGAGTTCCTGACGGATGACCAACGTCTGCGTCCAGAGAAATCTGAAGTTTTCCGCTTGTGGTGTGATAACTCAAAGATCCACGGTCTTACCGGTTTCGAACCTGAGTATTCGATTCGTCAAGGTCTTGAAAAGACGGTTGAGTGGTTTTCCCAGCCTCAAAATCTCAGCAAATATAAAGCCAATATTTATAACGTTTGAGGCTCGAAATGTTTGATGCCCTAGTTCGGTTTGTACGCGATCAATACGGAACACATGAGTTCATTCCGTTGCATGCCCCGGTGTTCTCCGGTAACGAGAAAAAGTATGTAGCAGACACGATCGAATCGACCTTCGTTTCCAGCGTGGGGGCCTTTGTAGATCGTTTCGAGCAGGACATGCAGGTTTACACCGGCAGTGAGCGCGCCGTAGCGACCGTGAACGGTACTGCGGCACTGCACATAGCCCTTTTGTTGGCGGGCGTGAAGCCGGGTGACCTGGTCATTACTCAGGCCCTGACATTTGTCGCGACGTGCAATGCCATTGCCTATTGTGGCGCTCAACCTGTTTTCGTTGATGTCGATCGCGAGACCTTGGGTCTTTCGCCGTCAGCCCTGGAGGCTTGGCTTGAGTCCGAAGCGTTTATCGACGCCGATGGCGTTTGCCGTTTGCGAAGTGACGACCGTGTGCTCAGGGCCTGCTTGCCAATGCACACATTTGGCCATCCTGTAGCGCTGGATGCGCTCATGGACGTCTGTGCTCGTTGGCGCCTGGCGTTGGTGGAGGATGCTGCCGAGTCTCTGGGCAGCACTTACAAGGAGCGTCATACCGGTACATTCGGGTTGATCGGCACGCTCAGTTTCAATGGCAACAAGATCATTACCACTGGCGGCGGCGGCATGGTGCTGACCAACGAGGTGCTGGGTGCCAAAGCCAAGCATCTTACGACCACTGCCAAACAGCCTCATGCTTACGAATACGTGCATGATGAAGTGGGCTACAACTACCGGTTGCCGAACCTTAATGCGGCCCTGGGTTGTGCACAGCTGGAACAGTTGGATTCATTCCTGGTATCCAAGCGAAAGCTGGCAATGAATTACAAGCATGAGCTGGCACAAACCGACTTGCAGTTTTTTACCGAGCCGGCGCATGGCAAATCCAATTACTGGTTGAACGCGGTTATCTGCAATGACAAGACGCAGCGTGACACGCTGCTGAAAGCAACCAACGACAGTGGCGTCATGACGCGGCCGATCTGGAAATTGATGAGCCATCTGCCGACTTACGAGCATTGCTTGAAGGGTGACCTGAGTAACTCGTATTGGCTGGAGGAGCGTATCGTTAACCTGCCCAGCAGCGTGCCGCCTGCGGGTCGCTTATGACACGTCGCGTCGCCGTATTTACCGGGACTCGCGCTGAGTACGGCTTGCTGTACTGGCTGATGAAAGGCATTCAGGCCAGCGAGCTGCTTGAGCTGCAAACCATCGTCAGTTGCATGCACCTTTCTCCTGAGTTTGGAGAGACCTGGCGGCAAATCGAGCAGGATGGTTTTGCCATCGACGCTAAGGTCGAGATGCTTCTATCTTCCAATACTGACGTCGGCGTGGCCAAGTCGATGGGCTTGGGGACCCTGGGTTTTGCTGATGCCCTGGACCGTTTGCGCCCGGAGATGTTGGTGGTGCTGGGTGACCGATTCGAGGCGCTGAGTATTGTTCAGGCGGCGTTGGTCATGCGTATTCCTGTCGTTCACCTGCACGGTGGGGAGCTGACGGAGGGCGCTTATGATGATGCCATTCGCCATGCAATCACGAAAATGGCATACCTGCATTTCGTCGCGGCTGAGCCCTACCGGCAGCGTGTCATTCAGATGGGTGAAAGCCCCGAGCGGGTCTTTAATGTCGGAGCGGTGGGGCTTGATCACATCAAGCGCACGCCGCTTATGTCGGCACACGAGTTAAGCGAGAGCCTCCAGTTTGATGTGGATGCACCGCTCATCCTGGTCACTTACCACCCGGTCACGGCGTTGACAGAGGATCCAGTTGAAAGCTTCAACGCCTTGTTGCTGGCCCTGGAGGAGTTCGCGGATTATCGCGTCATTCTGACCTACCCGAATGCCGATAACGGTGGTCGCGCGATCATTCCGTTGCTGGAGGAATTTGCTGGCCGCCATCCTGATCGGGTCCTGGCGATCCCTTCATTGGGTTTTCGTCGCTACCTCAGTGTCGTCGCACGCGCTTCAGCGGTTGTCGGCAATTCTTCCAGTGGGATCATCGAAGTGCCGTCTTTTGGTGTGCCGACCGTCAATATTGGCATGCGTCAGGCCGGCCGGCTTTGCGCGGACTCGGTGTTGGCCTGTCCGCCCGATAAAGACTCCATCGTCGCGGCGCTTGCGCTGGCGCTGAGTGCGCCATTTGCACAGTCTTGCAGGGAAACAACCAACCCGTATGGGCAGGGTGAAGTCGCCGAGGCTATTGTGGCCGTTCTTGAAACTTGTGAGCTATTAAGTCACAAAACATTTCATGATTTGAGTTGACGTATGAAACTACCCAAAAAAGATGCGGTGTACGTTATTGCTGAAGCCGGTGTGAACCATAACGGTGAGCGCGAGTTGGCATTCGAACTGGTCGACCTGGCCGCGAGCGCTGGGGCCGATGCGGTAAAGTTCCAGACGTTCGATGCGCGCAAATTGGCGTCTGCAAGTGCCCCCAAGGCCTTGTATCAGCAGGAAACGACCGACGCGGCTGAAAGCCAGTTGGCGATGCTGCAGAAGCTTGAACTGCCCCGCGCCTGGCACGCTGATTTGCAAAGCCATGCCAAAGCCCGTGGCATTGAGTTCATCAGCACCGCTTTTGATAGCGATAGCCTGGATTTTCTGTGTTCGCTGGATATTCCATTCTTCAAGGTTCCTTCGGGTGAGCTGACCAACGGACCGTTGCTTTGGCAGTTTGCCAGGACCGGGAAGGCACTCATCCTGTCGACGGGCATGGCGACACTGAGTGAGGTCGAGCAAGGTCTGGCTATCGTTGCGCACGCACTGTGCAATCAAACCGAACCGGCAAATATGGATGAAGTGTGGCGGTGCTGGAGTGATGATGAGGCAAGAGGCCGATTGGCCGGCCATGTCACGCTGTTGCACTGTACTTCGCAATATCCTACGCCTATGGCGGAAGTTAACCTTCGGGCCATGGATACGCTGAAAGCAGCGTTTGGGCTTGAAGTCGGGTACTCGGACCATACCGAAGGATTGTTGGTGCCCGTTGCCGCGGTCGCTCGTGGCGCGACTGTAATCGAAAAACATTTCACGCTGGATCGTTCCATGCCGGGCCCGGATCACAAGGCGTCGCTGGAGCCCGCTGAGCTTGCTGACATGGTAAGGCAGATAAGAGCGTTGGAACTGGCCCTTGGAAAGCCGGGGAAATCGCCACAACCCAGTGAGTGGGATACCCGCAAGGCTGCTCGTCAGCAGGTAGTGGCTGCACGCGAAATTACTTCGGGTCAGCGGTTCGCCCGCGCCGATCTGACCACGGCGCGCTCTGGCAGCGGCTTGCCTGCGACCGAGTTGTGGCAGCGAGTAGGAGCAGTGGCTACGCGCAACTATCGCGCCGGTGAGATCATCGAATGACGGAGTCAGGTCGCGACGTTTCCCAGCTTCCATTCGTCATTCTTGGCGCCGGGGGGCACGCGAAGGTGTTATTGGCGCTGCTTCAGTCGATGGGGGCGGTGGTGAAGGGGGTCTGCGATCCCGTTCTGGCGCACAGTGGTATCGAGTTCTGGCGGGGCGTAAGGGTATTGGGGGGAGACGAGGCGCTTAATGGGCTGGATCCGACCCAAGTGGCATTGGTCAATGGTCTGGGACAAGTTATCGGCAGCGATCGCCGGATGCAGGTATTTATGGAACTGACGGCCAAGGGCTATACGTTTCCAGCACTTCTGCACTCGGCAGCATGGATCGACTCCACTGTAGTGCTGGAGGCGGGCGCCCAAATCATGGCGGGGGCAGTGATTCAGCCCGATTCCGTCATAGGTGCCAACACGATCATAAATACCGGGGCCAGGGTCGATCACGACTGTATAATCGCAAGCCATGTTCACATCGCTCCCGGGGCTGTTTTATGCGGTGGAGTCAAGGTGGCGACTGGCGCATTTGTTGGCGCAGGTTCTACCACCCTGCAAGGCCGTAGTATTGGCGAGAACGCCATCGTGGCGGCGGGAAGTACGTTGGTCAGGGACCTGCAAGCAGGGCATTTGGTGGTGAGTTCTCCAATGCGGATTCATGAGTCGAAATTTAAAGTTCAGCCAAAAAAATCATGAGCTCAGTTGACCAACGTCCTCTGGGAAAATGCGCTTGTCAGGCCCTTGGTCGCAACCCATGAAGTGGGCTGCGCAAGCATTGTGCGTCTGACGCATCCAGTGGCGTTCAAAAGTTTCCAATTGATGTCAGGCAACACGGTAGGAAAAAACGTTAAGCGACTGAAGATGCAAAAATAGTGGCCTCCATGAGAGGCCGATAAACCGAATACACGTAAGCGCTGGTATCTACGTGTGGACCCTGCCGTAATCGATGAATTCGTTTATCTTGGGGGTCAGAGCGATATACCACTGTTGTTCGAGCGCGTGCAGCAGGCGGGGCGTAAGCGATACAGACCCAACGACCCGCTGTTGGCACGTACAAGTACACTGTTCAATAAATAATTTCGTGATTGGAGATTGGTTTTGAAAATTGCCCCGAGTTCATCTATAGATCTTTCAAGGTTCAGCAAGCCAAAAAGTGAACTGGAAGTTTATTACGGGTTGCCGCGCGACGTTAAGTTCTGCAAAAAGTGCAACATGTCGAACCAGCAGCCGATGTCGAGTAATGAGTACGCGCACAGCAATGGATCGACCAAGACAACCCTGAGCTTTGACGAAGACGGCGTGTGCCACGCTTGCCGTTTCAACATACTCAAGGAAGATGGCGAAATCGATTGGGACGAGCGCGAGCGCGAACTCGTCGAGTTGTGCAATCAGCATCGTAAGTCCGACGGCACCTATGACTGCATCGTAGGTGGCAGTGGTGGCAAAGACAGCGCCATGCAGTCTCACCTGTTGAAGTACAAGTACGGCATGAATCCGCTGACCGTGACCTGGTCGCCGCATCTGTATACCGATATCGGCTGGAAAAACTTCCAGCAGTGGCTGCATGTGGGTGGCTTCGATAACTATCTGTATACCCCGAATGGCAAGATTCACCGTCTGCTGACCCGCAATGCGACCATCAACCTGCTGCACCCTTTCCAGCCGTTCATCCTGGGGCAGAAGACCTTCGTTGCCAAAATGGCAGCTCAACTGAATATCCCGTTGATCTTCTACGGAGAAATGCCAGGCGAGTACGGCGAAAAGATTTCCCATAAAACCTCCAGCTACGCGGCCGCCAATGAAGTCGCGGAAAGCGAGGGTTTTTCCCTGGATTATTTCGGTGGTAAAGACGTTCGCGATGTTTATCTGGGTGGCAAGAAAATTGGCGAATACCTGGACGAAGGCGTTCCGCTGGTCGACCTGAAAAGCTATCTGCCAATGCCAGCCGAAGTGCTTGAGCGTAAGGGTATCGATTTCAAATACCTGGGTTACTACAAGAAGTGGGTACCGCAGGAAGCCTACTACTACGCCGTAGAACACACCGGTTTTGAGGCCAACCCTGTTCGCACCGAGGGCACGTATTCCAAGTACAACAGCCTCGATGACAAGGTGGATGGTTTCTTCTACTTCACGCGTTGGATCAAGTTCGGCGTCGGCCGCTCGATGATGGACTCCGCTCAGGAGATTCGTAACCACCATATCGACAAGGACGAAGCCATTGCGTTGATGCAGCGTTACGAGGGTGAATACCCATCGCGCTACGAAAAGGAATTCCTTGAGTACATCAGCATGACCCGTGAAGAGTTCCTGGAGACGTGTGATCGTTTCCGTTCTCCGCACTTGTGGCATGTGGTTGATGGCGAATGGAAACTGCGCTACACCCCCTGGAATCCTCAGGTTAACGCTGAATGAGCAACACGCGACTGATTGCCCGCCTTGATGTGAAAGGTGCCAATCTCATTAAAGGCATTCATCTTGAGGGGCTCCGCATTGTCGGGTCCCCCAACGAACATGCCCTGCGCTACTACGAGCAGGGCATTGATGAATTGATCTACATGGATTGCGTCGCGAGCCTTTATGGGCGCAACAGCCTGAGTGAGCTGATCAAGCAGGCGGCAGAGAATGTGTTTATTCCTCTGACCGTCGGCGGAGGCGTGCGATCGACTGACGACGTCGCCCATCTGTTGAGATGTGGCGCTGACAAGGTGGCCGTCAACACTGCTGCGGTAAGCAACCCACAGTTGATTACCGAGATCGCTCGACGTTTTGGCAGCCAATGTATGGTTTTGTCGATTGAGGCAAAAAGCGTCTCGCCGGAACGTTGGGAAGTGTTCACCGACAATGGCCGTGAAAGCACCGGCATTGACGTTGTTGACTGGGCAAAGCAGGCGGCAGCGCTGGGGGCCGGAGAAATTCTGCTGACCTCGGTCGACCGCGAAGGCACTCGCAAAGGTTTCGATCTGGCGCTTGTCCAGGCCGTGACCGAGTCAGTCAATATTCCTGTTATTGCCAGCGGCGGCATGGGCAAAGCCCAGGATGCCGTCGAGGTGGTCCGGAGGGGGGCGGATGCAGTCGCTATGGCTGACATTCTTCACTTCAAGCGAGCATCGTTGGCTGACATCCGAACAGAAGCATCTGCTGGCGGGATCCGGGTTCGAACCTATGAGTAATGTAGTTACTGTTATCGATTATGGCGTAGGCAACCTGTTCAGCGTCCGTCGGGCGCTTGAGCACTGTGGTGCGACGGTAAACCTGGTTTCCGATCCCGATGCGTTGAAGGACGCCACTAAGGTTCTGTTGCCTGGTGTGGGCGCATTTTCCAATGCAATGACGATGTTGTCGGCGAATGGAATGGATCAGGCAATCAAAGAGTACGCTTCTTCGGGTGCGCCACTTTTTGGTATTTGCCTGGGCATGCAGCTGTTGCTCGATTGCAGTCACGAGTTTGGCCTTATCAACGGGTTGGGATTGATCCCGGGTACGGTAGAACCCATACCCTCCGTTGATAACAGCGGCGCTCGTCTGAAAATTCCGCATATCGGTTGGTCCGATCTGGTTTGTGCCGCAGGGCGTGCTTCCTGGGAAGGAACATTGCTGGCCTCGGTAGAACCGCACAATAGCGCGGTCTATTTTGTGCACTCCTACATGGCTGTGCCTGACGATGGTGCTCATCGCGTTGCAGATTGCCGGTACGGCGATACTGCAGTGGCGGCGGTTATCGGGCGCGACAATGTGTGGGGCGCTCAATTTCATCCGGAAAAAAGTGGCAAAGTCGGGTTGTCGATGTTGCGCGACTTTGTGGCGCTGAAATGAAAATCCTGGCAATCGTACCCGCGAGGGGCGGATCCAAACGGCTACCCGGAAAGAACATCAAGGTTCTGGGTGGGCGGCCGTTGATTGCATGGACCATTGAAGCGGCACAGCGAAGTGGTGTCGTCACCGATGTGGTGATCTCGACGGATGATCTGGCTATTGCTGAGGTTGCCCGCACGTTTGGTGGCAGTGTTCTCAGTATGAGGCCTGCGCATTTGGCCACCGATACCGCCGGCAGCTTTGACGTAGTGGTGCAGGTGCTGGATGAATATGAGGCTGTTCACGGCGCCGTCGACGGTGTCATGTTGCTGCAGCCGACCTCACCCTTTCGTTCGGCAGAGTCCATTCGGCGCGCGGTATTGCAGTACCAGCAGGATGTTTCCCGCTCCGTGGTCAGTGTTACAGCCGCCAGCTCCCATCCCGCTTGGTGTTTCAAGTTGGACGGGGACACCATGACGCCTTTTCTCGGTTGGGAGAGCCTGTCGAAGCGTTCTCAGGATCTGGAACCAGCCTACACGCTGGATGGTTCGATTTACCTGCTGGCGCCAGACGTTCTTCGTGAACAGAAGCGTTTCATCGGCCCCGGGACTGTGCCGTTAGTGATGACTGACAGTCGCGAGTCGTTGGATATTGATACGCCCGAGGATTGGGACGTTGCGGTACGTACGCTGGAGCACACAGCGCTACGAGCGGACGCGCCATGAAGCGGCTAAGTTTCAAAAAAACCGTCATTCTCATTTGAATGACGGTTTTTTCGTTTTTGCGCAGGGCATAGCACGTTATGCGTAAGTGTGACGTGCCGGGTCTGCACGCCAATAGGGCATGGAAGCATTTGTCTCTTCATTTCAACAACGTTGAAAATAGATGAGTTGTTATATGACGAGTCATAAAAAAGGGAATTGTTCTTGATTAATAGATTATCCATCGGCCAGTCAAGCATGCTCGATGCAATACGAGCATTGGCAGCGTTTGTGGTGCTGTTAGGGCACACCTTTTCACTGGTTCCTGACACTTGGTTTGGCGGGGAAATGCCATTTCAAAGCCTTGCGGTTGTTATTTTTTTCTGGCTGTCAGGCTTCCTTATTGCCTATCAATGCCTGAGTAAAACCCAATACAGTTTTAGCGAGTACATGATAGATCGGTTTAGCCGGATATATGTTCTATATGTTCCCGGGCTGATAATTACATTTCTGATTTGTATTGTTTTGTTGGGGCGTGTGCCGCCGACGGCTTGGGATTCTATTGGGCACCTTTTCCAGCTTCAGCACACGCCCTTTGCGAGGATGATCGATGGCGTGCCGCCTATAAGGATTTATGGGGGGAACAGTGTTCTTTGGACGATCGCTATTGAGTGGTGGCTCTATGTGTTTTTTGGCATCGCCTTTTTTTGGCGGTCGATGGGAAAGATCGAGAAAGCGCTTGCAATGCTAATGGCAGGCCCTGCGACCCTGGTGGTTGGGTATTTCACTGTGTGGGAATCGGTGGCATGGGAGTGGTTTCTGGGCGCAGCCTGCGCGGCGATATTCGTTTACGCGCCAAAGATCGGTTGGCGGCAGGCTGTCATTCCTCTGATGGCCGTTGTGGCTGGGATCCTCTGGAGATTTCAGAAACTCTCACTCGCCAGTCATGTAAATATGTATGACTTGCAGCTTCTGATTTTTACAGGTGCAGGGATGATGCTGGTGGTACTGGCCTGCAAAAATCTTCATATTCCATCACCGCTCAGATGGATGGCTGCAAAGGGGGCATTTGTGTCCTATGCGCTGTACCTGACACATGAGCCAATTCGCGTTTTGGTGGCTCAGTATATCGATTCATCGCGCGTGCCTAATGCCTGGCTGTCTGCACTTATCTGCACACTGTTCGCTACTGTGCTCGCGTGGTTGCTGGAAGATAAGCACGTCAATGTGCGTGTCTGGCTGAAAAGAAAGTTGCTCGCTCCTAAGGCGGAGCTGGTCAAGGTTCAAGCGACGAAACTGACCTAGGCGAATTGCCTAAGCCCGCAGGCTTCTGCGGGTCGCTAAATTCACTCACGGGGGCGCCGATCGTTGTCGCGAGGGCCCGACAGGATATTTAATGCAGCTTATTCATATTGGCCTCCCCAAGTCAGCGTCAACTTACATACAGGCCGCAGCACAGCAGCGGGGCGATGTGCAGGTGCTGCAATGGCACAATTACGCGCAGAATATTGTGCATGGGGCTTCGCTGGAGGCTTATCTGAGCGGGCCGGGGCAATCGACTATAGCGCCCCATCAACCACAGGCTGACACCCCTGTTTTCGTGAGCAGTGAAGAACTCTGCGGCTGGGCCCCGAGACCGGTGACGACCGTTGAAATTCAAACGTACCAACGCCTGGCGGCGGCGGCGCTGAAGCATGAGTTACCCGACGCTAAAGTACTGATTGTGACAAGAAGTCCGTTGTCGTTTGTGGACAGCTACTACAACCAGGCGGTCAAAGAGGGCGCCTCTGAAAACCCTTGTGTGTTTGCCGAGCGGTGGCATGCCATGTTGCTCCAACTTCTGAATTACACAAGGTTGTATGATCTTTACGCTTCACTGTTCGGCGCATCCAATGTACTGGTTATTCCCGTCGAGTTATTACGTGATGACCCCAATGGTTTCTACGACCTTATTGAGGCGCACGCCGGCTTTACCTTGAGGCCTCGCTCTCCGCAGAGTATTCAGCACAACCGTTCACTGACGGGCCATGAGCTTCAGGCCATGAGAGTGCTGAATCGGATTCTAAAAGTACTGTCTGCCGATCAACGGGGGAAACCCGAACAGTTCTTGCTCCCTCATTTGAACTCGATAAAACGTAGCTTTCTATCGTATTACATTGAAAATGACCCGAACTCCATGCGGCGAAGCCGACGGTTGCTGCGCTCGGCCGGCGTCAGCGTCGATAAACGCAAGGTCTCAGCGGTATTGGTTGAAAAATGGCGTGAGGAGCTTATTGGCGGCCTCAAAGGATTGGGACAGGCCGCCTTTCCCAGTGAGTATTTAGCCACCTACCTGGCAGAAGTCGGGGGTTGATCACTCCATAAGATGCCCATGCCTGAAGTGCCCAAGACCACGGACTACCATTAAGAGACGCTGGATCAAACTTATGAAGTTGCCTTTCAATACCCCTAACTTGACGTCTGTCAGTCACCATGTGACCCAGGCCGAGCGCGCCCATTACATGGGGGCACAAGGCGCTGTACTTTGGTTTACAGGCCTCTCGGCGTCCGGAAAGTCGAGTTTGGCAATGGCCTTGGAGGCGCATCTACTGAGGTCTGGCTACGCGTGCTACACACTGGACGGAGACAATGTTCGCAAAGGACTTAACGCCAACCTCGGATTCTCAGAGGAAGACAGAACAGAGAACATCCGCCGGGTCAGTGAAGTGGCAGCACTGTTTGCCGATGCGGGCATGATTTGCATCACGGCGTTTATTTCACCCTATCGCGAGGGGCGCGCTCGTGCTCGTGCCGCGGCCAGCAGCACGTCTTTCCACGAAATTTATATCGCGGCAGACCTGGCAACGTGTGAGAAGCGTGACCCCAAGGGCCTGTATCGCAAGGCCCGAGCCAGGGAAATTCTCGACTTCACCGGGATAGATGCACCCTACGAGCCGCCCTTGAACCCTGATTTGGTTATCGATACGGCCAACCAGACGTTCGAGCAAAGCCTGAGTCAGCTGGTTGAATACGTTGTCGAGCATATCCCGGTGAGAACTGCTCGCTGAGGGCTTTATGGTTGAACGGATTATTTGGGGGTTGTGCTCAGGCGCGGTCCGTATTGGGGCGTTAACCCCACTGCCAGGCCCGCGATGATTACCGCAACGCAAAGCAGGTTTGGCGTGGACAGGTGCTCGCCGGTGATCAGTATCGAACTGGTGATTCCGAATACCGGAATCAGCAACGACAGCGGTGCCACCGTCGACACGGGGTACAACCTGAGCAACGAGTTCCAGCCCCAATAGGCAAAGTGCGTGGCGAGGTAGACCTGAAAAAGAATGGACCCGGCGGCGGCCAGGTCGAGGCTCGCACTTAAGCTTTCGAAGGGCGCGCTGCCGCGCATCCACCAAGCCATCAGGAACAGTGGAATGGGGGGGAACAGGCTGGCCCACACCATGAACGCGAAGATCTCTTTGACGCCCGATTGTTTGATGATGACGTTGCCAACGCTCCACGCCAGGGCACTGAGCACAATCAGCAGGACACCCAGCAGCGCATGGTCGCCGGCTTGCGTCGAGATAATCCCGGCCAGTCCGACCAATGCGAGGCCAGCACCAACCACTTGCGGACCTCGGATTCGTTCCTTGAACAACAGATAACCCCAGCCCATGGTGAAAAATACGCTGAGCTGAATGAGCAGCGAGGCGATGCCCGGGCTGACACCGGCCTGGATGCCATAGTTGATCACGCCCCACATGCCCAACCCGAAGATGACGCCGTAGGCGGCCACGTAGCCGAATTTGACTGCCGGGCGTTTGATGAAGAACACCAGCGGCAGCGCGGCGAGGGCAAAGCGGATGCCCGTGAGGACAAAAGGGTCGATCGAGCGCAGGCCGAGTTTGGTAATGGGGAAATTCACGCCCCATACCAGGGTGACGAGCACGGCTAAGGCCAGGTGTTTTTTCAGCATGGAATGTTCCCTTGGTCATTGCGCTTGTTCAAAGGCGGTGATGTTAGGGGAGGGGTGATTGGCCCGCTTGCTATGGAAGGTCATGTTTTGACAGAATCGGGCCATGATCCCGACCTTCGATTCCGCCAGCCCAGACGCCGTGGTAACGCTGCGCGATTACCCCAGCGGCACTGTCTTTGCGCGCCATACGCACTCACGCGGGCAATTCGCCTATGCCTCCACCGGGGCATTGAAAATGTTCACCGACCTCGGCAACTGGGTGGTACCGCCGCAGCGGGCGATCTGGGTACCGGCTGGTGTACCCCACGCCATGCATATGCGCGGGGATGTGGTGATGCTCAATACCTACTTGAACGCCGAGGCGGCTGAGCGGGCGGGGTTGCAGGCGCGCTGTCAGGTGTTTGAAGTGTCGCCCCTGCTCAGGCATTTGCTGGAGGCGGCGCTGGCTATCGAATCTTCGACATTGCCCAGCGTGAGGCATCGCTGCGTGTTGACGCTGTTGATAGATGAAATCGGTGCCATGCCCGAGCTGCCCCTCAGCGCGCCATTGCCTGGCGAGCCACGGCTGGCGCGAGCCTGTCAGCGCTTCCTGGATGCGCCCACGCAGAAGATCACCCTCGATGAGATGGCTGATTGGTCGAACATGAGCCGACGCACTTTCACCCGCCATTTCTACGAGGGCACGGGGATGACGTTCGTGTCCTGGCGCCAACAGGTATGCCTGCTGGAAGCCACCGCGCGGCTAAGCCACGGCGCATCCATCACCGATGTTGCGTTCGAGTTGGGTTTCAGCAGTTCCAGCGCGTTCACCTCGGTGTTCCGGCGCAACCTGGGAGATTCGCCGGCGCGCTACCTGGCCAAATCCAAGGCTGCGGCTCAGTTCTGAGCCTTTGCAGCGGCCACGCCGGTCAGGATTCACCGTGCTAAGGCCCTCCCTTTGTTATTATCGCCCTCCCTCGTCATCAGGAGTCACCGGCCCATGCAGCACCAGTGGGATGAAATGCACCGCACCCGCAAGCCCACCTTCGTATTGTGCGGCGAGCCTCAGGGTGATGTGCTCAATCTCTATGTTCACGGTTACTCGGCGTTCTTCAACCGGCAACAACTGGGCAATTTCAAGGCGCAGCTCGCGGGTATCGAAGGGTCGACCAACCTGATGTTGTTCTGGCCTGCGGGGCACTTCCTGGAAAACCTGTTTGCGCCGTTCAAGGATGTGATTACCGCGATGCTGGGTGGTGGCAGCATGGGGGCCGCGACCGTAGGCGTCGGCAAGGCGATTGCCTATTTTCTCGACCACTACAAAAGCGTCGAGGCGCGGGTGGACGAAGTCGCCAGGAGCTTGCTGCCGGAGCTGGCCAGCTACCTGCATGGCGAGTCGCTGGAGGTGCGGCGTATCAACCTGATCGGTCATTCCCTGGGTGCACGCATTCTGGTCAAGAGCCTGCTGGCCAGCCCGGACACCGCGCGGGAACTGCCGTTGGACAACCTGCTGTTGATGGGCGGGGCGATCTGTACGTCCAGTCCCTGGGATGAGGTGTGCGCGCCGCTCAAGGGGCGCGTGATCAACTGTCATTCCAGCAAGGACTGGGCCCTGGCCATGAAGCCGGATACCGAGCGTTGTATCGGCCGGTATGCGATCCCGGTGACGCCGGCGCTCAAGGCCAAGGTCACCAATGTGCACCTGGCTACCTTCGATCACGCCGCCTACTGGCCGCAGTTGCAAACCGTGGTGCAGTACACCGACCTGTTGCATGAGCGGCGCGGCCTGATCCGCTCCGACCAGCGCAGCAGCGAAGTACGCTTTGCCGAAGAGGACACCGATCTGTTCGCGGCCCTGGTGCAGGCGCGGCCGGAGGAGCTCAAGTTCCTCGCCGAATTGATGGCGCAAAAGCGCAGTGCATCGATTGACGCCACGGTACGCGAGCCGCTCAAGCTGGCCATCGAGTTGCAGCGCATGGGCGGCGACAGCTTTATGAACCTGGCCCGTGGTCATGGCGTGAGCTATCGGCAGATTGCCGAAGAGGTGGCGCAGCGGCTGGGGATCAAGTTTGCCGAGCCCTTAGGAACCGTGGCGCTGGCGGACCTTGAAGCGCAGGTCGCAGGAAAACTGATCGAGCAGTACAAGGACAAACTCAGCAACGCCGACCGCCAGGTATTCGACGCTGAGCTCAAGGCCGCTGCACAAAAAGAGCAGGGACTGTTCACTCGTTTCGATGTCGGCCGCTCGGCCACTACGGCGTTGAGCGGCACGGCGCTGGCCGGGTTGACCGGGTTTATCCTGCGCCGTGGTGCGGCCACGGCGATCCCCGTGGTAGGCCAGGCGTTGGCGGCGGCGATGCTGTTGGTGAGCGGCGTGCGTGCATTTTCCGGCCCGGCGTATTCGATCACCACCCTGGCGGTGCTGGTGATCGGAGTGATTCGCCAGCGTATGGAGCGTGAAGCGCTGAACCAGGAGATGGACCTGGTGGTTCAGGTGGTGGACGCGTTTGACCTGCCTCGGGAGACGGTGATGCGCACGGTTGCGTCCGACTGATAAGCTGAACCCCTGTCGAGTGTGTTTGCCTGGGATACCGCGTGAAATTCAGCCTGCCGAAAATTGCTACTGCGCCATTCTGCCCGCCGGAAGTGGCGGGTTCCGTCGTCGTTGACCCCAAGGCGTCGTTCTTCAAACGCATCCTGATGTTTGCCGGCCCCGGTCTGCTGATCTCCATCGGCTACATGGACCCCGGCAACTGGGCCACGGCCATCGAAGCCGGGTCGCGCTATGGCTATAGCCTGTTGTTCGTGGTGCTGCTGGCCAGCCTCGCGGGGATGGCGGTGCAGTGCCTGTGCTCGCGGTTGGGTATCGCTACCGGCAAGGACCTGGCGCAACTGTGTCGTGAGCGCTATAGCAAGCGCTCCGCACGCACCCAGTGGGTGCTGGCGGAAATCTCCATCATCGCCACCGACCTCGCCGAAGTGCTCGGCTGCGCCCTGGCCTTTCACCTGCTGCTGGGCGTTTCCCTGACCACCGGCATTGTCATCACCGCCTTCGATACGCTGTTGGTCCTGGCCCTGCAAAACCGGGGTTTTCGCCGCCTGGAAGCGATCATGCTGGCGCTGGTGGCGACCATCGGCGTGTGTTTCTTTATCGAACTGGT
>Ga0163161_10000641_pt1 | contig 27918 bp, 22 predicted proteins | sample S45metaG_FD_129847 | JGI IMG/M metagenome (GOLD analysis project Ga0163161, IMG submission 129847) | Switchgrass rhizosphere microbial communities from Kellogg Biological Station, Michigan, USA - S4-5 metaG | ecosystem: Host-associated > Plants > Roots > Rhizosphere > Soil | place: USA... | reverse complement strand
TGAAAAGGGCTTTTGTGCAAACCGGTGATAAATCCTTCTACAACATTTTTGGCCAGTAATTCCAGGTTACTGTTTAACTGATGCTCAGGCTTGTTTTCGAAGGACTCCATATTGTAAATTTAACAAAAGAAATATAACTTGCCCTATAAGCCCAAAAGGAATGACCGCGATTTCAACAACAAACCGTATCCTGCTCAGAGGAATTGCAATGGTTTACTTCCTGCTCTTCCTTATCGCTTCTGCCTGTTCCGGATATTTTCTGAAAAGTGTAACCAACTTAACCCCTATACCATTGATTGGGCTGCTGAAATATTTACTGCTCTGCGTGCTTTTTATGATCCTCACTTATCATTCCATAAAATCTTTCAGCCTTTTGCCGCATCATATTACTGCATTATATCGCAGCACGACCAATTTCAGGTGGCTGTTCCTGATTGCGCTGATCATTGCTGTGGCCGCAAAGCTGGGCTTGTTTGATACTGCTTTGCAAAAGCAATCAGCAGTAACCAACCTGCAGATTATAATTCTGCTGATATCCGGTATCTTTTGTTTCTGGAGCGACCGTATCTTGAATGATCATCATGAACCTGATGCCAAAGCATAAAAAAAGGCCGGTTCATATGAACCGGCCTTTTTGCTCGTTATATTGTGTTTGATTACAATTGCTTATCTAGTTTTCCTGCTAAAATTGATTTAGGAACAGCACCAACTTGTTTGTCTACAACCTCGCCGTTTTTAAAGAATAATAAAGCTGGAATATTACGAATACCAAACTGAGTAGAGATTTGCGGATTATTATCCACATTTACTTTTCCTACTACTGCTTTTCCTTCGTATTCTTTTGAAATTTCATCTACTACTGGACCTACCATGCGACATGGACCACACCATTCTGCCCAAAAGTCTACTAAAACGGGTTTATCTGATTTCAACACAACTTCTTCAAAGTTGGCATCTGTGATTTCTAAAGCCATAATTTGTTATAATTTATTTATACAAAGATATAATCAATTAAAGTGCCACCACCTATATAATGCCAAAATGACACTAATTCAACTTATAATTGACAACATGCAATTCCGTCAGGCTCTCAAGAAAATCATTATTAGGATTGATTCTCAGAGACTTAGAAGGAAGCTCCAATGAAATATTTTTTTCATTATCATATACTGTAAAGTTTAATTTACAATTCTGCTGCTCCGTATTTGCTTTATTGTCCTCTATAATGGAATAAATCTGAGCAATTATATCGTCGTTTATACGCTGTATAGGAATTTGAATGGTGATACATTTGGCAAACTTATCGCGCAGTTCTGATAACAATTCTATCGCAGTGATCTTGAACTCCCAGTCGCCCTCTTTACGGAAACGTTCTCCCACCTGTCCCCTTATCCGCAGAAAATACCCGTCAGTCATAAACTGCTTAAACTTCACGAAGTCATCTCCAAAAAGTGCAAGCTCACAACTGTCATTGTAATCCTCAAAAACTATCGTTCCAAATGGCTTTCCGGTTTTGGTCATCCTTTGTGCAGCAACTACTACCAAACCACCAACAACCAGCTCCCTGTTTTTCAGGGCAGCAAACTCAGCAAGCACTTCTTCATTGGTATCGCCCATTCTCACTTTATTCACCAGTGATAAATGCCGTACCGAATGCTGACAGAATTCTTTCAGTTCCAGTTTATAGTTGTCAAGCGGGTGACCGCTCAGGAAAATCCCGATTGCATCTTTTTCATATTTGAGCCTGTCGATCAGGCCCCATTCATTGGCTACAGGCAAGGTTGGCTCGTTGATCATATCCGCCACAGTTCCGCCAAATAACGAAGACTGTGAAGTAGATTCGCTGTTCTGGAAATCATTGGAGAACTTGATCAGCTTCTCAATGCCGTTCATCTTATCATTAATGGGCACAAAGAAATACTGCGCCCGGTGATAACCAAAACTATCAAAAGCACCACTGTATACAAAGCTTTCATAAGCTTTCTTGTTTACAGTCCTGGTATTTGAACGTTTTGCAAAGTCATATACACTGACATATTTCCCTGCCTTGGTCCTTTCCTCAATGATACTTTCCACCGCCTTTTCTCCTACCCCTTTGATTCCGGATAAACCAAAACGAACTTCGCCGTTTACATTTACAGAGAATTTAAGGATAGATTCGTTTACATCCGGTCCAAGTACCTGTACGCCCATCTGTTTACATTCTTCCATAAAGAAAGCTACCTGTTTGATGTCGCTCATATTGTTGGTCAGTACTGCAGCCATGTATTCTGCCGGATAATGTGCCTTTAAATAAGCTGTCTGATAAGCAATCCAGGCATAGCAGGTAGAGTGCGATTTGTTAAATGCATAGGAAGCGAATGCTTCCCAGTCTTTCCAGATCTTCTCCAGCGTGGCTGGTGAATGTCCTTTTTCTGCAGCCTTGTCAATAAACTTGGGCTTCATCTTATCCAGTACATCTTTCTGCTTCTTACCCATCGCCTTCCTCAGTACGTCGGCCTCACCTTTGGTAAATCCGGCAAGCTTCTGCGACAAGAGCATCACCTGCTCCTGATATACCGTAATTCCGTATGTTTCTTTCAGATACTCTTCACAGGCATCCAAATCATATTTAATCTCTTCCTCACCATTTTTCCGGCGTACAAAACTTGGAATATACTCCAGTGGCCCCGGACGGTACAATGCGTTCATAGCAATTAAATCTCCAAACACCGTCGGTTTTAACTCCTTCATGTATTTCTGCATTCCCGTACTCTCGTACTGAAAGATCCCTATCGTTTCCCCGCGCTGGAAAAGCTCATATGTTTTTACATCATCGATAGGAAATTCATCCGGGTCAAGCTGAATCCCCGTACGCATTCTAACCAGTTTAACCGTATCCTTAATCAGCGTCAGTGTTTTCAGCCCCAGGAAGTCCATTTTGAGCAAGCCGGCACTCTCTACTACAGAGTTATCAAACTGGGTCACATACAGATCTGAATCCTTGGCCATCGCCACCGGCACATAATTGGTAATATCATCTGGCGTAATGATTACCCCACAAGCGTGGATACCCGTATTGCGCAGTGATCCTTCAAGAATCCTCGCCTGCTGGATGGTTTCTGCACTTAATGTTTTTGAATCGGCAATGTCCTTTAATTCCACTACCTTTTCATATTCATCGGCACGCAATACGCCTTTGAGTGCCTTTTCATCCAGGTTAAATATCTTGGCCAGTTTAAGATTGGGAATCAGTTTCGCAATTTTATCGGCTTCAAACAGCGGCAGGTCAAGTACCCTTGCCGTATCTTTTACAGATGACTTGGCGGCCATCGTACCATAAGTGATAATCTGTGCTACCTGATTTGCCCCATATTTGGTGATCACATAGTTCATTACACGCCCCCTGCCCTCATCATCAAAGTCGATGTCAATATCGGGCATGGATACACGGTCAGGATTCAGGAAACGCTCAAAAAGGAGGTCATATTTGATCGGATCAATATTCGTTATCCATAAACAATAAGCCACTACCGAACCCGCAGCAGAACCACGTCCGGGGCCAACAGAAACATCAAGGTTCCTGGCCTCCCTGATAAAATCCTGAACGATCAGGAAGTACCCCGGATAGCCTGTTTTTTCAATCGTCTGCAGCTCAAAATCCAGGCGCTCCTCTATTTCAGGAGTAATCTCCCCATATCTCTTTTTAGCCCCTACATAGGTAAGGTGACGTAAAAATTTGTTCTCTCCTCTTTTACCGCCATCTTCTTCATCCTCTGCAACGAGAAATTCTTCAGGAATATCAAATTTTGGTAAGAGGACTTCCCTTGCCAGTTTGTATATCTCAATTTTATCAACTACTTCCTGGATATTTACTATCGCCTCCGGCAGATCAGCAAACAAAGCTTTCATCTCCTCACCGGATTTAAAATAATACTCCTGGTTAGGCAGGCCATAACGGTAGCCCCTTCCTCTTCCTATTGGCGTAGCCTGCTTTTCAGCATCTTTTACGCACAATAAAATATCATGGGCATTCGCATCCTTTTTATTGATGTAATAGGTATTATTGGTAGCGATAAGCTTTACCTCATGTTTTCTGGCAAGGGCAACGAGTGTTTTATTCACCACGTTCTCATCGTCCTGGTTATGCCGCATGATTTCCATATAGAAATCAGCGCCAAACTGCTCTTTCCACCAGATCAATGCTTCCTCTGCCTGATTTTCGCCCATATTCAGCAGCTTGCTGGATATCTCACCGTAAAGGTTTCCCGAAAGTACAATGATATCCTCTTTGTATTGCTCAATTACCGCCCTGTCTATCCTGGGCACATAATAAAACCCTTTGGTATAGGCAATGGATGACATTTTAGCGAGATGATGGTATCCACGTTTATTCTTGGCCAGCAGCACGATCTGGTAGCCATTGTCCTTTCTGGACTTATCAAGGTGGTTATCACATACGAAAAACTCACAGCCCACAATCGGGGTAAGAATTTTCTCTGAAGGGACTTCTCCGTTTTCTTCAGCCGCTTTATTTCTGGCCTCTACCCCCTTGTTATGGTTCAGCACCTGGTTCACAAAATGAAAGGCACCCATCATATTGGCATGGTCCGTCATGGCTACTGCAGGCATTTTATCCGCTGCAGCGGCGGCAATCAGCCCGGGGATATTGATAGTTGACTGCAGTACAGAAAACTGTGTATGGTTATGCAGGTGCACATATGTGGCCTGTTTAAGCTCTTCCTGGTTATCTTTAAGGGCCTGTCTGGAAATACCGGAGCCCTCGGCTTTTTCCTGTCTCCTTCTGATTTCGTCAGAAGCAGCCTTCAGGTTAAAATGCTGCAGTCCTGCCCCCTGGATAACAGGAGGGTTTTGGGTTTTAAATTCACGAAAATAATCCGGGTCCTGCTGTAACTGCTGAGGAGTAAAAACCTCCATTTTTACCAGCTGCAGGAAACACCTTGTAGTGGCCTCCACATCGGCCGTTGCATTGTGGGCTTCGGCAAAAGGGACACCAAAAAGGTAACTGTGCAGCTCGGTCAGCGTAGGCAATTTAAACCTGCCACCACGCCCTCCGGGGATCTTTAAAAGGTCGGCCGTCACCTCTGTACAGGTATCCAGTACAGGCATCTGTGCCATGGGGCTTTCTATACCTAAACGGTAGAATTCCGAACCCATGATATTGATATCAAATCCAATATTCTGTCCTACAACAAACTTGGACCTGGAAAGTGCAATGTTAAATTTTTCTAATACCTCGGCCAGCTCGACACCTTGTTCCATGGCCAGCTCAGTGGAGATACCATGTATTCTTTCTGCATCATAAGGAATATTAAAACCCTCTGGTTTAACGAGATAATCCTGATGTTCAACAAGGTTTCCCATCTCGTCATGCAGCTGCCATGCAATTTGGATACACCGCGGCCAGTTGTTTGTATCACTAACTGGCGCGTTATAATTGGCAGGTAAACCTGTGGTTTCGGTATCAAAAATTAAATACATAGACGGGTAATTAGAATCTCTCCTGTCTGTGCAGGATTGATCTGCAAAATTACATTTTTTTGTATGCGTTAAGGAAAAGAAATGCGAAAATGACAAAGACGAAATCAGGCAAAATTAAAGCTCAGGACAACATCCTAAGTATGAGCGTGTCCCTTTTGAAGCACAGGCTTATGGTCCTGGGAACTGAGTTTGGAGGTATCATAACCTTTGGCATGACAGCGTTCAATAATTTCCTGCAATAATTCTGCGGGCAGTTCCGGCTTACGGGCCATGATAAAAAGAAATTTATGTTTGGGATGCCCTACCACTACATAAGAATAATCCTCGGCAAGTTCTATGATCCAGTAATCTACCTTCACCGGCCACACAAACTGTGCTTTTAGTTCGGCATTGTTGGTGCCTCTTACCACAAAGAGTTTAGATCTCAGATACTTGATCTCATCCTCTCCCGCCAGTTTATAGGTGCTGAACACCGCATAATAGCCATCAGGATGGATCACATAAGTTTCGGTGGTTTCACGCCATTTTTTGTCCATAAATGTAGGTATGGAATATAGTGAGTACCATTTCCCTGCATAAGACATTATATCAACTTTTTCTACAGGTGTGTTATCCATTATTGCTGTGTTCTGATTGATTTGGCGTTAAGCAAATGTAAATTCTTTCTCATAAAACCCGCAATAAGAGATAAAGTTTTAAAAAGCATTTTTTTAAAGCTGCCTTAAAATTCATAACTTGGTACAGGAGGCAGGTCTTATTTCGTAACCAATTACAAAAGGGACTGGCCTGTTATTAAACCAAAGAGCTATGAAAATAACAGTTGTTGGTGCCGGGGCCGTTGGTGCCACCTGCGCAGATAATATTGCCAGAAAAGAACTTGCAGAAGAGCTGGTCCTGTTAGATATCAAAGAAGGTTTTGCCGAAGGCAAGGCAATCGACATGATGCAAACATCGGCATTGCTGGGCTTTAACACCAAAATAAAAGGTGTAACCAATGATTACAGCAAAACTGCAGGCTCCGCTGTTGCCGTCATCACTTCGGGCCTCCCGCGCAAGCCAGGCATGACCCGCGAAGAACTGATCGGTATCAATGCCGGAATTGTTAAAAGTGTAGCCGAAAATATCCTGAAGTACTCGCCAGAAGCGATACTGATCATCGTGAGCAATCCTATGGATACCATGACCTACCTTTCCCTGAAATCACTGGGGCTTCCCAAAAACAGGATCATCGGTATGGGCGGTACATTAGACAGCGCCAGGTTCAAATACTACCTGAGCGTGGCCATGAACTGTAACTCAAATGATTTGCAGGGTTTTGTTATTGGAGGGCACGGTGATACCACCATGATCCCATTGACCCGTTATGCCACTTACCAAAGCTTAAATGTAACTGACTTGCTGGCAGAAGATGTACTGGCGAAAGTAGCCGCAGATACGATGGTTGGCGGTGCAACGTTAACCGGCCTTCTCGGAACTTCTGCCTGGTATGCTCCCGGCGCAGCAGTATGTGCACTGGTAGAAAGCATTATCCGTGATGAAAAAAAATTGTTTACCTGCAGCGTTTCACTGGAAGGCGAATACCACCAGACCGATATTTGTCTGGGCGTACCGGTCATTGTAGGCCGTACCGGCTGGGAAAAAGTAATCGACTATAATTTAACAGAAGAAGAACAGCTTACTTTTAATAAAAGCGCAGATGCCGTTAGAAGCATGAATAATGTTCTTAAGGATATGAAACTGATTTAATGCGTACTGTTGCCGTTCCCCTCACACTGATTAATCTCAATGATGATGGTTTTCACCTTTTGATGGAAGTTACTGTTTTTGGCGGTAAACATCTTGCTGTAGTAGACACGGGTGCATCTAGGTCTGTATTTGATAAACGTTATATTGAGGAAAACAGTAAAGAGATATCTACAGCAGAGGATACCAATGCAACTACATTGTTTACGACCTCTGCGACCATACAAACTGTGATCCCTAAAATCAAACTGGGGAAATTAACTATTAAAAACTATCCGGCGGTAGCCCTCGATCTGGAAACAGTGAATGAGGCCTATGCATTGCTTGGTCATCCCAGGGTGATTGCAATCATTGGAAGCGATATCTTTTACAGCTATCAGGTGAAGATCAATTATAAAAAACTGAAGATTTTCTTTTCCCAAAAACCACGCTAAACAAAAAAAGGCATCCAGTATATGGATGCCTTTTCATATGATTTGAAATATTATGCGTCGATCTTTGCGTATTTTGCATTCCTTTCGATGAATTCTCTCCTTGGAGCAACTTCATCACCCATTAACATGGAGAAGGTATGGTCACACTCAGCCGCATTTTCAATGGTCGCCTGCATTAAAGTACGGTTAGCCGGATTTAATGTAGTATCCCAAAGCTGCTCGGCATTCATTTCACCCAAACCTTTGTAACGCTGGATATGTACGCTTTCTTCTTTACCCTGTCCTTTTAATCTTTGTACCGCTGCATCACGTTGTATATCATTCCAGCAATATTCCTGCTCCTTACCTTTTTTAACAAGGTATAGCGGAGGTGCTGCGATATACACATAACCCGCTTCGATCAGCGCTTTCATATACCTGAAGAAGAAAGTCAGGATCAGCGTGGTAATGTGTGATCCGTCAATATCCGCATCCGTCATGATCACAATCTTGTGGTAACGCAATTTGGTAATGTTTAAAGCTTTATCATCTTCAGGAGTACCGATGCTTACGCCCAGCGCTGTAAACATATTTTTGATCTCGTCATTTTCGTAGATCTTATGTTCCATTGCTTTCTCCACGTTCAGGATCTTACCCTTCAGCGGGAGGATAGCCTGAAAGTTGCGGTCACGTCCCTGTTTTGCTGTTCCACCCGCGGAATCTCCCTCCACCAGATATAGCTCACATTTTTCAGGATCACTGTCAGAGCAATCGGCAAGCTTGCCAGGTAAACCGGAACCGCCCATTACGCTCTTACGCTGAACCATCTCACGTGCCTTCCGTGCAGCAGCACGTGCTGTTGCAGCAAGGATCACTTTGTTGACGATCATTTTAGCCTCTTTCGGATATTCTTCCAGATAGATACCCAATGCCTCACCAACCGCAATATCCACGGCACCCATTACTTCAGAGTTACCCAGTTTGGTTTTCGTCTGGCCTTCAAACTGTGGCTCCTGAACTTTTACAGAAACTACTGCAGTCAGACCTTCACGGAAATCGTCTCCGGTAATCTCAAACTTTACATTTTTTAGCAAGCCTGACTTATCAGCATAAGCTTTCAGCGTACGTGTTAAACCTCTTCTGAAACCGGCAATGTGCGTACCGCCTTCGTGTGTATTGATGTTATTTACATAGGAGTGTACATTTTCAGCATAACTGTCGTTGTACTGCAGCGCAAGCTCCACAGGAATACCATTTTTAATACCTTCTACATAAATTGGCTCATTGATAAGCGAAGGGCGTCCTCCGTCCAGGAACTGAACAAATTCTTTTAATCCGCCTTCAGAAAGGAAAAGCTCAGACAGGAATGTTCCGTCCTCATTTACTTCACGCTCGTCAGTTAATGTAAGGCTGATGCCTTTATTTAAGAAAGACAGCTCTCTTAAACGTGAGGCTAAAGTATCATAACGGTACTCAGTAGTCTGGGTAAAAATAGTAGGGTCTGGTGAAAAAGTAATCACCGTACCCCTTTTATCAGTGTCCCCAACAACTTTTACGTCATACTGAGGTTTACCCATTTCATATTCCTGCTCCCAGATCTTTCCCTCACGGTGAACTTCTGCTTTCAGGTGAGTAGACAGTGCATTTACGCAACTTACCCCAACCCCGTGCAAACCACCGGAAACCTTATACGTATCTTTATCAAATTTACCACCTGCGTGTAAAACCGTCATAACGATCTCTAATGCCGATTTCTTTTCCTTCTGCATGATGCCCGTAGGAATACCACGGCCATTATCTTCTACCCTTATAGAATTGTCTTTAAGAATATTTACAGTAATTGTATCCGCGTGTCCGGCCAAAGCCTCATCGATAGAGTTATCTACTACCTCATAAACCAAATGGTGCAATCCTTTGACACCCGTATCTCCTATATACATTGAAGGGCGCTTACGCACCGCTTCTAAACCTTCTAATACCTGTATATTATCTGCCGAATAATTTGACTTTGGATCTTTTTCTTCGCTCATATATGTTAATAAAAAATAAGATTCAAAAATAACCATTTGTGGGCAATTAACGGCAAATTGTGGATAACTAATTGCAGGAAACCATACAATATCTGCCCAAAAAAACCGACTTATTTAGGATACTAATTTTGAAATTTTATATTTGCTAAAATTTATTCCTTCATGAGGAAGGAAGCAGACATCCTTGTCTGATTTGATAAACAGGCAAAAACACATAAAAAATCATAGATGAACAGAACATCCTTCAAACTAAGCACACTGGCTACGGCGGTAGCATTAGTTTCCGTAATGGCTTCATGCCAGAATAAAGACGAAAAAGCAACAACAACAACTGCTGCCAAAACTGATTCTCCTGCTGTAAAAAGCGGCGAGCCAATCGTTTATGTAAACTCTGATTCTTTACTGACTAAATACGAATACTTCAAAGATCTGAAAGTGAAATTAGATGAGAAATCTAAAGCAGCTCAAAATGACCTTGCAGCAAAACAGCAGGCATTTCAACGCGAAGTAGCTCAATATCAGCAAACGCAAAACACTTTGCCGGCAGATCAGAGGGCAAGTACTGAGCAAAGACTTGCACGTAAACAACAGGAATTGCAGGCGTATCAGCAAAATGCAGGTGCAGCTTTACAAAATGAGCAGGCAACTGAGCAAGAGAAATTGTACAATAAAATTGCAGACTATCTTAAGATCTATGCAAAAGACAAAGGATATAAAATGGTGTTAACCTACCAGAAAGGCAATAGCGCAATCTTATTTGCTGATGCTTCACTGGATGTAACTAGCGAAGTAATTGTTGGTTTAAACGACGGTTACAAAGCGGATAAAAAATAATATGCTTAAGCATATATTAAGGATGCCCCTCTAAACAGGGGCATTTTTTTTACCGTCTTATTCCTCTTTTTTATCCTCGTCAAAGAGGTTATCCGTCAGGTCGTCAATTTCCCTGCGGTCACGTTTGGTAGGGCGCCCCGCCCCCCTGTCCCTGGTCAGTACAGGTGCATGGAACATTGATTTATAAGCATGTGTTTCTTCAACCGGCGTCACATCTTTGTATTTGGTAACCGCTATTTTAGATTCTACACGCGTATGTAAAAGCTCTACCACTTCAATCACCTTCTTTTCTATACCTTTGGAAACCTGGTACACATCTCCCGGTTTTACCACTACAGAAGCTTTGATATTCTGGCCATTCATCTTCACGCGTCCGGCCTTACATGCTTCTGTTGCCAAAGTCCTTGTTTTGAACAATCTGATTGCCCACAAGTATTTATCTATCCGTAATTTTTCCTGCTCTGCCATAAAAAATCAAAAATACATAAGTAAAAGATCGGTCAATAGATAAAATTGATTTATTTTGTGAAAAAATTAGAATTACAATGAACAAAGAACTGAAGAAGTTAATAGAGGCTGTCTGGGAAGACAGATCCTTATTGGAATATGCTGAGTATTGTGAGGCCATCGAATCTGTAGTTCTGCAGTTGGATAATGGAGAAATCCGCGTTGCTGAACCAATATTAAATTCATGGGGAATCAATGAATGGATAAAAAAAGCTGTTATCCTCTATTTTCCAATCAGAGAAATGAAAGAAATTACAAACGGCCCTTTCATATTTCATGATAAAATGAAACTGAAAACCAATTACAAAGAACTGGGCGTGCGTGTTGTTCCTGGTGCAAGTGCCCGTTATGGTGCATACTTAGCCAAAGGAGTCATTATGATGCCTTCTTATGTGAACATTGGTGCTTATGTTGACGAAGGTACGATGGTTGATACATGGGCAACTGTTGGCTCTTGTGCACAGATCGGAAAACATGTTCACCTGAGCGGTGGTGTTGGTATTGGTGGTGTTCTTGAACCGATCCAGGCTGCACCGGTAATCATTGAAGACAACTGTTTCCTGGGCTCAAGAGCTATCGTGGTTGAAGGCGTACGTGTAGAACGCGAAGCTGTATTGGGCGCCAATGTGGTACTGACCGCTTCTACCAAGATCATTGATGTAACCGGTAGTTCACCTGTAGAATATAAAAGCATTGTTCCTGCAAGATCAGTAGTGATCCCGGGAAGCTATACCAAAAAATTCCCTGCCGGAGAATACCAGGTTCCATGTGCACTGATCATTGGTAAACGTAAAGAATCAACAGATAAAAAAACTTCCCTTAATGATGCATTGAGAGAAAATAACGTAGCAGTTTAATGAATATTGGTTTTGATGGAAAAAGGGCTGCAAATAACCTGACAGGATTGGGCAATTACAGCAGATCGCTGATCTTACAGCTGTCAGAATTTTTCCATCAAAACCATTACTTTGTTTATTCTTCAAAAGTTAAAGCAGCAAAACAGATCAGCTCTTTTTTCGAAAAGGACAATATTCATTTGCAGCTGCCAACCGGCAACCAGCCCGCCTTCTGGTGGAGGAGCGCAGGTGTCACCAAACAACTGAGAGCAGATCATATAGATATCTATCATGGCCTCAGCAACGAGATCCCTTTCGGCCTGCACAATGGGCAGCCAAAAACAGTGGTGACTATACATGATCTTATTTTCCTGCGTCTGCCACATCATTACAAGTATATAGACCGTACGATCTATAATTTCAAAAGCAAGTACGCCTGTAAATATGCAGACCGGATCATTGCTATCAGTGAGCAGACAAAAAAGGATATCATTGAACTCTATCAAACAGATCCTGCAAAAATTGAGGTGATTTATCAGACCTGTGATGATTCATTCAAAGAATTATTGCCGGAGAGCTTTAAGGAAGGTCTTCGACAGAAATATCAGTTGCCGGAAAAATATATCCTCAATGTAGGTACAATTGAAGCCAGGAAAAACCTGCTGCTGATCGTTCAGGCACTCGCTACTGTTCCACAGGATTATAAACTCGTGGTCGTAGGAAAGAAACAGGCCTACGCAAAACAAGTCCTTGCAGAAATTGAACGCCTGAACCTTACAAACAGAGTCATCTTCTTAAAGGACATCCCTTTTTCAGACCTTCCTGCAATCTATCAGCTGGCATCCGTATTTGTTTATCCTTCTTTTTATGAAGGATTCGGGATTCCCATTATTGAAGCACTTTACGGGGGTATTCCGGTGGTTGCCGCAACAGGTTCATGCCTGGAAGAAGCCGGAGGTCCCGATAGCCTATACATTGACCCTCAGAGTTCCTCAGAACTGGCCTCGGCAATTAACGCGGTCATTGCAAGCCCGGAACTTGCATCCCGCATGCGGGAAAAAGGCTTAACCTATGCCAGAAATTTCGACAACCAGCCTCTTGCCACCCGGCTGATGAAATGTTATGAACGCCTCTTAAAAAGTTAAATAACGGAGATTATTTAATAAATTTACCGCATGCTAAAAACAGAAATTGAAAAAGCATTGGCTGTACTTAAAGACGGAGGTGTAATTCTCTACCCTACGGATACGGTATGGGGATTGGGCTGCGATGCCACCAATGCCGAAGCAGTGGAAAAGATCAATCAAATTAAAGGGCGCTCATCAGACAAGAGCTTTATCATCCTGCTGGACAATGATTCAAAACTGCAAAGTTATGTCAATGAAGTTCCGGAAGTAGCATACGACCTCATCGAATATGCAGAACATCCCCTCACCATTATTTTCGACGGTGCAAAAAATATGGCAAAGAACGTGATCAATGCAGATGGGAGTGTCGGCATCAGGGTCATTAAACATGATTTTGTACAACAGCTTCTGCAACGCTTCAGAAAACCCATTACTTCTACCTCGGCCAATATCTCAGGGGAACCCACTCCAAAGTTTTTTGACGAGATCGACCCGAGAATTAAGGATGCAGTGGATTATGTAGTAGACTGGGAACAGGAAATAAGGATTCACAAAAAATCTTCAACAATAATGAAATTAAGCCCATCCGGCCAATTTTCCTTTATTAGAAAGTAAGTTTTAGTACTTTTGCAGACTCAATAAACCGACATCAGTTTAAATTAAGATTTTAACCCGTACAAGCTTGGGATAGCTTTATCCATAAAGAATAAATTCATTTTGAAAAATCATCTAGGACATCCTGTTTTTAAGGTACTTGCCGACATTGCCGCAGAAAACCATATCGAAGCATATGTGATTGGCGGGTATGTCAGGGATATTTTCCTGAACAGGCCATCCAAGGATATCGATATCGTAGTTTTAGGCAACGGCATCGATTTCGCCGAACGTGCAGGCACCGCCCTGAAATGCAAGGTGGCCGTTTTTAAGAATTTTGGTACTGCCATGCTGAAGTACCGCGACCTTGAACTGGAATTTGTAGGTGCCCGTAAGGAATCTTACCGCGCAGACTCCCGTAAACCAATCGTAGAAAACGGTACGATTGAAGATGACCAGCTCAGACGGGATTTTACCATTAACGCACTGGCCATCTCACTGAACAAAGAAAATTTTGGCCAGCTTGTAGATCCTTTTGATGGGGTAAAAGACATTGAAAATAAACTCATCCGTACCCCTCTTGATCCGGAGGTTACTTTTTCGGATGACCCGCTGCGCATGATGCGTGCCATCCGCTTTGCCAGTCAGCTCAATTTTAATATTGATGAAGCGGCACTCGCGGCAATTGCAAAACAGAAAGACAGGGTACGCATTCTTTCCAAAGAGCGGATTACTGATGAACTGAATAAGATTATCCTCTCCCCTGTCCCTTCTATCGGCTTTAAATATCTTTTTGACACCGGACTGCTCCACCTGATATTTCCTCAGATGTCCGGACTTTATGGTGTGGAAGTGATCAACGGCAAGGGACATAAGGATAACTTCTATCATACCCTGCAGGTGCTGGACAATATTTGTGAGGTTACTGAGGACCTCTGGCTGCGCTGGGCCGCGATACTGCATGATATCGCCAAACCTGCCACCAAGCGCTTTGAAGAAGGGCATGGATGGACGTTTCACGGCCACGAGGACAAAGGAGCACGTATGGTTCCACAGATCTTCAGCCAGCTTAAGCTTCCGCTGAATGAGAAGATGAAATTTGTGCAGAAACTCGTACAATTACACCTTCGTCCTATCGTCCTTGCTCAGGAAGTAGTGACAGATTCTGCCGTAAGGCGCTTGCTCTTTGATGCAGGGGAAGATATCGAAAGCCTGATGCTGCTCTGCAATGCAGATGTAACCACTAAAAATGAATATAAGGTTAAGAAATACCGCAACAACTTTGAGCTGGTCAAACAAAAGCTCAAAGATGTTGAAGAGAGAGATAAAATAAGAAACTGGCAGCCCCCTGTTACCGGAACGGATATTATGGAAGTCTTCGGACTTGCAGCCGGGAAGGAAGTAGGACTGATCAAAAATGCCATCCGCGAAGCAATTCTGGAAGGCGAGATAACAAACTCCTATGATGATGCGTTAGCATTTATGCTCGTTAAAGGAAAAGAATTCGGACTGATACCGGTAACGGAGCAGCCCAAATAATAAAAATATTTTATAATTTTATAAATAGAAATAAAGCTCAAATGGCAATTTATAGATTTAGAATTAGTTTTGAAGACTTCGATGAAGTGGTTCGTGAGATCGACATCAAATCAACCCAAACCTTTGAAGATTTGCATAAAGCCGTACACCGTTCAACCGGGTACAGTGCAGAGAAGTCTTCTTCTTTTTACGTAAGTTCTGATCACTGGATCAAAGGCGATGAAATCGCATACCTTCCAAACCAAAGAAAAATTGATCGTGGTGTTGCCCTGATGGAAAAAGCAAAACTGAGTGCATTTATCGAAGATCCGCACCAAAAGTTCTATTACATCTATAATTTTGACCGTCCCTTTGATTTTCATGTAGAACTGATCAAGATTATCCTGACCACAGATCCAAATATAGAATATCCTGTACTGTTTAAAAGTATCGGTGAAGCACCAAAAATCTTTGACTCTGCAGCAGGTGCAGCAGCCGCGGCAAGCGCTGCTACAGCGTCAAGCCCGGCATCAAATGATTTTGATTTCCTTAATGAGATGGACTTTGTTCCTGAAGATACTGAGGAAATCGAGGCTATGGATGGCAGGGGAATCACAACCTCTGATAAAAGCGATGATTCCGATGAGGAAGAGGATGAGGACAATGATGACTTTGCTGAAGGTGATGATTTCGGAGATGAAGAATTTGACAGTAAGGAAGACTACTAATGCCAGATACTGGCAAAAATAAAACATTAATTGTAATAGCTGGTCCAACAGCAATAGGTAAAACAGCTTTAGCTATTGAGTTGGCCCGGCATTTCTCTACAGAGATCATCTCCGCAGATTCCAGACAATTCTTTCAGGAGATCTCTATCGGAACTGCTAAACCCAGTGCAGATGAACTGGAAGCAGCAAAGCACCACTTTATAGACTCTCATTCCATTTCCACATTTTTCAGTACCGGAGATTTCGAAAAACAAGCCCTTGCAGTACTGGACGGGATTTTTGCACATAACGACCTGGCCATTATGGTGGGCGGTTCCGGACTTTACCTGGATGCGGTAACAAAGGGACTGGATGAACTGCCTGATACGGATATGAAAATCCGGGAAGAACTGAATACCCTCTTCCAGACAGAAGGCCTGGAACCCATCAAAGAGAGGCTCGCAGCGGCTGATCCGGAATACTTTGCCAAAGTAGACCAGTTTAATCCGCAACGTATGATCCGCGGACTGGAGTTTTTCCTCTCTACCGGTAAAAAGGTCTCCGGCTTTCTGACCAACAGCAAAAAGGAAAGACCTTTTAAGATCATTAAAATCGGCCTTAACCTGGAACGTGCACAGCTCTATAACCGGATCAACCACAGAGTTGACCTCATGCTTGCTGCAGGCTTGCTGGATGAAGTAAAAAAGGTAGAGCAGTACAAGGAGCTGAATGCGTTAAAAACTGTAGGTTATGCAGAGCTATTTGATTATCTGGAAGGAAAGCTAAGCTATACAGCAGCCGTTGATAAGATCAAACAGAATACAAGGCGTTTTGCCAAACGTCAGCTCACCTGGTTCAGAAGGGACAAAGATATCCACTGGTTTGAACCACAATCGCCTCCCCTGGATATCCTCACTTATCTTGATTCATTAATTACGCCAGTGCCGTAGGCCCGCCAAAGTTCATGGGGAAACCTGTAGTTTCTTCCTGGGTTTTGATCCTTCCGTTTTGTGCCTCAAATTTCTCTATATTATCCTGCATGGCCAGCATCAGACGTTTTGCATGTTCCGGCGTCAGGATGATCCTTGACTTCACTTTTGCCTTTGGCAGCCCTGGCATTACCCTGATGAAATCCAGTACAAACTCAGTATTGGAATGCGTAATGATCGCCAGGTTTGAAAATATACCTTCAGCGACTTCTTCAGAAAGTTCAATATTGATCTGATTTTCGTTGTTTTGATTCTCCATACAGCAAAACTACTTCTTTAAATGCTTAGGCTGTTAGCGAAAATAAAAATAAAAAAAAATCCCCCCTGTAAACAGGGGGGATTTTAGTATTTAAGGAAAGACTATGCCTCTACTTCTTCTTCTTGTTTAGAAGCTAACAGTTTGTCATATTCTTCCTGTGAACCAACAATGATACGTTCGTAACCACGTACACCAGTTCCTGAAGGAATCAGGTGACCAACGATTACGTTCTCTTTCAGTCCAAGCATACTGTCACGTTTACCTGCAATCGCAGCTTCGTTCAGTACTTTTGTAGTTTCCTGGAAGGAAGCTGCAGAGATGAATGATTTAGTACCTAATGAAGCACGGGTGATACCCTGTAATACAGAACTGGCAGTTGCCGATCTTGCATCACGAACCTCGATCTGTTTCAAATCTTTACGTTTTAACTGAGAATTTTCATCTCTTAATTTACGTAGAGAAAGAATCTGACCTGGTTTAACAGTATTTGAATCACCAGCATCGATTACTACTTTTTTGTCATAGATCTCATCATTTTCGATCATGAAGTCCCAACGGTCTACAGAGTTATTTTCTAAGAATGTTGTATCTCCCGGATCTTCAATGTGAACCTTCTGCATCATCTGGTGAACGATTACCTCAAAGTGTTTATCATTGATCTTCACACCTTGTAAACGGTAAACCTCTTGAATACCATTTACCAGGTATTCCTGAACAGCAGCAGGTCCTTTGATCGCTAAGATATCCGCAGGAGAAATTGATCCGTCTGATAGTGGCATACCAGCTTTAACAAAGTCGTTGTCCTGAACCAGGATGTGTTTAGACAATGGAACCAGATATTTTTTAACCTCGCCATCTTTCGATTCGATAGTCATCTCACGGTTACCACGTTTCACACCACCTAAAGTTACCACACCATCAATCTCGGTTACTACAGCCGGGTTAGATGGGTTACGTGCTTCGAACAATTCAGTTACACGTGGTAAACCACCCGTAATATCTCTTGTTTTACCTGTAGCACGAGGAATTTTCACAAGGATCTGACCTGTTTTAACAGCCTCTCCATCATCAATTGAAACGTGAGCTCCAACCGGGATGTTATACTGTCTGATCAATTCGCCTTTTTTATCCAATACCCTTACAGAAGGGTTTTTAGTTTTATCACGTGTATCGATAATTACTTTCTCACGGTGACCGGTTTGTTCATCTGACTCTTCACGGAAGGTAACACCTTCGATGATCGCATCAAATTCAATTTTACCGGCAAACTCCGAGATAATAACTGCATTGTACGGGTCCCATGAACAGATCTTATCACCTTTTGTAATTTTAGCTCCTTCTTCAACGTACAAGAATGAACCGTAAGGGATATTGTTGGTCATGATTACTTTTCCTGTACCTTCTTCAACAATTTTGAACTCGCCTGAGCGTCCCAGTACAATTTGTTTCACACCTTCTTCACCTGTATCATTTGCTACAGTACGCACATTTTCAAATTCAATGATACCATCAAACTTCGCATTGATCTGAGATTCAGCAGCAATGTTTGATGCGGTACCACCCACGTGGAATGTACGGAGTGTTAACTGTGTACCCGGCTCACCGATTGACTGTGCAGCAATTACGCCGACAGCTTCACCTTTCTGAACACGTTTACCAGTGGCAAGGTTACGCCCGTAACACAATGCACAAACACCTCTCTTATTCTCGCAAGTCAGTACAGAACGGATTTCAACACCTTCAACCGGTGATTCGTCAATTGCTTTCGCAATATCCTCATCGATATCCTGACCAGCAGCTACCAATAATTCACCATCTAAAGGATTAAATACATCATGCAGTGAAATACGACCTAAGATCCTGTCATATAATGGCTCAACGATGTCTTCGTTATCTTTTAGGGCAGTAGTATACATACCTCTCAAAGTACCGCAATCCGCAGAATTAACGATCATATCCTGTGCAACGTCATGTAAACGACGAGTCAGGTAACCCGCATCCGCAGTTTTTAACGCCGTATCCGCCAAACCTTTACGCGCACCGTGAGTAGAGATAAAGTACTCTAATACTGACAGTCCTTCTTTAAAGTTTGAAAGGATCGGGTTTTCAATAATCTCACCACCTGAACCTGACTTCTGAGGTTTTGCCATCAGACCACGCATTCCGCAAAGCTGACGAATCTGCTCTTTAGATCCACGTGCTCCTGAGTCAAGCATCATGTAAACCGAGTTAAAGCCCTGGTTATCGCTCGATAACTGCGTCATCACGAATGATGTTAAGCGGTTATTGATACGGGTCCAGATATCAATGATCTGATTGTAACGCTCGTTATTGGTAATGAATCCCATGTTATAGTTATTCCTTACCTCATCAACCTCTGCCGAAGCCTGCTCTAATAAAGCATGTTTCTCAACAGGGATGTTTACATCCTGCAGGTTAAACGATAATCCGCCTCTGAATGCCATCTGGAAACCAAGCTCTTTAATATCATCCAGGAATCTGGATGCGCGGGCCATACCGGTAACCTTCACTACATCACCAATAATATCCCTTAGAGATTTTTTGGTCAGCAGTTCATTGATATATCCTACTTCTTCAGGTACCATTTGATTAAACAGTACACGTCCAACAGTAGTTTCAGTTAATTTATTAACAATGTTTCCATCATTATCTTTCACATTTACCTTAACCTTGATAAATGCGTGAAGATCGATTCTTTTCTCATTGTAAGCAATGATTACTTCTTCCGGCGAATAGAATGAAGAGCCTTGTCCTTTAACTACACGTTTATCATCAGTTTTACGGCCTTTAGTAATATAATAAAGACCCAAAACCATATCCTGAGATGGTACTGTAATAGGCGTACCATTTGCAGGGTTCAGAATGTTGTGCGCAGCTAACATCAATACCTGGGCTTCCAGGATCGCAGCATGACCTAACGGTAAATGCACAGCCATCTGGTCACCATCAAAATCGGCGTTGAATGCAGTACACACTAATGGGTGTAACTGGATTGCTTTTCCTTCAACTAATTTAGGCTGGAAAGACTGGATACCTAATCTGTGCAGCGTAGGCGCACGATTCAGTAATACAGGGTGTCCTTTTAAAACGTTTTCAAGAATATCCCAAACTAAAGGGTCTTTTCTGTCAACGATTTTCTTAGCAGATTTTACCGTTTTAACAATACCGCGTTCAATCATCTTGCGAATGATAAACGGTTTGAACAGCTCTGCAGCCATATCTTTTGGTAAACCGCACTCGTGTAGTTTCAGGTTAGGACCTACAACAATTACCGAACGTGCTGAATAATCCACACGTTTACCCAATAAGTTCTGACGGAAACGTCCTTGTTTACCTTTCAGGATGTCTGAAAGAGATTTCAATGCACGGTTACCTTCAGTTTTTACTGCATTTACTTTACGTGAGTTATCAAATAACGAATCCACAGCTTCCTGCAGCATACGTTTTTCGTTACGTAAAATTACTTCCGGTGCTTTAATCTCAATCAAACGTTTTAAACGGTTGTTACGGATAATCACACGACGGTACAGATCATTTAAATCTGAAGTAGCAAAACGGCCACCTTCAAGAGGTACCAACGGACGTAATTCCGGTGGAATAACAGGAACAATTTTGATAATCATCCATTCAGGATTGTTCTCAATGCGTGTTCTTGCACCACGGAAAGCTTCAACAACTTGTAAACGTTTTAACGCTTCGTTTTTACGTTGTTGTGAAGTCTCGTTAGCAGCCTGGTGACGTAAGTTATAAGATAAAGTATCTAAGTCAATACGTTTTAATAAATCTTCTAATGCTTCAGCACCCATTTTGGCGATGAATTTATTAGGATCTTTATCATCCAGGTATTGGTTTTCTTTTGGTAATTTATCTAAGATATCAAGGTATTCTTCCTCAGTCAGGAAATCCATGTACTGGATTCCTTGTTCTTCCATTAAACCTGATTGAATAACTACATAACGCTCGTAGTAAATGATCAAATCAAGTCTTTTGGTAGGAAGGCCTAATAAATAACCGATTTTATTTGGCAGTGAACGGAAATACCAGATGTGCGCTACAGGAACCACCAGATTGATGTGTCCCATACGCTCTCTGCGTACTTTTTTCTCCGTTACTTCAACACCACAACGGTCACAAACAATACCTTTATAACGGATACGCTTGTATTTACCACAGTGGCATTCGTAATCTTTAACCGGACCAAAAATACGCTCGCAGAACAAACCATCACGTTCTGGTTTGTAAGTACGGTAATTGATCGTCTCAGGTTTTAACACCTCACCACTAGAGCGCTCTAAAATAGCCTCCGGCGATGCCAAACTAATGGTAATCGAGGTGAAATTGCTTTTTAATTTATTATCCTTTTTGTAAGACATAGCTCTGTTGTTTGAATTTGAAAATTTAAAAAGCCGGAACGGAATAAACCCGTTCCAGCATTAAAAAATTCAACATTAGTCTAACGTAATATCTAAACCTAATCCGCGCAGCTCATGTACCAGTACATTGAATGATTCCGGTACACCTGGAGTCGGCAGGTTCTCGCCTTTTACAATTGCTTCATAAGTTTTGGCCCTTCCGATGACATCATCTGACTTCACAGTCAGGATCTCCTGAAGGATATTAGCAGCACCGAATGCTTCTAATGCCCAAACCTCCATCTCACCAAAACGCTGACCACCGAACTGGGCTTTACCACCCAATGGCTGTTGTGTAATCAATGAGTATGGTCCGATTGAACGGGCGTGCATTTTATCATCAACCATGTGGCCTAATTTCAGCATGTAGATAATACCTACTGTTGTTGGCTGGTCAAATTTCTCACCCGTTAAACCATTATGTAAATAGGTTCTTCCTGACGCAGGAACACCAGCTTTAGCGATCCATTCTTCTACTTCGTCATGTTTAGCACCATCAAAGATCGGGGTTGCAAATTTAACGCCCAGCTCTTTACCGGCCCATGCCAATACAGTTTCATAGATCTGTCCCAGGTTCATACGTGAAGGTACACCCAGTGGGTTCAACACGATATCAACAGGAGTTCCGTCATCAAGGAATGGCATATCTTCGTCACGAACGATACGGGCTACAATACCCTTATTACCGTGACGTCCTGCCATTTTATCACCTACTTTCAATTTACGTTTTTTGGCTACATAAACTTTTGCCATCTGCACAATTCCTGAAGGCAACTCATCACCTACACTAATCGCAAATTTATCGCGTTTATAAGCACCCAGTTCTTCGTTTACACGGATACCATAGTTATGGATCAATAATTTAATCTGATCATTTTTGTCATCATCAGTAGTCCATTTGTATGGGTTGATGTGTGCAAATTCCAGGTCAGCTAAACTTTTCTGTGTAAACTTAGCACCTTTAGCAAACAGCAATTCTTTGTAAACGTTGTAAACACCTTGTGAGGTTTTACCGTTAACGATCTGGAATAATTTATCTACCAGTTCATTTTTAAGGTTTGTTGTTGCCAGGTTATATCTCTTGTCTAATTTCTCTATGGCTGCTTTTTCTTCAGCTTTAGTAGTTTTCTTAGCTCTTGAGAACAATTTGGTATCAATTACCACACCTTTGATCGAAGGAGGTGTTTTCAGTGATGCATCTTTCACATCACCTGCTTTATCTCCAAAGATCGCACGTAGCAGTTTCTCTTCCGGTGAAGGATCTGACTCACCTTTAGGGGTGATTTTACCGATCAGGATGTCGCCTTCTTTAACTTCAGCACCGATACGGATGATACCATTTTCATCTAAATCTTTGGTTGCTTCTTCAGAAACATTAGGGATATCCGGTGTTAATTCTTCTTCCCCGCGTTTTGTATCACGCACTTCCAGTTCAAATTCTTCGATATGCAATGAGGTGAAAATATCTTCACGAACGATACGCTCGCTGATTACAATCGCATCTTCAAAGTTATATCCCTGCCAAGGCATGAACGCTACTTTTAAGTTACGGCCTAATGCCAGCTCACCATTTTCAGTTGCATAACCTTCACATAATACTTGTCCTTTAACAACTTTCTGTCCTTTCTTAACGATTGGTTTCAGGTTGATACAAGTATTCTGGTTGGTTTTCTTGAATTTGATTAATTTATAAGTTTTGCTGTCACCTTCAAATGATACCAAACGATCTGCATCGTTTCTTACATATTTAATGGTGATTTCGTTAGCATCTACATATTCAACAACACCATCGCCTTCAGCGTTGATCAGTGTTCTTGAGTCACGTGCTACACGGCCTTCCAGACCAGTACCAACAATCGGCGCTTCAGGACGTAACAATGGTACGGCCTGACGTTGCATGTTGGAACCCATCAGGGCCCTGTTCGCATCATCATGCTCAAGGAAAGGGATCAGTGAAGCAGCGATTGAAGTAATCTGATTTGGTGCCACGTCCATTAAGTCTAATTTCTCAGGCTCAATAATCGGGAAGTCACCCTCATAACGTGCTTTTACACGCGGAGTAGTGAAATTACCTTTGTCATCATACTCAGCGTTTGCCTGTGCAATGGTTTTTCCGTCTTCATCTTCAGCAGAAAGATAAATTACATCTTCATCCACAGAAACGATACCGTCCTTAACTTTTTTGTAAGGTGTTTCGATGAATCCTAATGTATTGATCTTTGCATGCACACAAAGAGAAGAAATCAAACCAATGTTTGGTCCCTCTGGTGTTTCAATTGTACACAACCTGCCGTAGTGGGTATAGTGAACGTCACGTACCTCAAAACCGGCTCTCTCACGCGAAAGACCACCTGGGCCTAAGGCTGACAGACGACGCTTGTGCGTAATCTCTGCCAGTGGATTGGTTTGGTCCATGAACTGCGACAACTGGTTGGTACCAAAGAATGAGTTAATCACCGACGATAAGGTACGGGCATTAATCAGATCAGTTGGTGTGAAAACCTCATTGTCACGGATGTTCATCCGCTCACGGATCGTACGTGCCATACGTGCCAGGCCTACACCAAACTGAGCATATAACTGCTCACCTACTGTACGTACACGACGGTTTGACAAGTGGTCAATATCATCTACCTCTTCTTTGGAGTTGATCAGTTTGATCAGGTATTTAACAATGGCAATAATATCCGCTTTTGTCAATACTTTCACGTGATCAGGAGTATCCATTTTCAACTTGCGGTTGATCCTGTAACGTCCTACATCTCCAAGGTCATAACGTTTGTCCGAGAAGAACAGACGCTCGATGATACCTCTTGCAGTTTCCTCATCAGGTGGTTCTGCGTTACGCAAAGCACGATAGATGTTTTCAACCGCCTCTTTTTCAGAGTTTGAAGTATCCTTTTGTAATGTATTATATATAATTGTATAATCAGCCTGGCTTGCACCATCATCTTTAGACAAGATAATCGTTTTTACACCAGCATCAATGATCATATCAATGTGCTCATCTTCTAAAACAGTATCCCTGTCCAGGATCACTTCGTTACGGTCGATGGATACCACCTCCCCAGTGTCCTCATCCACAAAATCCTCTACCCATTTTCTGAGTACTCTTGCGGCAAGTTTACGTCCGATGTATTTCTTCAAACCAGATTTGCTCACCTTTACTTCATCAGCAAGGTCGAACAATTCAAGAATGTCTTTATCAGAATCGTAACCGATTGCACGCAGCAGTGTGGTAACCGGGAACTTTTTCTTACGGTCAATGTACGCATACATAACGTTGTTAACGTCAGTAGCAAACTCTATCCATGATCCTTTGAAAGGAATCACACGAGCAGAGTAAAGCTTGGTACCATTGGTGTGACGGCTCTGGCCAAAGAACACACCTGGTGACCTGTGTAACTGGGAAACAATTACACGCTCCGCGCCATTGATTACGAAAGTACCTTTTGGAGTCATATAGGGAATAGTTCCCAGATATACATCCTGAATAATAGTTTCAAAATCTTCGTGTTCCGCATCATTACAAGACAATTTCAACTTTGCCTTTAAGGGAACACTATAAGTTAACCCACGGTCGATACACTCAGGTATATCATAACGCGGCGGGTCAATAAAATAATCAAGGAATTCCAGGACGAAAATGTTCCGGGAGTCGGTGATTGGAAAGTTTTCAGCAAATACTTTAAACAAGCCTTCAGTGTGACGGTTGTCTGATGTAGTTTCTATCTGGAAAAATTCTCTGAATGATTGCAACTGTACATCAAGAAAATCTGGGTAATCTATGATGTGCTTACTACGTGCAAAATTTACTCTTTGGTCGACTTTATTTGCCAAGGTACTAAAGTTAAATTTAGTTTAAGAATAAACTATTTGTTTGGTTTGCCGTGTACATCCCACCAACCAAACTTAGATGAAATGTATATAAACAGGTATAGACTCCGACTGTACAGTCGGAGTCTATGTTTGAAGTTATATTAAAATTAAGTGATTACTTAACTTCAACTACAGCTCCAGCTTCTTCTAATTGAGTTTTCAAAGCATTAGCTTCGTCTTTAGAAACACCAGTTTTAACTTCTTTTGGTGCACCGTCAACTAAGTCTTTAGCTTCTTTCAAACCTAATCCAGTTAAGTCTTTAACCAACTTAACAACTGCTAGTTTAGAACCACCAGCTTCTTTCAGGATTACATCAAAAGTTGATTTTTCTTCAGCTGCAGGAGCAGCATCACCAGCAGGACCTGCAACAGCAACTGCAGCAGCAGCTGGTTCGATACCATACTCGTCTTTAAGGATTTGAGCTAATTCGTTAACTTCTTTAACTGTTAAGTTTACCAATTGCTCAGCAAACGCTTTTAAATCTGCCATGATTATAGAGTTTTAAATATTTTACGTAAATGAATTTATTATTATAGAACTTATAAGGTGTTCCTTAACCTTCTCTTTCCTGAAGAGTTTTAACAATTCCTGCGATTTTGCCACCACTTGATTTAAGGGCAGAAATAACATTTTTAGCTGGTGATTGTAACAAGCCAACGATGTCTCCAATAAGCTCTTCTCTTGATTTAAGGCTTACTAATGCATCTAAATGATTATCTCCAACAAAGATCGCTGTGTCAATAAATGCCGCTTTTAATACTGGTTTATCAGAACCACCTTTTCTCAGGGCTTTGATCAGCTTAGCCGGACCATTACCTGTTTTTGAGAATAAGATCGCTGACTGGCCTTTTAAAGCTGCGAAAATATCTGAGTTATCGCCTTCCAATCCTTCGATCGCTTTTCTGATCAAAGTATTTTTAGCAACCTGCATTTCAATACCGCTTTCGAAACATTTGCGACGGATGTTGTTAACTTTCTCAACAGATAAGCTTGATGTGTCGGCAATATAAAAATTACCAAATTCCTGCATCTTCTCTTGAAGAGCCGAAACTACTTCGTTTTTTTCTTCTCTGTTCATAATTAGATACCCGCTACTGATTTAGTTTCGATTGCAATTCCTGGGCTCATTGTAGAAGACACGTGAATGCTTTTAAAATAAGTTCCTTTTGCAGCAGATGGTTTAAGCTTAGAAATTACCTGAAGTACTTCTAATGCATTTTCATATATTTTTTCCGCTGGGAATGATACTTTTCCTACTGAAGCATGAATGATACCACTTTTGTCAACTTTAAAATCAATCTTACCGCCTTTTACGTCAGTAACTGCTTTTCCAACGTCGTTGGTAACAGTTCCTGATTTAGGGTTTGGCATCAGGTTACGTGGACCTAAAACGCGGCCCAGTTTACCTACTTTTGCCATACAAGCAGGAGTAGTGATAATAATGTCAACATCAGTCCATCCACCTTCAATCTTGGCTACATATTCGTCTAAACCTACGAAATCTGCACCTGCCGCTTTAGCTTCTTCTTCCTTATCAGGATTACAGAGAACCAATACACGAACAGTTTTACCTGTTCCGTGTGGTAAAGTAGCGATACCACGAACCATTTGATTCGCTTTACGCGGATCAACGCCTAATGAGATGTCGATATCAACCGAAGCATCAAATTTGGTAGTTGTGATTTCTTTTACCAAAGCAGCCGCATCCTGTAAAGAATACGTTTTACCGATTTCTAGTTTAGCATGTGCCTTTTTTTGATTTTTTGTTAATTTAGCCACTGTTGTAAACTGTTTATTGTTAATTAATTTGTCCAGGGTGCATCGCCGCTAACGGTGATTCCCATACTGCGTGCTGTACCGGCAACCATACTCATTGCCGATTCGATAGTGAAAGCATTTAAATCAGTCATTTTATCTTCAGCAATTGACTTAACCTGATCCCAAGTCACCGAACCAACTTTCTTACGGTTGGGCTCAGCAGAACCACTCGCTAATTTAGTAGCATCCTTTAACTGGATAGCAACCGGAGGGGTTTTGATGATAAATTCGAAAGACTTGTCAGCATAAACAGTAATTACAACGGGTAATACTTTACCAGGCTTATCTTGGGTACGAGCGTTGAACTGCTTGCAAAACTCCATAATGTTCACCCCTTTAGCACCTAACGCAGGCCCTACCGGTGGTGATGGATTTGCAGCTCCACCCTTGATTTGTAATTTAACAAGCGCACTGACTTCTTTTGCCATTTTCTGTTTTGTTAATTGTAATACTCAATGTTAAAATGTTGGAAGCATGTAACATTTAAGGTCTTTATAATAGTATATCTATTCTTTTTCTACCTGCATATAGTTCAGTTCCAACGGAGTTTTACGTCCAAAGATCTTCACCATAACTTTCAGTTTCTTTTTCTCTTCGTTCACTTCTTCAATCACCCCGGTAAATCCGTTGAAAGGCCCGTCCATTACTTTAACGTTCTCTCCAACATAATAAGCCACATTCATGGTTTCACCCTGCTGGCTCATTTCATCTACTTTACCAAGTATACGGTTAACCTCTGCCTGACGCAT